>Ga0315279_10000542_pt1 | contig 74523 bp, 60 predicted proteins | sample YL17G06_20_MG_FD_203694 | JGI IMG/M metagenome (GOLD analysis project Ga0315279, IMG submission 203694) | Sediment microbial communities from Yellowstone Lake, YNP, Wyoming, USA - YL17G06_20 | ecosystem: Environmental > Aquatic > Freshwater > Lake > Sediment | place: USA: Wyoming | collected...
ATTTTGGCGCGAGCGCCGGGCGGGCAGATGCAAGGCGACGCGACGCAGGCGATGTCGGTGTACATCGTCGAGGAGCGGCAACGAAGCAGATGCCCGCCCGCCGCCGCGCCCCGTTGGGCTGCGGCCCCCCAGGCCCGCTGGGCTTTGTTGCTCGCTCCTTACATACCACCCCGGGTATGCTCGTCGCTCGCGCGTCGCCAGCGGGCCTGGGGGCCTGCAGCAAAATGCCAAGTTATTCTTGCGCGAGCCCTTAGCTCGCAAACTTTAGGAGCAAAGGGATAAAGGCGAAAAAAATCTGGGCTTGGCCTGGACCTAGCCTCGAAGTACAGAATGGTTAGTTGATTCGAATTGGCTGGCAAAATTGAAAAAGTGGAATGTCCCCGTTCTGATGCAGCCGGTAGCTATGCGGGTTCCTGATAGAGGTCGGCGAATTTGGTGAATTGCTTGATGAAGGCGAGCTGAAGAGTGCCTGTGGGCCCATTCCTTTGCTTGCCGATGATCAGCTCCGCGACTCCTGTGTTGTCGGGCGTCGGGTTGACCATTTCTTCGCGGTAGATAAAAAGCACCAGGTCGGCATCCTGCTCGATGGATCCCGACTCGCGCAGGTCAGACAGCTGCGGACGGTGATCTCCGCGGCGGGCTTCCACGGCCCGGCTCAACTGGGAAACCGCTATCACGGGAACGCTGAGCTCTTTCGCCAAACCCTTAAGGCCGCGGGAAATTTGAGAAATCTCCTGCGTACGGTTCTCGTAACGCTGGGTTGAACCCGACATCAGCTGCAGATAATCGACGATGATGAGATCGAGCCCGTGCTCCATGGCGAGACGGCGCGCCTTCGAGCGCATTTCAGCTACCGAAATGCCTGCGGAGTCGTCGACGAATATCTTGGTGTCGGCAAGGGCCCCAGCGGCCCTGCTCAACCGGCTCCAGTCCTCCTTGCTCATATAGCCTGTGTTGATGCGGTGCGCGTCGATTTCGGCCTCGGCACACAGGAGACGCTTCACCAGCTGTTCCCTGCTCATTTCGATGCTGAAGAGCGCCACCGTCCGATGTTTCTTGATTGCCACATGTTGAGCAATGTTCAGACACAGGCTGGTCTTTCCCAGCCCGGGCCGCGCGGCGACGATAATCAGGTCGGCCGGATGCAGCCCGGCTGTCATCCTGTCAAGCTCCGTGAAGCCCGTCTCCAGACCGGTCACCTTTGTCTTGCGGTTCGACACCTCCTCGATCTGCTTGAAGACGCCGCTGACGAGTGTATCGATGGACGCGAAGCCGGTTCTGAACTGCTGGCTGGCAATCTCAAAGATCTGTTTTTCAACCTCGACTAGTATATCTTGCGCCGTATCTTCGCTCTGGTAGCTGCGCGCCATGATCTCGTTGGAGATCTGGATCAGGCGGCGCAGGGTCGCCTTTTCTTTGACGATCTGGGCGTAGTACTCGATGTTGATGGCGCGCGGCAAGCCGTCTGTGAGACCTGCCAGATAGGCAGCTCCACCGACACTCTCCAGATCATCGGAGCGCTGGAGCTCATCCTTCAGCGTTATGAGGTCGATGGCGCGCGAATCGTTCGCAAGCGCCAGCATCTTCTCGAAGATCCGCCGGTGACCGTCCAGGTAGAAATCTCTGGCCCGGAGGGTTTCGTAGACCGTATAGATAGCCTTGTCGTCCAGAAGGATTGCACCCAGGATGGAGCGCTCGGCTTCCAAATTATGTGGAAGCGTTTTTTCAAGGCTGATGTCGGTCGGCATTTTTCAGTGGCTACAGTTTTAGCATCAAGATGGGAAGGAACCAAGCGCTATTAAAAATCGAGTATGGCGAAAAATGACGAATTACGAATGCTGAATGACGAATCAAAAACCGAGCCACTGCAAGACGCCACTATCGGCCGATCACTCAATGACTCTGTTTTCATTCGTCATTCGTCATTCAACATTCGTCATTCATTTTGGGGCTCGGGCTCCGCTTCCACGATGACCCTGATGGGAACCGTGACCTCACGATGCAGACGGATCGGAACCTGATACTCGCCTATCGTCTTGATAGGATCCTCCAGCTGAATCTTGCGCTTGTCGATGTCGATCTTGTGCGTGATGAGGTAGTCGGCAATGTCTATCGCGGTTACGGAGCCGTAAAGAGTGCCGCCCTCACCCGCCTTTCGCTGTATGGTGACCGCGTGCTTCACGATCTCCTGTGCCAGAAGGCTCGCGGCTTGCTTGTCGCGCTGATCTCGACGCGCGTGGGTCAGCTTTTCAATCTCCGTTATCTTGATATTTCCCGGAGTCGCCTCAACCGCGATTTTCCGCGGGATGAGATAATTCCGTCCATACCCGGGTGCAACTTTGACGACGTCTCCGGCCTTGCCCAGCTTGTCGACGTCCTGCTTCAAAATGACCTTCATCTTTCACCTTCTCGAATAATGTCTTCAGTCTGCGACGAAAGGAAGAATAGCCAGATGTCTGGCACGCTTGATGGCCTCCGACAGCTGTCGCTGATGCGTCGAGCAGACCCCGCTGATCCTGCGGGGAAGAATCTTTCCCCGTTCGGGAATGAAATGGGACAGCAGCTTGCCGTCCTTGAAGTCGATGTAGGTAATCTTTTCGGCGCAAAACTTGCAGATTCTCTTGCGCCGAACCGCAAATCGTTTTGGTGCTGGCATAAAAAAATGAACCTTTCTATCGCGGGATCCGGTTTCACACCCCACTGCAGCTGTCCCCGCAGGAGCCTTATGTCCGGCTTGTCCCGGCGGACGGAGGAGCGCTACGCCTGACCCGAATTGGGAAATTCTAAAGACCTGCAGGAGGAGCAAGCTCCGAATCGACTTCGGGCTGCATCTCCGTTGGCGGTTGCTTCGAGCCCGACTTTCGTTGCCGCATCGCCTTGAGCTTCTCAGAGCGTTTCAGATCCTCGTCAGTCCGGACCGAGATAAACCGGATAACGTAATCGGTAACCCTGAAACGGCGCTCCAACTCCGCGATCATTGCGCCGTCACCTTCCAGCGAAAGAACCACATAGTAGCCGTCTCGATGCCTCTTGATTTTATAAGCCAGGGACCTCTTGCCCCAGTTGTCGACCTTGATTACCTTGCCGTTCTTGCCTTCAACTACGGTTTGAATGTGGCTGATGAAGGCTTCCAGCTCCTCGTTGCTCAGAGTGGGAGCGGCAACGAAAACCACCTCGTAAGTTCTCACAATTTTCTCCTTTTACTGCGTCAAGCGTTAAAAGCAGCCATGGCTTTCGAAACACCGTCGCGCAAAATCGTTTTCACGGCGTCGCTGGCCCTGGCGATCATGTCGCTCACTTCCGCCTGCCTCTCGGCCGGAAAGTCCGAAAGGACGAATTCCACTTTTTCCGGAGGCATCGAGTCTTCTCCTATGCCGAGCCGGAGGCGAAGGATTTCGCTGCTTGCCATAGCCTCGATTATTGACTCGAGTCCGTGGTGCCCTCCGGCGGTTCCCCTCTCGCGTATCCGAAGGCGACCGAACGGCAGGCTCAGGTCATCGAGCACCACCAGCAATTCTTGCGGCTCCATCCGGTATTTCCATTGCAGCTGCCGCACCGTCTCGCCGCTCCTGTTCATGAATGTGAGCGGCTTCACCAACATCAGCGGCTTGCCCTCGATACTCACCAAGCAGGTCCTTGCCAGGCATTCCATGGACCAGGACCGGGTCCTCGCCTCCCGAGCCAGCGCATCCACGACCATAAAGCCGACGTTGTGGCGGTTGTTTGCGTATCGCTCGCCGGGATTCCCCAGTCCAACGATAACCCTAGGAAAGATGCTGTCCATCTCGACGACACGCTGCGCAGTATGGCCGCAGCCAATTTCGAATTGCGGATTATTGATTCCGGGTTTTCAATTCGCAATCCGCAATTTGCAATCCGCAATTGATTCGTCCTTTCGGGTTGTTTGTCGCCAGGGCCTGCAAAGACTACGGCTTTGCCTCAGGCTTTGGACTCTTTCCCTTCTCCCCTTCCTCCTCGGCTTCCTCAGCAACCTTGCCCTTCTTGATCACTTCGGGCTCGGCGGCTTCCACAGGAGCTTCAACAGGCACCTCTTCCTTGATCGGAGGCACGATGGTCACGATCACGACTTCCAGCTCAGTGAGGATTTTCACCCTCGGATCCACCTGGATGTTTTTCACGCGGATGTAGTCGTTGATCTTCAGGTGGCTGACATCAACCTTGATGGACTCCGGAATATCCGAAGGCAAGCATTCCACCTCGATCGAACGTGTGACGAAGTCCATAATGCCGCCTCCGATCTTCACTCCCTCGGCTTCTCCGACAAGCTCGACGTTCACGGTCAATTCGAGGAGTTGGTCCATCGCGATCTCAAAGAAATCGGCGTGGATAAGGCTTCCCTGGACGGGATCCAGCTGGTAATCCTTAACCATGGCGTTGGTATGCTCGCCCCCTTCCACACTGACAGAGAAAATCGTATTTTTCCCGGAATCCGAATACAGGATGTCTTTCACAGCCTCCGGATCGACGGTGACCGCCCGCGGCTGCTTCGCCGGCCCGTAAAGCACGGCCGGAATTCTCCCTGATTTCCGCAGCCGCCTGTTGACGTTCTTGCCCCCGGGAGTTCTCAACTGGGCATCGATAACTATTGGTGACATGAAATCCAACTCCTTCCCTATACAAATAGATTGCTGACGCTCGTCTCTTCGTGAATGCTCCGGATGGCTTCGGCCAGCAGACCCGCCACGCTCAGGAAAGTCATGTTGGGTAGGATCTTGGACTTGTCGAGCGCAACGGTGTTCGTGAGAATGATCTCATCCAGCGGGGCTTTCCTTAGCCGCTCTACCGCCGGACCGCTCAGTACCGCATGGGTGGCGCAGGCCAGGATCCTTTTCGCCTTTTTCTTGCGCAGCGCATCGACGGTGTTGACCAGCGTGCCGGCCGTGTCGATCATGTCGTCACAGATGACGACGTTCCGTCCGCCCACGTGGCCAATGATGTGCATCACCTCGGCCTCGTTGGCTCCCACGCGGCGCTTGTCTACCACTGCCAGATCCGCATTCAATCTCTTGGCAAAAGCCCGCGCACGCTCGACTCCGCCGGCGTCCGGAGATACCAGGGTCAAGTCGGGAAGCTTCATCTTCTGCAGATAGTTGACCAGCACCGGAGCTGCGAATAGGTGGTCGACCGGGATGTTGAAAAATCCCTGGATCTGGCCGGCGTGAAGATCCATGGTAAGAATCCGATTTGCTCCTGCCGCCGTCAGGAGATCGGCTACCAGTTTCGAAGAGATCGGTACCCTGGGCTTATCCTTGCGATCCTGGCGGGCGTAGCCGTAATAAGGCATGACGGCCGTGATGCGGGCTGCCGAGGAGCGCTTGAAGGCATCGATCATTATCAGCAACTCCATCATGTTGTCGTTGACCGGCCAGCAAGTGGGCTGAATGACAAAAACGTCTCTGCCACGCACGTTCTCGAGGATCTGGCAGTAGAGTTCCCCGTCACTGAAGGTGGTCAGGTTAACCTTGCCCAGGGGAATTCTGAGTTTGCGGCAGATCTCCTGCGCCAAAGGCACATTCGCGTTGCCCGAAAAAACCTTCAATTCGTTATCCGAGGAACGATATGCGCTGCTCACCATCGCGTTTCTCTCCCCAGGATGCGATAAGAGTTGGCTGGGGCGGGAGGATTCGAACCTCCGAATGCAGGTTCCAAAGACCTGTGTCTTACCGCTTGACGACGCCCCAGCAATAATCGCTTTCAGATCCGGTTGATCCGAAATGCCAAGTTCCGTGTGTGTGATAGGGATTGCCGGCTGCTATCCAGACATTTGCTGGAAATATTCAGCACTGGAAAGCGTCTTCGCCGGAAACACTCGCCAGGTCCCCCTACCTGCGGCTCGGGAGGCTGCGAGAGCTGACTCCTCATCACGGAAGAATCCGAAGACGGAGGATCCGCTGCCGGACAGCAAGGCCGCTGTTGCACCCAAGTCGATCAGGAAGTCTCTTGCTTCTCTGATTGCCGGATAGGCAGGGAGGATCGAAGTCTCGAAATCATTAAAGATCTCGGTCAGACAGGATGTACCCTTCCTCAGCTGACCGCAGAAACGTTGAATTTTATGAGCCGGTCTCGGAGAAGTCAACCCCAAACTCACGGCTCTATAGGCTTCCGCCGTCGATATATGCACTGAAGGAACAACCACCACGAGGTTGGCACTTGGAAGCTCCGGCAGAGGATAGATTTCGTCGCCGCGGCCTATTCCTAGAGCCGTGCCCCCGTACAAGAAGAAAGGAACATCCGAGCCAAGCTGCGCAGCCAGCGAATGGAGCTGTTGCTGCGACATGGACAGGTTCCAAAAGCGACACAGACCGAAGAGCGTGGCGGCGGCGTTGCCGCTTCCGCCTCCGAGCCCTGATCCCGGAGGTATCCTTTTTCGCAAGGTGATCTTCGCTCCTCGATCTTCAGGAACAACCTGGGCAAGCGCTGAGGCTGCTTTCCAAACGAGGTTTTCCCGAGACGGAACATCCGGGAGATCCTCGCAGAAAAACTCGAGCGTGGAAGAGGGGAGAAACTCAAGCTCGTCGCATAGATCGATGCTCTGGAAGACAGTGCGGATTTCATGGAAGCCATCTGTCCGACGGCCAAGGATAGACAGCGCCAGATTCACCTTCGAAAACGAGGGCACGATGAGGGGGGAATCTGTCACCGTTTGTCTCCGTGATCTCGGTGATGCCTGTAAAGATGACAACAGGCATACAATTGAGATCCAGAATGACGAATGACGAATGACGAATGACGAATAAAAACTCGCCGCTCGCCTCCTATCATGCGTTTCACGGACGGCGCTCCTTTGGGAATCATCCAGCTTTCTTGTGTGGAACTCAAAGCCACGACAGGAATGACGCGCGAGTGATGAATGAATGTTGGGGGTTTTTGAGTTTCTTCCGGATTGATTCCGGAAAAGACGAATGTCGAACAAAAATCCGGGCAGTCATTCGTCATTCGTCATTCGTCATTCGTCATTCGTTTTACTGGCGGTGCTTCTGTTTGCGAAGCATCTCCTGGAGCTTCTCCAGTTTCTCACGAACCTTTTGGATTTCCTCCGGTTCCGTTTGGGTGCTGACAGACCTGGTCCAGAAATCACGTGCCTTATCAAAGTTCCCGGTCCTGTAATAGAGATCGCCCAGATGGTCATGAATGACGGGATCGTTCTTCACTAAGTCGATGGCCTGCAGAAGGAATTTTTCCGCCTTATCCAAATCATTGAGTTTGAAAAAGGCCCAACCCAGGGAATCAAGATAGGCTCCATTATTCGGATCCAAGGCAAGAGCCTCCTTTACGTATTGAACGGCCTCCTCCAGGCGTACTCCGCGGTCGGCAAGCATGTAGCCGATGTAGTTCAAGGCTGCGGCGTTCTTGGGATTCTCCTTGATTATCTCCTTAAATAGCGATTCGGCCCGCTCGAAATCCTTCTGGCCCTCATAGATTGTCGCAAGCTGGTACTTCACCCTTTCGCTGTCGAGCTTCCGATCCTGCGCGCGGCGCAGCACTTTTTCCGCATCGGAGTATTTTTTTCCCTGCAGGTAAACCTGGCTGAGGTTTACATAGATGTCCACGTTGGATGGATCCGCCAACAGCATCTTGTTCAGAATCTCAGCCCCTTCCTTGGTCTTGCCCGAATCGGCGAGCGCCCGGGCATAAACCAGTCCGATGTTTATGTCCTTCGGGTTCTTTTCGTATTGCTCTTTGCCAAGAGCGAGGGCCTTATCGTATTGTCGGTTCACGCGATAAGAATCGATGAGCATGAGAAGGACGCGTGGATTAGGCGTCGCTTCACCTTTCAACATGTCTTCATAGATCGCAATGGCTTTGGCCTTCTCGCCCATCTCTTGATAATCGGCCGCCAGGTGCTGCTGAAAGACAGTGCGGTTAGCCTTTGCCTCCTCGGAGCCACCTTCGGTCTTCGCCAGGAGACCGCTGAAGGTTTTGGCAGCCTCGGCCAGCTGCCCATTCTGCTCATAGGCAGTGCCAAGATAGAACTCCGCCTCCAAATGGCCCGGGTTGTCCTGCAGGATCGATTTGAAGGTCGCAATCGCCTCGGGCATGTGATGAGTGCCCAGTTGCGCGCGCCCCAACAGGATCTGCACGCCCGGGTCTTGGGGCATGGATTTGGCAAGGTCCTGGGTCACCTTGAGGGCTTCGTCAAATTCCTGCGCATCCACCAGCGTGCTGGCGTATTGCCGCTTCACCGCGGTGTTGTCGTCCGTGAGCTCGAGGAGCTTTTTATAAACCGGAACGGCTTCCTTGATTTTGTCCAGCTTCCCGTAGAGAGATGCAAGGGCCATCAGACTCTCCGTCGAGTTCGGCTGAACCTGCAATGCCTTGGTCAGGTATTCGATGGCCTTTTCCTGAGCCTTGTTCTTTTCGTCCGGGACTACTGCCTGATTCGCAATCCGGTCGTAATATTTTGCAATTTCACGATAGCCGGCATCTACGTTTGTGACGAGGGTCTGAAACTTCTCGTAGGCCTGGATGGCTTTCTCGGGTTCATCGAGTTCGAAATAGGCGCCGCCGAGAGCATAGTAGGAGCGCTCATCCGTCGGCGCAATGTCACGGAGTGTCTCGAGTTCCTTGACGGCCTTGCGAAGCCCTTCTTTAGCCGAAGCGCCGCGCCCCTGGGATCGGGAGTAGATGTTTGCCAGCAGCCAGTGAGGCTCGGCATCCTTGGGATCGAGCCGCGCGGCCTCCTGCGCCTCTTCGATCGCTTCGCGTGTATTGCCGTTCTTGTCCATCAACTGGGCCAGATCAACCCGAACGGCAGAACTGGTGTCGTTGTACTTCAGCGCATTGCGCATCTCGGCAAGGGCGCGCGTCAGATCCCCTTTTGCCTCATTCCACTTTGCGAGTGAGAAGTGGTAGTAGCTGAGAGCTCGGTTCTGGGGGGCTCGCGCTGCGAGCTCCTTGTCAATGTCTATCGCCTTGGCGGGCTGAGGTTTTTCCTGCGCAGAAACACGAGGAGAAACGCTCCCGGCAATCGCAAGCAGAGACAAAGCGACATATCCACAGTGCCGCAAGGAAACAAAACTCATATGCTGTCTACTTCCTTATCTCTAGGAATTTAGTGACCGTAAATTATCGCACATACGGAGAGTCGTTTCTAGGGGACTGGGAACCGTAGCGGGGGAATGGGCTGGCAAGGGGAATGACGAATGTAGAATGACGAGTCAATACCTTGGTTCCCTGGGGCGACTCGGGAGCGTTTTTGTTCGTCATTCGTCATATGCCATACCGGCCCCTGATTTTCACGCAGTTTTTTTCGCTCAATTCGAGCCGCAGCCGTTAGAGAGGGTGAAGAAATGTGGAAACGTACTGGTCAGAGACAAATCACCCTCAGGAGGTTGAGATGATGTCAAATAGAATGAAAGCGACCTGGGCCTTGATCTTGTGCCTGGGCTTGATACTGACTCCCGTCACAGCGCTTGCGCAAAAGGGCAAGGCTGCCTCGACAGAGAAAGTGAATCTGAACACGGCAACGATAGAGCAACTCCAGACCCTGCCTGGAATTGGTCCTGCGATGGCGAAACGGGTCATTGAGTACCGAACCAAGGTGGGAAAGTTCAATAAGATCGAGGAGATCATCAACGTGAAGGGAATCGGCGAGAAGAAGTTCCAGAAGATCAAGGATCGTCTCCTGATCTAGCTGCGGCCTGGATTCGGTGACTGCCTTGGTCTTTGGACGAGCCGGCGGCGGGACGAGGGAGCTCGCCGCCGACCCTGAAAAAAACTGCCACGAATTACACGAATTGCACGAAATACTTATATTTATTGCTTTCGTGTAATCCGTGAAACTCGTGGCTGTTTTTCAATTCGAGAAGATGATGTGGGGGTGAATGCGCACCCAATGTGCGGGCTGGGCGACCGGCGAGGTGAATGCCTGCAGACGTTGCGCGAGCGCGACCAAGTCGCCTCTCTCGTCCAGCAGCCGGAATTCCACGGCTTCCCAGGATCCCGTGAGCAGGTTTAGGTCCATCCCATGAATTAGTCTGTTCTTGTCGCCCTCCGAGATGATGATCGCGGGAATGTCGGGCAGAAGAGCGCGCATGGGAACGACCTTGCTCAGGAAAAAGTCGCACGTGTGAAACTCCTCTCCTTCGGTGAGCGGCGTCGCGGCCTCGATAGGAAACTCTCCACTTTTCGTGCGGCGCAGCCGGATCAAGTGCGCACCGCACCCGTAGTCTCTACCGACGTCGTGAGCAAGGCTTCGGGCGTAAGTCCCGGCGGAGCAGACCAGCCCGAACTCGGCTTCATTCTCGTGCACGCCAATCAGATTCAGAGATCTGATGGTAACCTCCTTGGTCGATTCCGCCAGCTCGACGCCCTCACGCGCATAGGCATACATGGGCTTGCCGTGAATCTTCTTTGCGGAGTAAGGCGGAACCGTCTGGCGTACGGCTCCCAGGTACCGGGCAAAGATGGCGTCCAGGCGAGACTTGTCCAGCCTGGGCCTGGTGTCTTCACCCAAAGGCTCACCGTCCAGATCGTACGTGGTAGTCGCGAAGCCGAACCTGATGACCCCGCGGTAAACCTTGTCGGAAGCGAGAAAGTAGTTGGTCAGGCGAGTGGCTCGTCCCAGGGTCAAAGGCAGGACACCCGTGGCGAACGGATCCAGGGTGCCTGTATGGCCAACCTTCTTGATTTTGGTGATGTTTCGGACTTTCGCCACGACGTCATGCGAGGTCCATCCGGCGGGCTTGTCGATGACGACGACTCCATCCATGGCCAATTCGTTAGCTCTCCCGGATCTCGTCGAGCAGTTTATCGATTCGCTCGCCATATTCCTGGGACGTGTCCGCATCGAAGATGATCTCGGGAAGGAATTTCATCCGGACGCGCTGGCCGAGCTCACGCCGTATCCAACCTGCGGCGTGGTTGAGGGCTTCGAGGCTCTCCATTTTCTGTTTCTCGGTTCCCATCGCAGAGACGAAAACCCGCGCATGCCGGAGGTCTGGGCTCATCTTGACGCCGGTCACTGTGACGAATCCAACTCTCCGGTCCTTCAAGTCCCGTGAGATCATGAGACTGACTTCGTGCTGGATCTGTACTTCCATCCTTTGAGGCCTGCGTGACGTTTGCATGAAAGTTCCTAGTTACTGAAACTGCCCATCGAGATAGATTAGCGCATTTGGGCAAAATGTTCGCGGTTCGCAGAAAATCTCCGTGAACCGCTGAGCTGTAAAGTACTGCGGACCGTGAACCGCGAACTTGTAACGAGATGGCCCGACCGCACCGTCTTCATCCAAATGCCCTTCCTTGCACTTATGGATCGATAAAAGAGATCTGACAATCGATCAGCATGTCCGCCAGGATATTTTCAGCCTCTCTCACAAATTCCTGCGTCACCCGCTCCAGAACGGCATTGTCCGCGCCGACAGTAACCGCTGCAAGCTTTGCCCTCTGCCATAGATCCTGGTAATCCACTTCGGCGATGGAGAAACTCGACCTGGCTCTGAGCCGATCCTGCGCCTTTCGCAGGACCATGCGCTTTTCCTTCAACGACTGGGAATAGGGCAGGTAAAGCTCAAGCGTGCAGTAAGCAATAGGCATGATCGAAAAGGCAGCGGTCCGGTATACCTTGCTTCAAGGCCGGCACATGCCGGTAGGGCCGGGCCCGTGCCGACATTAGAGAGTAGTGGGTTGAACTTTCTCAATTATATAAGCTTCGATGATATCTCCGATCTTGACATCCGAAAAACGCTCGAATCCAATTCCGCACTCAAAACCTGATTTCACCTCGGATACGTCATCCTTAAAGCGGCGCAGGGAGCCAATCCTCCCTTCGTGGATCACCACGTTGTCGCGAAGCAGCCGAACTTCCGCGTTCCGCCTGATGACACCATCCAGGATGTAGGATCCAGCTACGAAGCCATACTTGGGCACGCGGAAGGTGTCACGAACCTCGGCGCGTCCCAGGTACTTCTCGTGCGTGGTGTATTCGAGCATGCCGATCATTGCGTTCTTGATGTCGTTGGACACGTTGTAGATGACTGTGTAGAGCCGTATTTCGACACCCTCGGCATCAGCCAGTTCTTGACCTTTGCGCTCGGGGCGCACGTTAAAGCCGATGATGATGGCGTCGGAGGCCGCAGCCAGGAGTACGTCTGTTTCGGTGACCGCGCCGGCTCCGCTGTGGAGGATGCGTACCTTCACCTTTTCGGTGCTCAGCTTGTTGAGAACATCAGTGAGAACTTCCACTGACCCCTGGACGTCGCATTTGAGAATGATGGGGAGCTCTTTGACCGTACCTTCCCGCATCTGCTCAAACAGGGCCTGCAGCGAGAGGCGGGCCGTGGCGCGCAGTGCTTTTTCGCGCAGTTTCGCCTGGCGATACTCGGCCACCTGCCTGGCCTTGGTGACATCATCAAATACCTGGTAGGTGTCTCCCGCCTGAGGCAACTCCTGCAATCCCTGAATCTCTACGGGAGTCGAGGGTCCCGCACTTTCGATGTTTTTGCCATGGTCATTCGTGAGGGCGCGCACACGCCCGTGCACCGCCCCGGCAACGAAGGAATCGCCCACATGCAAAGTGCCGTTCTGCACCAGAACCGTCGCAACGACGCCGCGGCCCTTGTCCACCTTCGCTTCCAGCACCACCCCTGAAGCCACGCGCTTCGGGTTTGCCTTGAAATCCTTCAAGTCCGCTACGAGCAGAATCATCTCCAGCAGCAGGTCGAGGTTCGTTCTTTGTTTCGCGGATACGGAGACCATGACTACATCCCCGCCCCAGTCTTCCGCGAGCAACCCTTGCTCGGAGAGCGACTGTTTCACCCGATCGATCTGCGCTCCGGGCTTGTCGATCTTGTTGATTGCAACTACGATGGGGACGTTCGCCGCCTTGGCGTGATGGATGGCCTCGATCGTCTGAGGCATCACTCCATCATCCGCAGCAACCACGAGAACCACAATGTCCGTCGCCTGGGCGCCGCGCGCACGCATTAGGGTAAAGGCCTCGTGACCAGGGGTATCGAGGAAAACGATGCTCCGCGCCTTGACTTCCACCTGATATGCGCCTATGTGCTGCGTGATACCGCCGGCCTCGCTTGCCGCGACCTTGGTCTCACGGATAGCATCAAGCAACGAGGTCTTCCCGTGGTCCACGTGACCCATGATAGTAACCACGGGAGGTCGAGATAAATGGTCTTCCGGATTGTCGGCTACCACCTGTTTTGCCTCCGCTTCCTGCTCGAAGCTGATCACCTCCGCGCGATAGCCAAACTCACCACAGACTTCCTTGGCAACATCGAGGTCGAGCGTCTGGTTGATGGAGGCAAGTATTCCCCTCGCAATGAGCTTTTGGATGATGTACTTCGACTTGATGTTCATCTTCTCCGCCAGCTCTTTGATGCTCACGCCCTCGGTTATGGCGATGGGCTTGAACTCTTCCGGCCTGACGGGCGGGCGGGGAAGTTCAATGACCTTTGCGACCCTCTCCGGCACCTCGGCCTTGCCAAGCTTCTTCTTCCTGATCAGCTTCGTGGGAGCTACCGCTCTCGCAGCGGCAGGTCTCTCCTCGCGGAGGCCCTTCAGGATGCGGTCGGTGATGTCTGGAGTAACGACCTTCTCTGCACTTGTCCGCATAAGAATCTTGGTCTTGGCCTTTGGAACAACAATCTTCTTGGATACAGTGCCAGGGTGAGGAACAGCTTCCGCTGCCCTGGGCGCTTCCACGGGTTTTAGAGGCTCAGCCGGAGCGGGCACTTCCTGCGCCGGTTCCGGGCCAGCCACTCTGGGCAGCGCCTCCATTTCCGCGGCGGGCGGAGCTTCGAAAGTCACGGGCTGGGGTTGCACTTCCACGGGGGGCGGAGGTGGCACAGCCTCGGCCGGCTGCGCGCCCACGCCGGACAGGAACTCCTGGGCAATCTCGACCGGCGTCGGCTCAGGCGGCCTTGGCGGCGGCGGCACGGCTTCGACAAGCGCGGCGGCCTCGCGGTCGAAGTGCTTGCGTCCTTTGCGAGGCGCCAGCGAAACCTTGGGGAGTTCTTCTTCGGGTTTCTTGACCTCGACGCCCTTCTCGACTTTCTGAGGGGCTTTCTTGGCCTTTTTGCGCGCCGGGGCCTCTTCGACGGCCACCACCGGCTCGGCAGCCTTCTTGGCGCTGGCCTTCTTTTCGGCCTTCTCGGCTTTCTTTGCGGCTTCTTCTTTCTTTTTTTCCGCTTCCGCCAGTTTGGCCTGCTCAGCTTCACGCTGTGCTGCGATTTTCTTGCGGATCGTCTCAGCGAAACTGACGTCTATAGTCGCAGTGGGCGAGAAAACGTAGAGGCCCAGCCTTTTCAGTTCAGCAAGGACCACTTGATTCTTAACCGAACATTCCGTCGCCAAATCCGCGACCGTCATCTTATCCATGGTGTACTGCGACCTCTAGGAGAATACTGTCCAGCAAATTGGGCCGTGATCAACCAAAAATCTTAAATCAACAACCCCCCTCTTTTCAACCAGGCCCGCCGGTGAAGTGGTTAGGCCTTTCAGCTTAGGTTTTTCCGCCAGTCCATTTTAATTGAGCCATCGAGCCATTGAGTCATTTAAAAACAAACCTAAACAAGCAGATGCCGGCTAAAGCCGGTAGGTTCCCTAATTCGAATCCCCTTGCGCGCTCAATCACTCGATGACCCGATGACTCAATAACTCAATTCTAATGGCTCGATGTCTCGATCACTCAATGGCTCAATCCGATGACTTGATCTGTCAATTCTCGGCATCGGGCCCACCGGAGTCCGCGGGTTCTGCGGGAGTCTCGCTGGATTCCACGGGCTCGGCGCTGGGAGCAGGAGATTCCTGGTCCGTATCTGCGGCGTGAGATTCCTCGCCAACCGGCTCTTCCACCTCGGGAGCCTCCGCGCCCGTTGGGATCTCCGCTTCCGCCTCGTGCGCTCCGGGCGGCTTGATAGCAGTAGGCAGATCCATGCCCTCGGGAACTTCGATCTCCACTTCCTCGAACAGATCCCGCGCCGCCTCCATGATTTTCGCGGCAGTCTTCTCGCCCACGCCCGGGATTTCCTTCAGCTTATCCTCGCCTAGCTCCAGTATCCGCTCCACATTTTCGATGCCGGATTCGCGCAGCTTTTCGATCAACCGCTCGCTGATTCCTTCCAGCTCGGTGAGGGAAGTGGAAGAGGAGGTAAGCGACTCCATGACGCTGAGCACTTCCTGTTTTTTCTGCTCCTCGCTCTTAATGTCGATCTGCCAGCCTATCAGTTTGGACGCGAGCCGGACATTCTGGCCTTTCCTGCCGATTGCCAGCGACTGCTGTTTCTCCTCCACGATGACTTCCATCCGCTTTTCCGCCGGATCAATGACCAGAACCTTCGAGATCTTTGCCGGGTTGAGGGCATTTGCCGCATATTGGGCCGGGTCTCCGGACCATTGCACGATGTCGATCTTCTCTCCGCGGAGCTCGCGAATTACGGAGTTGATGCGGGAGCCTTTCATGCCCACACAGGCTCCGACCGGGTCAACGTCCCGGTCCATGGAAGCCACGGCGACCTTCGCGCGGTCACCCGGTTCGTGCACCGCGTTCTTCACGACGATGGTGCCGTCATAGATTTCGGGGATCTCCATCTCGAAAAGCCGGAGAAGGATCTGCGGATCGGTCCGGGAAAGGATGACCTGGGGTCCCTTGGAGACTTCAAGCACTTTGACGATGACCGCCCGGATCCTTTCACCCTGCTTGTAGGTCTCGGCTCGGGACTGCTCGCGCAAAGGGAGGAGCGCTTCCGTCTTTCCAATGTCCACGATGAAGTCGGGACCTTCGAAGCGCTTCACGACGCCGTTTATCATCTCGCCGATCTTCTCCACATACTCGTTGTAAATGTTTTGCCGCTCGGCTTCTCTGACCTTTTGGAGGATGACCTGCTTCGCCGTCTGTGCAGCTATTCTTCCGAGAACATCCGTGGGCTTCGGTATTTCGACGGTGTCGTCAATCTGCAGGCTTTCATCGATCTGCTTTGCTTCCTCGAGTGAGATCTCCAGGCTCGGGTTCTCGACGGTTTCCACAACGCGCTTTACGGCAAAAATCTCCACCATGCCCGTCTCGGGATCAAACCGGGCATTGATATCCTCGTTCGTCTTGTAAAACTTGCGAGATGCGGCCACCATCGCGTCTTCCAAGGCAACGATGATGATTTTGGGGTCGATATTCTTTTCCTTGCTGATCTGTTCGATCGTCTGTGTGATGATGTTCGACATAGTTCAAAACCTCTGCGGCCTGCCGCCTCAAATCTCAGCCACCAGATTGGCCTTTTCTATGTTGGACAGCGCAATCTCGATCTGCTTACCCGACGCAACTTCCAGCCCGACATGACCTTCGGCAATTCCGAGGACTTTCCCTCTGAAACTCCGTTGTCCCTCGACGGGAAGCCGCGTCCGCACCTTGGCATGCTGGCCGGCGAACCGCCTGTAATCCGCTTCTTTTATCAGCGGCCGATTCAGGCCTGGCGAGGACACTTCTAGGATATAGCTGAACGGGATCCAGTCCTCCACGTCCAGAAGGATCGAGAGACGTTTGCTGAAACGCTCGCAGTCGTTCAGCGAAACCCCACCAGGTTTATCGATGAAAGTTCGAACGATGGAACGATTGCCGCCGCCTTTGATTTCGACGAGTACAACTTCCATCCCCATCGAAGCGGCAACTTGCTCTGCTAGGATGTTAATCCTGGCTTCCAGGGATTCCCGCCAGTTCAAGTCCTGCTGGGCCATATTCCTGACCCCAAAAATAAAAAAGCGGGCACGCGCCCGCTTTTTTCAAAGCTAGCAAAAAAACACTATACTCTCATCAGAGTCAAATATCAATGAATTCCGAAACTCCAGAACGTTTGGCGGGTGCTCAGCCGTTTTGTTTCTGAAATTGGCGAAGGACGCTCCTCAGAGCGCGAAGTAGGCAGCAGGCAGTCCTGGTTGCTTCATCATCTCTCTTGATGGTTAAGCCCAGTTCACTGCCTCCCGCCGACTGCTTGCTGCCTGCGTTGAAAACCCTAAAACCTAGCCTCGCGCCTACTTCTTCGGAGCGGGCGTTGATGGCAGCGTCGGTGGAGGTGCCGCTTCGACAAAATCCGATTCGCCTTTGTCCAGCTTTTCCAGGCTTTCCTTGTCAGCAACCTTGACCGACGATTCACCCTTGACCTGGGCGTATACGCCGTCTTTCGTCTCCTTGCCGAAGATGCAGTCGACCTTCACTGCACCTCCCTGCTTCAAGACCACATGAGCTGCCGGTTTGTCGAGCCCATAGCTGGAAAGGGCGGCAGGGTTGTCGACAAACTCCTTGACGGGTTTTTCAAGAGCATCCAGGATGCCATTCACGGCATCCCACTTCGTCTTCTTCTTTGCATCGCCCAGGACCCAGTCGCCGGAGGATTTTGTAAAGGAGAAGGTGCCTTTGGAGTTGGTCAGAGTGATGGAATCGATGTCCCAGCGCTGAAAGGCTGCGAGAGCCTTGTCTCGGAAATCGGAAGGGGACTTCAGCAGCTTGTCGACCTGGTCCTTGTCGACGAAAAACAAGTCTTTACGGGATTCATCCTTCGCCAGGTAAAGCTGCGTCGTGTTGGCGGAAGATTCCTCTTTCTTGTCTTTTTCGGCCTTTTTCTCGCCCTCGGCTTTAGGCTTTTTCTCGCCCTTCTTGAGAAGCTTCGATTTTTCTGTGCCGATGATCAGATGCTTGATCGCCCGATTCTTCCCTGCGACCAGCCGCACGTCGATGTACGGCTTGTCGAATCCTGGGTTCGTGTAATCGTCCGGGTTTTCATCGAAGAATTCCTTGACCCTCCCGCCCGACAAGGCACTGAGAACGCCAGTGACGGCAGAAGAGTCGGCAGCCCATTTTTCCCTACCCTGGATCCACCAGCGGTCGCCCTCCTTGACCAACTGGACATTTCCTTTGGAGCTCTGCAAGTCCAGAGATTGGGTTTCGAACTGCTCAAAGGGCAGAATGGAATGGTTGCGCAGATCTTCGAGCTTCTTCTCGAAGGTGCTTGCGACGTAGCTGCCGACCAGAAGGATCTCGTTCTTTCCCGGAATGGCCGCATAGCTGGAGTTGCCCGTAGGATTCTTTGTGCCGAAGTCGATCTTATATTCCTTGCCGTCCTTGGTCTTGAAGTCGAGGCCAATCTGAGCCGGCTTCAGTCCGAACCTGGAGAGGTCCGTGGCGTTGGATTCCAGGACGCTCTCCCGACTCATGTCGGCGGCCGAACTGGCGATTCGGTTGAGCTCATCCGAGTCGGCATCCAGGGCGCGGGGCGATGTGATTCTCCACTCCTTGTCACCCGAGCGCACGGCGATAATGTGCTGTGTGGGGGAGATCAGATCGATCTGCTGAATAGAGTTGCTCTCCAGCTTCCATAGCCGGTTTTCCTCCTGCTTGGCTTTGTCCCGCTTCTCCCCCCCTTTGTACTCGTAGAAATAGAGGTATCCCCCCAGTGCCGCGCATATGATCAGGAGAACAAGAGTACCGCGGAAGCGCATTCTATCTCCTCCGGCGTGTCCAGACGACGATACCAATGATCAGTACGGCTCCCGGCAGCAGGAACACGGTGATCAGCCGCAGCATTGCGATTTCGCTCTGCGACAGGATGATGCGCCGGTCTTGGGGTGCCTTGGGACGGATGGAAATTAGGTCCTCATCCTGGGCCAGCCAGCTCACCATGTTGAGAAATAGGTTGCCGTTACCCTGCTGGCCGAAATAGACGTTGATCGGGAAATCCGAATCTCCGACCACAACCATGCGCGCCTTCACGGCTGGCGCATTCTCGGCCGCCGGCTTGACCTCTTTTGTCAGAGCGACGGCCATCGAAAGTGGACCCTTGAGGTCTGTTGCCTCATCAAAGGAAGCCGGATTGCTCTTCAGGTCCGTCTCTCCCCAGCTGTTGGGATTGCTCTTGAACAGGCTTTCGACGGTCACGCCGGCCACGCTCTCTTTGGCGGCTTCAACCGACCGAGCCATCGGAAAGAAGGTCATCATGCTGCGGAAGCGCTCGGTGATCTTGTGGCTCTCATAGCGGAAAACGAGCGGAATGCTCGGGCCGGCTCCCATCAATCGGCCGGCACCGCTCACATCCAGGATTATATCGTTGTCGGCTTTTACTCCCCAACCCTTGAGGAACGGTTCGAGGGTAGCTCCTTCAGGGGGAGGATCCAGCAGCAGGAAAAGTCCGCCCCCTCGGCCTAAAAAATCGTTGAGGAATTGAAATTCCTGCTGGAAGGGTTCGCTTCTGGGGCCCGCGTCTATCAGGACTCTGGCGTCAGGCGGAGCCTTCCCCTCGCTGGCGATATTGACTGTGTCGACCTTGTAACCCTGTTCCTCGAGCGCCTTCTTGGCTTCCGAGTAGCCCGTTTTATCGGTGTCCGAAGGATCTTTCTCGCCGTGCCCCAGAACAAAATAGATCTTCTTCGCCTCAGAGCGCTGGACCTTGATGATCGCATTCGTGAGGTCCTCTTCGCGGACTTCCTCGGAGCGCTTCTCGACTTTCTCTCTCCGGTCGCCGTACTGAATAATGACGGTGCCAAACTTCAGCTGCGAGCCGGTGAACGGGTTCTGGAAGGTGCCGTAGGCCGTCACGTCGTACTGCTTGGCGATGTCCGGCTGCTTGTCAGGATCGATGAATTGGAAGTGAATGTAACGCGGGTTTTTGGTTCGATATTCGAGAAGCAACTCTTTCAAAGGCGGATAGTCACCACCGGGGAAGAAGGCTTTGATATCCGTATCCTTGCTCAACTTGCCGAGCACCTGAACGGTCTGGGGAGCAAGCGTATAACGACCGATCGCGGTGAGGTCGAATCGCTTAGGGTGCCTCTGGCCGATGTAATTCAGCCCTGAGACGACAGCGATCACGAGAATCACGGAAACAACGTAGTTGCCGGCGTACTTCGTGGAGCGTTTGCCGAGGGTTTGCATGATCTGCCTGTAATTGGCCACGATCCCCGCGATGACGAGCACGCCGCCGGCTATCGCAAGACCCAGCGCCCATTTGTCCCAGACATTGGTTACTGAGTAGTAGATCGCTGCGGCTACCAACAGCAGCAAACCCAAGGTATCAAGCTTCTGCAGGTATTTGTTCATCAGCTTTTCCACCGCATGGATTCAAGCGAGCGATAGGTCAGGAACAGACCCACAAACGCAAAGGTGAGATAGAAGATTACGTGCGAGGTGTCGATAACACCTTTAATGAAATCATCCAGGTGTCCGATCACCGAGAGATAGCTGAGAACGTCCTTGGTGACGCCCATCGCGCCGGTAGAGAATGATTCAATCAACCAGAGAACGAGGATGACTCCGAAGGTTATCACAACGGCGACGATCTGGTTTTCCGTCAGCGTCGAAATAAAAAGTCCAACGGCAAGCAGGGCAGCTCCGTAGAGAAGCAGCCCGAGATACCCTCCAAGCATCGGCTTCAATTCGGGATGTCCGTAAAAGAAGAGAGCCGACATCGTGACGCCGCTGGCGAGGAACATGATCACCAGGAAGGTGAGGCTAGCGAGGTATTTGCCCATCATCGCCTGGAAATTGCCCACCGGGGTGGTAAGAAGAAGCTCTATCGTGCCGCGCTTTTTCTCTTCCGCGAAGAGTCCCATGGTCAGCATGGGAATCATGAAAAGCAGGACGACGCTCATCGTCCCGAAGAAACTTCTGCTGACAATCCCGGGGACGTCCACCGGCTGCATGCCCTGTCCCATTTGGGACTGCATCATGGTGGACTGAACTACCGCGGTGAGAATCGAATAGAAGAAAAAGCCCGTAAGGGCGAGGAAGACAGTCAGCACCACATAGGCAATGGGGGAGACGAAGTAGCTCTTCATCTCCCGCTGCCAGATTGCCAGAACATATTGCATAGCAAGCCTCATGCGAGGTGAATCGAGCAAGCAGGGCCCGGCGCTTACTCTTTCGTGACAAGATTAATAAAGACATCTTCGAGGCTGAGGGATACCCCCCTTAGCTCGAGAAGCCCCCATCCTTGAGAGACCACGGTAGCGGCAAGAGTGCGGCGCAGGTCGGTGTCGAGCTTGCATTCCACGTTGAAGCTGGCGGGCTGTCCGTTTTCGCCACCCGTAGCTTGCACGCTGACTACGCCGTCGATGCTCTGAAGCTTCTCCCGGACCACCTCCCTGGGACCGTCGACCAGGAGCGCAATACGCTCGGCGCCTTTTGCCTGATTAGTCAGTCCCTCCGGGGTGTCCATCGCCACAACCTTGCCGTTGTTGATGATGACAACTCGATTGCATGTCATGCTCACCTCAGGAAGGATGTGAGTTGAGAGTATGACAGTGTGAGTGCCCGCGAGGCCTTTTATCAAGGAGCGAACCTCAAAAATCTGCTTGGGGTCCAAGCCAATGGTCGGTTCATCCAGAATAAGCACCTCGGGATTGTTCAGGAGCGATTGGGCCACCCCGACCCGCTGCTTGTACCCTTTGGACAGCTTGCCGATAATCCGGTTGCGAACGTCGCCGATGCTGCACTTTCCCATGACGTCATCAACCTGAGCCTTGCGCTGATTCGACGGAGTGCCTTTGATCTTGGCCACAAAGTTCAGATAGGACTCGACCGTCATCTCCGGATAAACAGGGGGGCTCTCGGGAAGATAGCCGATCCGCTTGCGAACCTCCAAACTCTCCTCGAAGACATCGAAACCGGCTACTCGTGCGGTTCCCGAGGTGGAAGGCATGTAGCAGGTGAGGATGCGCATCGTGGTTGTTTTCCCCGCACCGTTGGGGCCGAGAAACCCGAGGATTTCGCCCTTCTCCACCTTGAAGGAGATTTCATCGATCGCCTTCCTGCCGTTGAAAACTTTGGTGAGATTTTCTACTTCGATCACGCTTTCCTCCGCGCGGTTGTCATGAGAGAAAATGGCGCAAAACGAATTAGAAATAATAGTGAATAGTGCCCGCGCAGTCAACCCGGCACAAGCCCTTGTTTCGTTCAATTCGGGAAATTCGTGGCAGATTATCCCCCAGCAAGTACGAGGATCATCACGAATTCCCCCCAAGACTAACGGGCTACCAGAATTTTCATTTTGTTGTTGCAATCGAGATAATTTTGTGCTTGACTAGCCGTTTAGTTTTTGGGGGCTCCCTATTCGGGAGAGTGTTCGCAAGTCGCTATCCTTCCGGGCAAGTCTCGGGCTGGACCTCGGAAGGAAAAAAATCCGTCGACTGCGCAAGTTTTACATTAACGTAAGAGTGAGTTTTGTAGTAAAATACCGGAACGGTTCGGGGCATCCTTCGTATAAAGCAGGTGGTGAGAGTTCAAGACCGACGAGATGGGGTGTTAATTTTGAGATTTCATACGATTAGCTCCACAAAAAAAACTCCTACCTGTTGAAACTATTTCGCATCTCCATCTATCTATAGTAATTGAGTGTTTCTCGGGTTTGGAGGCGGCTGGCTGAGAGCCACCAGGCACCATCCATATATTTATAAAGAAGGGAGATGGCTTATTTAAGGGGTACAGATTACCCATGTATTTCCTTCAGGGGTGAGGCCACTAACCACATGATTGAATTAGAACAAGAGGACCTGTTTGAAAACTCGGATCTTTATGATCCGGAGGATTTGGACCGCGATGACCTTGACTCGAATGAGTTTCCCGGACTGACGCGTGCCAATTATGTAGACCGGGTTCGGTTTGAACGAGTTCCGGACGAGAATCGCTTGGTGGGCAGGGGAGAAGAGTCTGCCGCTTCCGCAGATCCGCTCTACATTTACTACAGAAGCATGAGCAAGATACCGCTCCTCACTCGAGAGGAGGAGGTATACCTGGCCAAGAAGATCGAATCGGCCAAGCTGAATATCCTCCGGCTTCTGACGCTGACAACCATTAACTCCTTCAGAGTGCAGGAAATGGCGGACGAACTCCAGCCCGCCTCCGCGAATAACAACGGGCCTTCCCAGCTCAGCTTCAGCGACCTGAAGCGGGAGCCCGAAGGCGAAGTGCCTCTCGAGGAGCGTAATCGGCTCCGCAACAAGGAGATACGGAAGATATTGAGCCGCCTGGAGAGACTCGAAAGCAAATACCGCCTCACCAGGGGCAGTCTGCGGAGCAAGTCCCAAAAGGACAAGAGCGCCAAAGATCTTGCGAAGATCAAGAAGAGCCGGGAGTCAATCTTCCTGACACTGCAGCGAATCGACTTTTCCGAAGGCCAGATCAGCACCCTGATCGGCAGCGTGGAGGCTGTGTTGCGCCAGATGGATGATGCCCAGAAGGCGACCAATAGCCTGTCGCGCAACTTTGCTCCCAGCCACAAGGCCGTCCGGGAGGCCCGCTGCCACCTGCGTGATCTCGAGGCTCAGTACCTGACGAACGCCATCGAGCTTCGCAAGGTTATTGGCTTGATTCACGAAAACAAGAGGGAGATGGGACACGCGAAGGACGAGTTTGTCCGCTCCAACCTGCGGCTTGTGCTCAGCATCGCCAAGAATTACTCGTATCCTGGGCTGGACCTCTTGGACTTGGTTCAGGAGGGGAACATCGGACTGATGAAGGCTGTGGACAAGTTTAATTACCGTCTGGGCCACAAGTTTTCGACTTACGCAACGTGGTGGATTCGCCAGAGCATCACGCGCGCCATTGCGGATCAGGGCCGGACTATCCGCATCCCGGTTCACATGGTGGAAGCGATGAACCGCGTCCTGAAAACTTCCAACGAGCTCACGAAGCGGTTGGGTCGAGAACCGTCGGTTCACGAACTGGCCAAGGAGTTGAAGACCCCGGTTTCCAAGGTGACGCAGATTCTCAAGGCAGCCCAGGAACCGATTTCTCTCGAGGCCAGCATCGCGGACAACAAGGACGCAGTCCTCAACAAGTTCATCGAGGACAAGAACGCAGTTTCGCCGGATGACGACGTTATGAAGCACAATCTCCGTGAAGTTGCCAACTCCGCGCTTCAGACCCTTTCTCCCCGCGAGCAGGAGATCGTCCGCATGCGCTATGGCCTGAACGAGGCCGGCAAGGAGTACACGTTGCAGGAAGTGGGCGAGATGTTCCAAGTTACCCGGGAGCGTATCCGGCAGATCGAGGAGAAAGCCCTTCTGAAGCTTCGCTCTCCTTACCGTTCGAGCAAGCTGCGCGAGTTTGCGGATTTCGTCAGCAAGAACTAAACCGGCCGATCATAAAAAAGGCGAAGCCCCCCAGAGTTTCGGGGGGCTTCTACATTTTAGGCAATCTGCACTTCCTACTTCACAGCCTTCTTCAGCTCGCTGCCAGCCGTGAATTTCGGGACCTTCCGGGCCGGAATCTTGATCTCGGCCCCGGTCTGCGGGTTGCGTCCTTTGCGGGCCTTCCTCTTCGCGACAGAGAACGTGCCAAAGCCCACGATGGTGACCTTGTGACCCTTTTTCATCGATCCCTTGATTCCATCGATCAAGGAATTGAAGACCGCCTCAGCCTGGGTCTTGGTAACGCCTGTGTCGTTTGCGATTTTGTCTACAAGCTCTCCCTTATTCAAAGAATTCCCCTCCTTTGCCCAGATTTGTAATGGTGGATCTTTAACCGCGGCAACTAATAGCACCGTGCCATGAGGCAGTCAAGCAAAATCCCCGCCAGTTGCGGATTTCAGCCGATTGGCTCAGCGCACAGTCGGTCTCGGCGGCCTCTGCATTACCAATCCGCAATTTCTCCGCTTTCCGGCAAGGATAGTCGGCAGCAGGCAGTCGGCAGTAAAAGCCTCAGCAGAGATTCTCACCTCAGCGGCGCTCTGCCTGCTGCCTGCATTTGGCGTCAATGCGAGTCCTTCCCTGAGATTTGTTATGCGTCACTCAGCCTTGATCTCGGGCCCCGGGGTTTTCGTTGAATCTTCCCTCAGTGGATCAATGTCTGATATTGTTTAGAATTTCGGTCGTTATTGACCCTATCTTCTGAGGTCCAATGATGCACATGACTGCTTCGGAAGTCGAGATTCTTCAGATTCTGCACGGGGAGCATCATGACCCCTTCCATATACTTGGTGCTCACCTTGTGAGCCTTGAGGGAAAGCCCGCGGTGGCGATTCGCGCCTATTTGCCTCACGCCGTCTCCGTGACAGTTCTCCCCTCGGAGAGTGGCGATCCTGTGGAGATGACCGCTTTTCGCAGCTCCGGCTTCTACGAAGCTGTCTTCGAAGACCGCGACCAGATCTTTCCTTACCGGCTGCAACTCACCAACTCGGAAGGGCACACCTGGGAAATATTCGATCCGTATTCCTTCTGGCCCGTTCTAACCGACTTCGACGAGCACCTCTTCGCGGAAGGAACAGACTTCAAAACCTACGACAAGCTAGGAGCCCACCTGGTGGAGCGCGGCGGCGTATCCGGAGTCTTTTTTGCCGTCTGGGCGCCAAATGCCAGCAGGGTGAGTGTGGTTGGGGACTTCAATTGGTGGGATGGCAGCCGGCATCCCATGCGGCCGCGGGGACTCACCGGGCTTTGGGAGCTGTTCATCCCGGGATTAGTCGAAGGAGATAAGTACAAGTACGAGATCCGTTCCCGCTCGGGCGACTATATTGTTCAGAAGGCCGACCCCTGTGGTTTCTATGCGGAAGTGCGCCCCAAAACCGCCTCGATCATTTTCGACCTGGATAAGTACCAGTGGGCTGACTCGAAATGGATAGCGGCGCGCGCAGAACATAACGGCTTCGACAAGCCGATTTCCATCTACGAGGTGCACCTCGGTTCCTGGAAACGGCACTTGGATCCGACGAGTTCATGGCTGAGCTATCGCGAGATGGCCGAGCAACTCGTGGAATATGTCAAAGAAATGGGCTTTACCCATATCGAGCTTATGCCGGTCAGCGAGCATCCGCTGGACGCTTCCTGGGGCTACCAGACCACAGGATACTTTGCCGCTACCAGCCGATTCGGCACTCCGAGCGATTTCCAGTACTTCGTGGACATCTGCCACCGCAACGACATCGGCGTCATTATCGATTGGGTACCGGCCCACTTCCCCAGGGACGATTACGGCCTGCGCTACTTTGACGGCACTCATTTATACGAGCATGCTGATCCGCGGCTCGGCCAGCATCAGGATTGGGGCACGTCGATCTTCAACTTCGGGCGGACCGAGGTGCGTAATTTCCTGGTCACGAACGCGCTTTTCTGGGTGGACAAGTATCACATCGACGGCCTGCGCGTTGACGCCGTGGCATCCATGCTGTACCTGGATTATTCGCGCAAGCCCGAAGAATGGATCCCGAACAAATATGGAGGGAATGAAAACCTGGATGCGATATCATTCACCAGGGAGCTGAACACCGTCGTCCATGGACAATATCCGAACATCCTCACGATTGCGGAAGAATCCACGGCGTGGCCCCTGGTATCCCATCCTGTTTATCTGGGTGGGCTGGGCTTCTCGCTGAAGTGGAACATGGGTTGGATGCACGACATGCTCTCCTATTTCTCCAAGGATGCCATCTACCGGAAATTCCACCACAACAACCTTACCTTTGCACTGATGTATGCGTTTACGGAGAACTTCGTGCTCGCGTTTTCGCACGACGAAGTCGTGCACATGAAGGGGTCGATGATCGCGAAAATGCCTGGAGACGACTGGCAGAAATTCGCCAACCTGCGCGCGCTATACGCGCTCATGTTCGCTTTCCCGGGGAAGAAGCTGCTCTTCATGGGGGACGAGTTCGGGCAGTGGGGCGAGTGGGACCATGACAGGAGCCTTGACTGGCACCTGCTCGAGTACGAGCCACATCGCAAGCTGCAGGCTTGCGTGCGCGATTTGAATCATCTTTATAGGGAAAATCCGCAGATACACTCCATCGATTTTCACCACTCCGGGTTCGAGTGGATCGACTTCGCAGACAGCGACAATTCGATAGTCTCCTTCCTGCGCAAGTCGAAGGACTCGGAAGATCCGCTGATCGTCGTTGGTAACTTCACCCCCGTTCCGCGCAACGGCTATCGGATCGGCGTGCCTAAGGGAGGAAAGTATCATGTAATCTTCAACAGCGACTCGGAGGCATATGGCGGGAGCAACATGGGCAATGGATTCGAAATCACGGCCGATCCCATCCAGCGGCATGGAAAGCCGCATTCTCTGAACCTCGTTCTACCCCCCCTGGCAGTAACATATCTCCGGCCGGATGGTGGGACGACGGTTTAGGTTGGGTCGAAAATCGAACCGTGAAGACCGCAGAGAGTTTGAGGCAATGGGGGTATGAGATAGTGATGGCGAACAAACCGCTTTGCGTTGCCTTACTCTGGCACATGCACCAGCCGGATTACAGCAATATCCAGACAGGCGAGATCTATCTGCCCTGGACTCGGTTTCACGCGGTGAAGGACTACTATGACATGGGTGCCCTTGTCGCACAGGTTCCGGGCATGCATCTCACGATTAATGTCGTTCCTTCGCTTGTCGACCAGCTCGTGTCTTACAGCCAAGGGACTGCCCGAGAAACCTGCGCGGCCCTCACACTCCGAAACGCAGCCGACCTCGACGATAGGGAGAAGGCGTTCCTCCTGCGCGGCTTTTTCCAGCTTACCTGGAAACACATGGTCTTCCCGTATCCACGTTACAAGGAGCTGCTGGATCGAAGAGGCCGACAGGACGACCGCGGAGAATTCCCGGAAGGAATCAAGCATTACACCACGCGCGACTACAGGGATCTGCAAGTGTGGTTCAATCTGACCTGGTGCGGCCACGAGCTTCGGAGTGATCCGGATATCGCCGGCCTCTTCAGGAAAGGCAGAGGATTCACGGAGGAGGAGAAGAAACGGCTGCTCGAGCGGCAGTATTCCTTTATCGGGCGCATACTCCCCTTGTATCGCAAGTTGATGGATGAGCATGGAGTTGAGCTGTCCGTTACGCCTTACTACCACCCCATTCTTCCGCTCCTTTGTGACAGCCGTTCTGCACGTGAAGTTCTGCCGGGGATTCATCTGCCTTCAGAACCTTTTTCATTTCCCACCGACGCCAGGGAGCAGATCCTCAGCGCCCAGCAGCGATACCTGGAGACATTCGGCCGAGCCCCAGCAGGTATGTGGCCTTCGGAGGGCTCCATCAGCGATGCAGCGCTGGCACTCGCCCGAGAAGCCCGGCTGACCTGGCTGGCTTCCGACGAAGGCGTTCTGGCCAACTCCCTGCAAAAATGCGGGCGCTGGAGCGGCTCTCTGCGGCCCGAGCAGAGATTCAGTGTCCACAGATGGGGAACGGGCTCCGCGGGGCCGTGCCTGTTCTTCCGCGACCACGGCCTGTCGGATCTGATCGGATTTACCTACTCCGATTGGAACGCGCAGGAAGCGACAGCCGATTTCCTTTCTCATCTGCGCACGATTCGCAACAGCTTGCCGGATGACGGGCGGCATTACGTTGTTCCCGTCATACTCGACGGGGAGAACGCCTGGGAACACTATCCCAAAAACGGCGCTGACTTCCTGGGATCCCTGTACCGGCGCCTTGCGGAGTCCAAAGAGTTTCGCCCGGTAAGCTTCTCCGAGTTCCTGGATTTGGAGCCTCATCGCGAGCCTCTCGATTCCGTAGTCGCCGGGAGTTGGATTTACAGCACCCTGGCTACCTGGATCGGCCATCCGGAGAAAAACCGCGCATGGGAAGTGCTTTCGGCAGCACGCAGATTTCTCCAGTCCTGCCAGATCGGCCAAACCAGTAGCCCGGCGTTTGAGAGGGCCTTTCGGGAAATGCTGATCGCCGAGGGAAGCGACTGGTTCTGGTGGTACGGAGATGACCACCCGACCGAAAACGCGGCCGAGTTCGATGCGCTCTTCAGGAATCACGTGAAAGACGTTTACAGGTTGATGGGTCAAACCTATCCCGTCGTACTGGATGTACCGATCAAAAAAGCGGACGTGAAGACACAGTTTCGCAATCCAGTCCACACGATTACCCCTCGGTTGGACGGGCGAGTGACCGACTACTTCGAGTGGCTTGCGGCCGGCTTCGCCACTCCGGCAGGCGGTGAATCCATGCACCGCGTAGAGAGGCATTTCGAAAAGGTCTTCTTCGGATACGACACTTCTCGATTCTACCTGCGGATCGACTCGAAAGATCTCAAGGGAGGGAAATTTCCCACAGAACGCTCGATCCAGGTGCGTTTTCTTGCGCCAGCGGAGTGCTTCATCGACATCGCTCGCGATGAGAATAGGCGGTGGCACTGTAACACCGTGCGAGCCTCCGTTGCGAATCCGGCCACGGAGCTCGGCGCCGATAAGATCATTGAACTCGGAGTTCCGCTCGAATCCCTGGGAGTTCATAAAGCGGATGAGGTGAGGTTCTTTGTCTCAGTGTCCGAAAAAGATCACGAGTTGGAGAGGTTCCCGACCAGTGGGTTTGTGGCAGTGGCCGTGGACCCGTGGGGATTGGATCAGCAGGAATGGATGGTCTGAGCTGCCACGAATTACCTGGGGCGGCAAGCCGCAACCAAAGCCATATGTTGCGATCTAGGGGCAGATCTAACTCTAACGGCAAAAGCAGGCAGTAGGCAGTCTTCCGTTGGCACGTCTCTCACTGAGGCTCTTTCTGCCGACTTGTCGCGCATTTCAGTTCTTTGTGCCGTCAAAAATCCTTTCCCGCAGGCAAAGGATTTTGCCCATCGTAGTACGAATTGCACGAACAATCAAAAGCTGCGCTTGTTTCCCTGCGCAGCTTCTCAAACCTACGGCTCCCATATGAGTCCAGGGTTTTTTCGTGTAATTCGTGCAATTCGCGGCTAATTCTGTAGAATTTGCACTTTCTTTTGGAAATGACGAAACGACTGCGTTGTCCCGATGAAGTTACAGAGATGATCGCCGGCTTGAAACGGCTGGCATGCAATCTTTGGTGGACTTGGAACGAAGAGTCCCAGGAGATTTTTCACGAGCTCTCGCCGCGCGGCTGGCAAAACCTCTACCACAATGCCGTGGCGGTCCTGCAGGAGGTCTCCGATTACGAACTCTGCGTAAGGCTGCAGGAGTTTTCCTTTGCCGACCGGATTCGCAAGACGCTGAACGCCTTCGACAGCTACATGAAAGAAACGGACACCTGGGCGCGCCAGCACGCGCCGGCACTGCTTGCCCATCCGGTGGCCTATTTCACCGCCGAGATCGGTTTCCATGAAGCTCTTCCCATCGCAGCGGGAGGGCTCGGAATCCTCGCGGGCGATCACGCGCGCTCTGCCAGCGACCTGGGACTCGGATTTGTCGGCATCAGCCTGTTTTACCGGGAAGGATACTTTCAGCAGGCGATCAGCCCGGACAACTGGCAGACGGAATACTACACGCTTCTGAATCCGAAGAACCTGCCGATGGAACCCGTCCTGAATGCAAGCGGCGAGCCCCTGGTCTGCTCCGTGGACATAAGCTTCAGCCAAGTCTACTTTCAGGCCTGGCGTGTCAATGTCGGGCGCTGCCCTGTGTACCTGCTCGATACGAACCGTCCCGAGAACGAACAGCTCTACCGGGATCTAACTTTGCGGGTATACGGAGGCGACAGCTCGACGCGCATCATGCAGGAAATGCTCCTTGGCATCGGCGGCGTTCGCCTTCTGCGCGCGCTCGGCATTCAACCCTCGGTCTTCCACATGAACGAAGGGCACGTGGCTTTTCTGGCCCTCGAGCTTCTGCGCGAGAAGATAGCCCAAGGGGCCTCCTTCTCTGAAGCTCTCGCCGCGACCCGCGCGCAGTGCATTTTTACCACTCACACTCCCGTGGAAGCGGGGCACGACCGCTTCAGCCCGGACCTCGTGAAATACGCCCTGCATCGAATCCAGCCGCAAATAACGCAGTCTCCCTCGGAGATCCTGGGCCTAGGCCGCGTGCGGCCGGAAGACGAAAATGAGTTTTTCTGCATGCCGGTGCTCGCTCTGAAGACCTCGCGCTCTGCCAACGCTGTGAGTGAGCTGCACGGCCAGGTCAGCCGGAAAATGTGGCATTCGCTCTACCCCGACAAGCCGGTCAACGAGGTGCCCATTGGTCACATCACGAACGGCATCCATCTTCTTGGCTGGATGAAAGGGCCCGTGCGCAGCTTCTGGCGGCGCAGAATTGGGGCCGCGTGGGACAAGGATGTAAATTCACCTGCATTCTGGCAGAGGATGCAGGATTCGGCCTTTGTCTCTGACGAGGAACTCTGGGCGCTTCGCTACCGCCTGCGACGTGCGCTGATCGAGTTTGCCCGCCGGCGCCTGCTCTTGCAGGGGCAGCGCCTGTCGCACCGCGACTTCATCGCATTCGACCAACTGCTCAACCCGGATGCTCTGACGGTCGGATTTGCGCGCAGGTTTGCTACCTATAAACGCGCGCCGCTCGTCTTCAAGAACTTCGACGAGGTCGTGAGGCTGGTGAAGGATCCCGAACGGCCAGTCCAGTTCGTCTTCGCCGGCAAGGCGCATCCGCTGGATGACGAAGGCAAACGCTACATCCAGCAGATCATTCACCTAAGCAAATCCAGCGAGCTCCGCGGCCACCTCGTCTTCCTCGACAACTACGATGTGCACGTAGCCCGGCAGATGGTCTCCGGCTGCGATGTGTGGCTGAACAACCCGCGGCGGCCCCTCGAGGCCTCCGGCACCAGCGGCCAGAAAATCGGATGCAACGGCGGCCTCAACCTCAGCATTCTGGATGGCTGGTGGCGCGAGGGCTACGATGGCTCGAACGGGTTTGCAATAGGTTCGGACTCCCATCCGGACTCGATCGAAGAGCAGGACAAGCAGGATGCCGAAAACCTGTATCGCGTCCTGACGGAACAAGTCATCCCCTGCTTCTATGACCGCGACTGCGGCGGAATTCCGCGGCGCTGGATCGCAATGATTCGGCGCGCCATGGCAACCCTAGTGCCTCAGTTCTCCACCTGGCGAATGGTGCAGGAGTACACGCGGAAGTACTACCTCACCGGCGAATAGAGAAATGGGGGTATGCACATGACTCCAGTAACTAGCGATGTTACGACCCCAACCTGGGCTGAAAGGAATCCTTGGCGATTCTTGGCGTCTTTTAGCCTTTGCGGTGGTTTTTTATAACCCCACCACAAAGACGCAAAGGCGCGAAGATTCGCAAAGGCTCATCTGGCTCAGACCGGACCGTTCAGGCAGTCCTTACAGGAGTCAAATGCATAGCCCCATAGAGAAAAACTCGCGGTTCCCAGCTCGCGGTAGTTCGCAGTTTACCATTTGTCAGCAGTCTACTGCGAACTGTGAACCGCGAACTGGGACTTATTTCACTCCCTTCTCACTTCAGAAGATCCTTGCCAAAAAAACAGGAAACTGCGCGTTAGTAGCCTAGCGCGGCCGGCGGTCACAATTTAACGCCCTGTTTGGATGTGGCCGCCGGCCACGCCGTGAAATTCGTGGGCGCTGCCAAGTTGTATTGACCCTCCCAACAGTGATAGCATGCGAATCCTTTGGGAAGGGCTTTCCAATCCTATGCCTGAGCTCCGCCACGATCCGATACAAAAGCGTTGGGTAATCATTGCTTCCGAACGGGGCCGCAGGCCCGACGATTTTCCGCGTCAGGAGGAGCCCCTCCCAGGCGGGTATTGTCCCTTTTGCGAAGGGAACGAAAGCAAAACGCCTCCGGAGATTACGGCGGTTCGCCGCAACCGCAGCGGCCCCAACCAGCCGGGCTGGGAGATACGAGTCGTTCCCAACAAGTTTCCAGCCCTGAGGATCGAAGGTGGCCTGGACCGCAAGGGACTCGGTGCCTATGACAGGATGAACGGTGTAGGGGCGCACGAAGTCATCATCGAGACTCCCCAGCACGATCTGAACTTGGCAGACGCCCCGGTGCAGCATCTGGAGAAGGTCATCCGGATGTATCGCGAGCGCCTGGCGGACCTGCTGCGCGACTTCCGATTTAAATACATCCTCATCTTCAAAAACTACGGAGCCGCAGCGGGAGCCTCGCTCTCGCACCCCCACACCCAGCTCATTGCGACTCCGGTGACGCCGTTGACTCTTGCCCAGGAACTGACCTCCGCGAAAGAGCATTACCAGGACAAAGAGCGCTGCCTCTTCTGCGATTTAATTCAGCAGGAGTTGGAATCTGGCGAGCGCGTCGTCGTCTCGGGTGACCAGTTTATTGCAATGGCACCTTTTGCGTCCCGGTTTCCATTCGAGATCTTCCTGGCGCCTCGCTACCACCATCACAGCTTCGCCGAAATAAACGACGACATGATCCGCCACCTGGCTGTGACTCTCAAAGAGGTGCTCCTGCGTATAAAGAAATGTCTCAACGATCCTCCGTACAACTTCCTGATCCACACCATTCCCAACGTTAAAGCCCGGCCCAAACGCGCCTCGTACTGGGACACCATTGAGATGGATTTCCACTGGCACATCGAGCTGATTCCCCGATTGACGCGTATTGCCGGCTTCGAGTGGGGCACCGGCTTTTACATAAATCCCACAGCCCCGGAAGAAGCGGCAAAATACCTACGCGAAGTAGAGCTATAATTATTGAGTCATTGTGCCGTCGAGCCATCGGGCGATTGAGCGCGCGAAGCGATTCGAGTTGCGAAATTCACCGGCTTTCGACGGGATCTGCGTGTTAAGGCTCTTTTTTAAATGACTCAATGACCCGATCGCTCAATCACTCAATTCTCGATGGCACGATCGCTCAATCACTCAATTCAGGAGCGGCATGAACCGGTTCGATCCCCTCCATGTTGTGATGTTCTCCTCGGAGGCATTCCCCTACGTCAAGGTGGGCGGACTTGCCGACGTGGTCGGCACCTTGCCGAAAAAGCTGACAAAGCTGGGCGCGAAGGTGACGGTCGTAATACCGGCCTACAAGGCGATTCACCACGACAAGCACGGCATTCACCCGTACGAACCGATACCGGGCTTCGACATAATCATGGGCTCGGGGTTCACCCACGCTGAGATCTTTCACACGCAGGTGCCGGGAACGGATATCAACGTGTTCTTTGTCGGATGCCTGGACTACTTTTACCGTGACGGCATCTACGACGATCCGCTCTGGAAGGAAGCCTACCTCGACAACATGGAGAGATATATCTTCTTCATGAAAGCTGGTCTGGAGCTCGTGGAAAGGCTGGGATGGCCCATCGACGTGATTCATTGCCACGACTGGCAGACCAGTCTCATCCCGGGATTGATTCAGACGAACCTGAAGAATCATTCTTTCTTCTCGCAAGTCGGCACGCTTCTCACAGTCCACAACGTGGCTTACCAGGGAATCTTTCCGCGGGAAGCGCTTTATCGGACCGGCATCGACTCCCGGCTCTTCTACCCGTTGTCCCCCTTCGAGTATTGGGGGAAAGTGAACTTCCTGAAGGTTGGGATCGTTTTCTCGGATCTCATCAACGCCGTAAGCGAGACCTACGCCAGGGAGATCCGATCAAGTTTCGAGTACGGCTACGGTTTGGAGGGTGTCCTGCGAAACCGGAAGGATGATCTCAGCGGGATCGTAAACGGCATCGATTACGAGGAGTGGAATCCCGAGACCGACACTCGGATTCCGGCCCATTTCTCCGCGAGAGACTTGTCCGGAAAGGCCGTGTGCAAGTCAGAGCTGCTGAAGTATTTCGGGTTGCCGCAGTCAAGCGGGAGCGTCCCGCTGATTGGCATCGTCTCGCGCCTTGCCGAACAAAAGGGATTCGATCTCATTGAGCAGGCAATCGAGGAAATCGCGGAGCTGGAGCTTCAGATGGTCGTGCTGGGCACGGGTCAACAGAAGTACCAGGACATCCTCCAACACATCGCTGAGCGCTACCCACAAAAGATCGCTGTGAAGATCGGTTTCGACAACAAACTCGCTCACCACATCGAAGCTGGCTGCGACATGTTCCTCATGCCCTCGAAATACGAGCCCTGTGGTTTGAATCAACTCTATAGCCTTCGCTACGGAACAGTTCCCATCGTGAGAGCTACCGGAGGGTTGGCGGACACCGTGGTCAACTATGACCTCTACACAGACACAGGCACCGGTTTCAGCTTTACCGACTACTCTGCCAAGGAAATGCTGATCGCAATCAAGCGCGCTCTCATCATTCATTCCGACCCTCAGCGCTGGGAGGAACTTGTGGTGCGGGACATGTACGAGGATTGGTCATGGGAAAGATCTGCAGCCAGGTACATGGCACTTTACGAAAAGGTCCGCCAAGAAAGAGAACCCCTGGCCCTCAGCGCAGCAACTGTGGGGGAATTCTCGGGAGGCTCGACGACACCACGGAGACTCAGAGCAGCGAAGCCGCAGCCAAAAGCAAGCCGCAGAGGCGCAGGGGACGCTGAGAAAAAAACAGGACACGGATGAACGGCGATGAACGCGGATAGAATTGCGCGGACTTCCCTTTTTCTCTGAGGGTTCTGTGCTACTGATTGGCAAATTCCTGCCGCTTCACGCTGAATCCTTGGTGAATCTTGGTGTCCGAGGCGATATTGGGATTTTCCGGTTTTTCTTGCCCAATCTGGACGAATCAACCTTTAGTAGGATTCCTCTCTTGGGTCCACAGGAGCTGGAAAATCGGAATGTCCCCTTGAACACCAGGCCACCTGGTTGCAGCCTGCGGCTGCCCTGTATCCCTGGTTTGATTTAGTCGGGGAGTAGATCCATGAGCGACCTGGACTCGCCAGAGCGTCTGTTTTCATCTGTGGCGCTGGAACGCCGGATCGCGGAACTGACAATCCTTTATGAGGTCAGCCGCGCGCTCCAGAAGACCGTCGACGAGGAGAAAGCGCTCTATACCATCCTGGTGGGGGTTACTTCGGGACGGGGGCTCGGATTCAACCGCGCCTTCATTCTGCTGATCGACTCCGACACTCAATATCTCAAGGGTCGTCTGGCCATTGGCCCTTCCTCCACCGAGGAAGCCTCCAGGATCTGGCAGGAACTGCGTGATGAGCATTGGTCTTTGGCGGAGCTTCTCAGTTCTCTTGACAGATCCGGCATCAAAAAGGATCTCCGGGTCAACGAAATCGTGGATCGCTTCCACATCCCTCTCGCTGAAGAAAATAATTCCCTTGTCAGGATCATGAGATCGCGAGAAGCCTGCCGGGCTAACAACGGGGTGTTCGATCCCCACGGTCTGCCTGTGGAAGAACGGCTGACGGAGTTGCTCGGCATCGACAGCTTTGCGGTGGCTCCACTGTACCTGGCCGATAGGGAACTTGGGGTTCTTATCGCCGACAATGCCATTACCCGGGCGCCCATCGACGTGACGAACCTGCGATTGCTGCAGATTTACGCACAGGCGGCCAGTTCCGCTATTCAGAACACAAGGCTTTATCGCGAGCTGATGGAGAAGATTGTCGTTGGTGAGCAGGTGAACCTCACCCTGCGCGAAAGCCAGCACCACCTCCTGCAGGCGGAGCGACTCTCGACCATCGGCAAAATGGCCGCTCTGCTGGCTCACGAAATCCGCACGCCCCTGGTGTCCATCGGCGGGTTTGCGCGCCGGATGCTGAGATCAGCGCCCCCCGAAGATCCGCGTCGCGAGGAGATGGGAATTATCGTATCCGAGGTGCACCGGCTTGAGAAGCTCGTAGATGAGGTCTTGGGCTACAGCAGGATATCCAAGCCCGAGTACAAGCCCACAGACATCAATGGCCTGATCCGCAGCGTGATGATCACTATGCAAGAGGAGCTGCAAAAGGGCTCAATCCGGCCGGAGCTGGATCTTGATTCCCGTCTTCCCAGGGCCGAAGCAGATGAAGCACTGCTGCGCCAGGCACTGATGAACCTTGTTTCAAACGCGATCGAAGCGATGCCTACCGGGGGAACACTGACGCTGGCCACAAGCTTTGACGAGAAGTATTTTGAAATCGAGGTAACCGATACCGGGGTGGGAATCAACAGGGAGCATTGGGACAAGCTATTCACGCCGTTTTTCACGACGAAGACGACAGGCACTGGATTGGGACTTGCCATTGTCTCTCAAGTGATCGAAAATCATAAGGGATCGCTTCGGTTTGAGAGCATCCCGATGAAGGGCACCTCCTTTCACATACGCCTGGCTCTCCACCCCGAGCACACGATCCCGCCCGATGCCCTTCCGAACGGCGATTCTGTTCCACGGGAGGTGCGGCCATGAAAACCATCCTGGTCGTCGACGACGACAAGAACCTGCGCAGGCTCTATAAGGCAGAGCTGGAAGCCGAAGGCTACAAAGTGCGCCTGGCGGAGAACGGCAGACAGGCGATGGACCTTGTCGCCGAAAAGACTCCGGATCTGGTAATTATGGACATTCGGATGCCGGATATGGATGGATTGGAGGCCATGGTGCGCGTGCTACGCGAACACAAGAGCGTTCCCGTCATCCTCAACACCGCGTACTCCTGCTATCAGGACAACTTTCTAGTCTGGGCTGCCGAAGGATACATCATCAAATCGGCGGATCTGCAGCCGCTCAAAAACAAAATACGCGAAGTCCTCGGCTGTACGGCGGCAGCCTGACACGCTCTATTTGTGATGCTTGGCGTCTCACCAAGAGTCTCCTAGAGAAAACAAGCAGACCCCTGTATGGGCGCCACCTGTGGACGCCTAATCTCCATCCCGCGTTAACATGGGCAAAGACGGGCGGCCCGGAAAGCAAAAACCAGTAAACATGTAAGGCGTCCCCATATTTCCCATATTTCCATATTAGGGGTATGCACCTGACTCTTGTGCACCAATATCTTGTACATCAAGGCTTGGTCCGGCAACCTCGGACCTGAGCCGGGCTATGGTACATCCGGACCGGGATCGACTCACAGAAACCGTCGAGGTCGATCAGACCTATCTGGGAGGCAAAGCCGGGGAAACACGGTCGGGGGGCGGCGGGCAAGACGCTGGTCTTGGTGGCGGCCCAGGAGGACGGACGGCGCATTGGGCGGCGCCGCAGGCATTCGCAGATCTGGGGATCACAAGAGTCAAGTGCATAGCCCTATTCCATATTTCACGCGAAGGCGTTCAGGCCGGTTATCTCTTGTCCGATGATCAGAGCGTGGATGTCGTGTGTGCCTTCGTAAGTCTTCACCGACTCGAGATTGCACATGTGCCTGATCACGGGGAATTCCAGGCTGATGCCGTTCGCTCCAAGAATGTCCCTGGCCATGCGAGCCGTTTCGAGAGCGATGACAACGTTGTTGCGCTTGGCCAGCGACGTCTGAGTGAAATGAAGCTTGCCCGCATCCTTCAAGCGGCCTAGCTGAAGCGCAAGAAGCTGACCTTTCGTGATCTCCGTGAGCATGTAGACCAGCTTTTCCTGGACAAGTTGAAAACCCGCTATCGGACGATCGAACTGAATCCTCGACTTCGAATAGTCGAGCGCGGCGTGGTAACAAGCCATGGCGGCTCCAAGAGCGCCCCAGGCGATTCCGTAGCGCGCCTGGTTGAGGCACATCAAAGGAGACTTCAGCCCTTCAGCGTTCAGGAGTCGATTCTCTTCGGGAATCTCGCAGTCCTCGAAAATAAGCTGCGAAGTGATGGAAGCGCGCAGGGACATCTTGTGCTTGATCTCGGGAGCAATGAAACCCTTTGTCCCCCTCTCAACCAGGAACCCCCGCACCTCATCATCCACTTTGGCCCAGACCACCGCCACGTCTGCAACCGTCCCGTTGGTTATCCAGGACTTGGCACCGTTCAGGACCCAGCGATCGCCCTTTTTTGTCGCGCGGGTGATCATCCCGCCGGGATCCGAACCGTGATCCGGCTCGGTCAAACCGAAGCATCCAATCTTATCGCCGTTAGCCAACTTGGGAAGCCAGGCACGCTTTTGCTCCTCGGAGCCAAAGGTGAAGATCGGATACATCACCAGCGCTCCCTGAACCGACGCGAAACTGCGCAGTCCGCTGTCGCCGCGCTCGAGTTCCTGCATCACGAGTCCGTAGGCCACATTGTTCATGCCGGCACAGCCATACTCTTCGGGGAGATTTGCGCCGAACATTCCCAGGTCGGCCATTTCAGGAATCAGCTGCGTGGGAAATGTAGCTTCCTCGAAGTGCTTCTCGATGATCGGCACTACCTTTTCGCTGACAAAATCGCGCACTGTGTCGCGCACCATCTTCTCCTCTTCAGAGAGGAGGTCATCCAATTGATAGAAATCGACGCCTCGAAATTCGCTCATACCCATCACCTTGCGTGTTTGAATAGTGCCCGCGGATAGAAATCTTCTCAAAAACAACCACAAAGTACAGGCAGGTGTTGATACTATCCGGCGAACGGGAGGATTTGTCTATGCGAAATCTTCAAGGATGGAAAGGGCCGGCCTCCCCGACCGGCCTGCTATGTGGCTTACTCGCACTTGGCGGCGCCATCGTTGCAGCACCGGTCGACAAACAAAGGGGATTGGTGCAAAGCGTGCCCGAAGCTGTCGGCCTGTTCTCGTCGCGCCTAAATTACATAGACGAGGCTGTGGCCGCTTCCATTCGAGCTAAGGAGATCCCTGGAGCGGTCGTCCTCGTGGCGCGGCACGGAAGGATCGGATACCTCAAGGCCTTTGGTGACAGGGCCGTTCAGCCCAATCCGGAGCCGATGACGACCGACACTCTTTTCGACATGGCTTCGATGACAAAGGTGATGGCCACCACTCCTTCAATCATGGTCCTGGTGGAGAACGGATCAATCCGGCTCGGCGACAAAGTCAAGCGATACCTTCCCAAATTCACAGGTGGAGGCAAAGACAACATCACCGTCCATCAACTCCTGACGCACTTTTCCGGGCTGCGTCCCGACTTCGACCTGTCCAGGCACTGGGAAGGTTACGATGCCGCTATGGAAGAGCTGTGGAGGGAAACCACGCAGTCGGAGCCGGGAAAAGAGTTCGCGTACAGCGATCTCAATTTCATCACCCTTGGCGAGATTGCTCGAGTCGTCTCCGGAAGGACCCTCGACATTTTCGCGCGGGAGAATGTCTTCGAACCTTTGGGGATGAGCGAAAGCGCCTTTAATCCGCCGGCGGACTGGCGTCCGCGCATCGCCCCCACCGAATCACGCAGACATACGCTCGAGTACCTCAAGGGACAGTGGACGTCGGCCATCTCCGACGAAATCCTGCGGGGTGAAGTTCACGATCCCACAGCGTGGCGCATGGGAGGAGTCGCCGGGCACGCGGGGCTCTTCTCGAGCGCCCGGGATGTCGCGATTTATGCACAGACTCTGCTGAACCGCGGCCTTTTCCAGGGCAAGCGAATCCTCTCCCCGGCCGGAGTCTATGCAATGACCGGACCGGAATCCCCACACAATTCACTCCAGGTCAGAGGATTCGGCTGGGATATTGACACCAACTACTCATCCCCCCGCGGAGATCTGTTCAAGGACGGTTATGGCCACACGGGATTCACGGGAACATCGCTCTGGGTGCTCCCGCAGGCGGATGCCTTTGTGATCATCCTGAGCAACAGGGTCCATCCGGACGGAAAGGGGGACGCGACCCACCTCCGTGGCGTCATCGCAAACATTATGGCAACCGCGATCTCCGACGCCCGCTGAAGACAGTGGCCACTGGTCACTCCAGATTTCCTCAAGCGGTCGATTTCAACTGCTTGTTTCGCTTCGACCTTGAGCAGCGCTATGATCTCCGTGGTTCTGTGGTTTAATTACTTGCATTCGAAGGAAGAGCGGGCGCGGCGTTCCGGCTGGCAGCGCACAGGATTCAGCTTATGACTAAGACCAAAGCAAAAGTGCTGATCGTAGACGACGAGATCTATATTCAGGAGATCCTGAGCTCCACTCTGCAGGATGCCGGGTATGAGACCCTGGTTGTTGGAAGTGCGGAGGCAGCCCTCTGTGAGTTGTCAAAGCAGGATTTTGACATCGCCTTCGCGGACATTCTCCTACCCGGCAAGCAGGGGATGGAGCTACTGCAACAGATCCGATCGGATCATCCCGACGTCGCGGTGATCATGATCTCCGCGCTGGACTCCGCGAGCACGGCCGTTGAGGCGATCCGTATGGGGGCTTTCGACTACATCGTCAAGCCCTTTAACCTCGACCAAGTGCTGGCGGCGGCAAACCGGGTTTTGGAGAAGCGGCGCCAGGAAGACACGGGTCGCGAGTACCAGAAGTACCTCGAGCAAGTTGCCGAAGAACGGGCCGCCGAAACGCGGCGTCTGTTCTATTCGATGACAAAGGTTCTGATTCGCCTGCTCGAAATTAAAGTGCCTTTCAAGGCGGGACACGCGGCCAGAGTAGCAGAGATGTCCCGCTACGTCGCACGTGAGCTGCGAATGACCGAAGACGGCGTCCGCAGGGTCTATCTGGCCGCGCTCCTGCACGATATCGGCATGATGGCGATCGAGGATATGGTGCTACGGAAGCATGGTGCGCTTTCTCCGGAGGAGCAGCGCCAGATCCAGGAGCGCGGCACACTGGCGGAAGACGTCCTGAGACCCATTCTCGACGACGAAGAAGTGCTCAAGTACATCCGGCACTACCGGGAGAGGTTTGACGGCACCGGTTATCCGGACGGACTCAAAGGTGCGCTCATTCCGCTTGGGGCGCGCATAATAGCCGTCGTCGAGGCCTTCGATGCAATGACGCAAGGGCGTCCATACCGGCGCCCGCGCTTACCCGAGCAGGCGATAACTGAACTTCAGCGCTGCGCCGACACGCAGTTCGATCCCCAGGTGATGAGCGTGTTCGAAGAGCTCTACTATCAGATTTTTCGCAACCTCGACAAATCCTCGATGGGCCAGCCGTGAAGTCACACCGGACGCTCCGCGCTGATGCCGCATGTCTCTGGACGGCCGCTCTCCGAGCTGCAGATCCCGAAGTCGCCGTGCGCAACTTCGTGAAGCGGCGGGGACGCACCCTGCGAGTCGGCACCCATACTTTCGATCTCAGCAGAACTCGCGCGGTGTGGGTACTGGGGGCAGGTAAGGCAGCAGCCCCCATGGCTCATGCCTTGGAACAGATCCTGGACAAATATCTTTCGGGCGGGATTGTGATCACAAAGTATGGCCACAGCCTTCCGCTGGAGAAGATCGAGATAATTGAAGCGGGACATCCTCTGCCGGACGAAAACGGTGTTGCGGGCGGCCTTCGGATAGTTTCCCTGATCAAATCCCGGATTCAACCCGGTGACCTTGTGCTGTGTCCCTTCTCCGGCGGGGGATCCGCCCTGTTAGTGGCGCCGGCTGCAGGCATTTCCCTGGAGGACAAGCTCGCCTGCACAAAACTGCTGCTGAATGCCGGCGCCACGATCCACGAGTTCAACGCCATCCGAAAGCACGTGTCCAACCTGAAGGGAGGCGGATTGGCACGGCTGCTGGCTAAAACGACCGCGATCTCCCTGATCATTTCCGACGTTGTCGGAGATGATCTCGATACAATTGCCTCCGGCCCTATGGTGCCGGATACATCTACCTGCGGGTATTGCCTTGAGAGCATTTGCAGATTAAAGATCGCGGACGAGGTTCCTTCATCCATTATGAAACGCCTTGAAGCAGGAGTTGCCGGCCAGATCCCGGAAACGCCAAAGCCGGGCGATCCTATTTTTCGAAATACGGCCAATTTCATCATTGCAGGGAATGCCCAGGCCTGCAGTGCCGCAGCCCGGGAAGCCAAACGCCTGGGCTATAGAGTACTGGTGCTCACGACGCGGCTCGAAGGCGACACTGCCGAGGCCGCGCATTTCCACATGAGCGTCGCCGAGGAAATTGTTTTCCGAGATAGACCCTTGCGGCGTCCCGCCTGCCTTATCAGCGGCGGAGAGACGACAGTAATAGTAACGGGCAGTGGAACGGGCGGACGGAACCAGGAGTTTGCGCTAAATTGTGCCCGACAACTCGCGCACCTGCCGGCTCCCTGCGTTGTGGCAAGCGTGGGAACCGACGGCACGGACGGCCCCACCGACGCCGCCGGAGCGATCGCCGACAACACTACAGTTGCTCGCTCCCTCAAGTTCGGGGCCCGATTCATTCAGAATTCCGCGGAGAATAACGACTCCTACAACTTCTTCCGGCGTCTTGGCGACCTCATCATCACAGGCCCGACTCACACCAACGTGATGGACTTGCATCTCATCCTGATTGGCTGATCCTAAAAGGTCACAAGGCGGAGCCCCGAGTTAAAAGTTCGCAGTTCGCAGAATATCTCTGCAAAGCGTTGGGCTGTGAAGTACTGCAAACCGCGAACTGTGAACTGCGAACCTGGCACCTTAATATGGTCATGACCGAAGGTCGCGCTGTATCTCTATCGTAGGGCTTGTGCCCTATGTTGCTTTGTCTTGCAGGTGGCCGCTGAAGCGCAGCCTGTAGAAGTTCAAGAATGAGAGAAAAATCGCGACGACCAGGGGACCGAGCAGCACACCCAGGAAACCGAAAGCTTCCATTCCCCCAAGAACGCTGAGGAACACCAGCAGAGGATGCATATCGGTGCGGCCGCGGATTATTGCCGGCTTGAGAACGTTGTCGATTGAACTGACCACCAGGCCGCCGATGGCAAGCAAAAGTATTCCGCGCGCCGTGTGGCCCGATAGCATCAAGTAACAGGACATCGGCACCCAGACCAGAAATGCTCCCACGATGGGAACCAGCGAGACGAACGCGATCAGCGCTCCCCAGAAAAGGGGCGAACTGATGCCGAGCGCCCAAAAAAGCAATGCCCCTGCGGTACCCTGCACGAGGGCCGTCAGGATGGAGCCATAAAACGTTGCATAGCTGACGTCCTCGAACTTCTTGATGATCTCCGTTTCATAGACCGCGGGTAGGGGGCTTGAAGCCCGAACGAACTCCATGATTGCCGGACCATCCTTGAAGAGAAAGAACATGGTTATGAAGACCATCAGGAATGAATAGAGGAGTCCGCCGACTCCCGCCAGAAGCGAAGGAGCGCGCGCCACCACAAACCTGCTGACTACGCTCACCGTCTCCTGGATGAGCCCGGGCAAGTCGATCTTCTCTGCCCTGAACCATGAGCGCGCAAAACCCAGAAACCACTGAACCCAGGGACGGCTCTGTAAGTCCTGAAGCTTGGCCGAGGCTTCTCCGCCGAAGGCACCGATATTAGACTGGAGATTGTGATAGAGCGCAACGGACTGCTGGCCGAGAAGAATGCCGAGGACTGTAACGGGCAGGATGATGAGGATCAGAATCAGGAGGCAGGTTATGAATGCCGCCGCCCCGCGGCGCCCTCGGGTTCCCTTCAGCATCCTTTCGTAGAGAGGATAGAAAACCACGGTGAGAACTGTGGCCCACACAAAAATGGAGAAAAAGGAGCGAAACACCAGGTAGAGTAGGTACCCGACAAGAAGAAAGCACGCGGCAAAAAACGATGTCGCGAAGCGCGTCCATCCGGATGTGTTCGGGCTCTCATTCATCGCGCCGCACCTCGCGATCTTCGTTTGAGCGGGCGGGAAGGCAACGCCGGAAACGCCAGCATCTTGTCTTTCGAACGGCAGACCTTTTCCAGGGAGCACATGGGGCACAGTGGCTTTCGTGCCTTGCAGATCCTCCGGCCGTGGTGGATCATTTGATGCGAGAAGGCGATCCACTTGTTCCGCGGGATGAGCTTCATCAGGTCGCGTTCGATCTTTGCCGGATCCTTCTCCTGTGTGAGCTCCAATCGGCGCGAAACCCGATGCACATGAGTGTCGACCACGATCCCCTCAGCCTTGCCGTAGGCAACACCAAGCACCACGTTCGCGGTTTTTCGCGCCACTCCAGGGAGCTCGAGGAGTTCCTCCATCGTGTCCGGCACACGCCCGCCGAACTTATCAACGATCAACCGGCAGGCTCGCTGAATGCTCTTGGCTTTGTTCCGGTAAAAGCCGGTGGGACGAATATCGCCCTCCAGTTCCTCTCGGCGGGCAATTGCATAATCCTGCGGCGCGGAGTACTTCCGAAATAAATCCCGCGTTACGACGTTGACTCTCTCATCTGTGCACTGAGCCGAGAGAATCGTGGCAACCAGCAGCTCAAGAGGATTGCTGTGCTCGAGAGCGCACTGAGCGTTTGGATAGTCCCTGTCCAGGCCGCGAAGAATCTGCTCGACGCGGCGGGCCTGTTCTTCCACCGAGTATCTCGTTTTCTTAGCCATGGTTGTGCCGCATTATAACCCAAAGCATTTCACCGCGGAGACACAGAGATCCTAGCGCGGCCTGGAGGCCGCAACTAAAACGGTGGCATTTAATCAGTCTCGCAAGACTCTTGACTGTGGTTTCAAGCAGGCAGCAGGCAGTATCTAATCCAGATGTTTTTTCTTTCCGGGCTTTTACTGCCTTCTGCATGCTTCTCTCCAATTATATTTTCTAAAGGCGACCAGAATTGCTTCCTGGAAGCGAAGGAATCGCGGCTTAGTAGCACAGAGACAGAGCGAGCGTCTAGATTAGCGTTTGACTTTTCTCGATCGGAGTGATAAACAAAGCAATTACAGAGGTTTACTAGAAACAGGAGGATTTTATGAGCGAAGAAACGGGAACAGCAGAAAAAGCGCTCTTCTTTGTGCTCGGTGCATTCATAGGCGCAGCTACTGCGCTCTTGTTGGCTCCCCGGAGTGGTGAAGAAACACGCAAACTGATCGCTTCAAAGGCACGCGAAAGTGCGGATTACGTGGCGTCTCGATCGCGAAACGTCGCGGAGAAGACTGCGTCCTACGTCGACAAGGGCAAGGAAATCGTGCAGCAGCAACGCGATCAGCTCGCCGCGGCACTCGAGGCAGGGAAGCAAGCATACCGCGAAGAAAAGGACAAGGCGAAAGTATAAATGCACGTAATCGTTCTTGCGGTTAGCGATCCCTCAACGCTTCTTGAGATTTTCACAGGAGTCGTGGCCGTTTCACTCCTCCTGCAGAGCCTGGCATTAGTCGGTATTTACAGGTCTATCCGGAGTCTCGCGTCACGTGTCGAGGCGGTCAGTCTTAACCTGGTTAAGAATGTCGACGCGCTTTCCGTGAGGGTGGACCAGCTGCTCACGACCATAAAGGGCGTGGTAGATGGCGTGCACTCACTGCAGGAAAACCTCACTACTACCAGCGCAATTGTCCAAAAGCGTGTGGCTGAGCTGGATTCCTTCCTTGCGGAGATCACGGACGCAGCCCGCCTCCAGGTCGTGAGAATTCAGGATGTTGTCGACACAGCCTCGCGCAGAGTAGAAGAGACCATCGACGTGTTGCGCAACAGCGTCCTCGCTCCCGTTACCGAGGTGAATGCAATAGTCCGAGGTGTCAAGGTCGGTCTGGACGTCCTCCTCCGCAAACGAAAGAGCCCTTCCGGTTCAACCCCCCAGGACGAAGAAATGTTTATCTAGAAGCAATAAGATGTATTGATGATCACTCTTGCCCTTCTGGGACTCCTACTCCTGCCCTTTCTCATCATCGGCGGCGGTACGGCACTTCTCTGGAAGAAGCGGCGCCAACTGATTCTCCGTTGGTCCTTGATCTCCTACCTCCTGCTTGACGTCCTAGTGATTTTCGGAATTGGTCCCCCCCTCGCCGCTTGGAGCCTGATTCATTCGGGAACGAGGCCTCCGGACAGGCAGCTCAAGGACAGCCCTGCTGAATACCAGGTTCAGTACGAAGATGTGGTTTTCGATGCTCGGGACAACGTCATGCTCGGCGGTTGGTTCATCCCCCCAACCGGCAAAAAGGCCATCATTATCTGCTCCCACGGGCTGTTTCGTAACCGGATCGAGGTTCTGCCCCGGGCCATGTCGCTTGCAAAGGTGGGCTATGGCGCCCTGCTGTATGATTCGCGCTCGCACGGAACCAGCGACAAGGCTGTCGTGTCACTGGGCTACTACGAGAAAAACGACGTCCTGGGGGCTATTCATTACATTCGAAGGCGATACCAGGATGCCATGGAGCAACCCAAGATCATATTGATGGGGGTATCCTTGGGAGCCGTCGCCATACTCGAGGCAGCTGCCGAGACCAAAGACTATTCTGCCCTCATCCTCGACAGCCCCTTTTCCAGCCTGAGAGACACGGTAGTCGTGCACTCCTGGCTGTTTCTCAAGATGCCGCGCTATCTTTTCCCGCCGCTTTTCCTCTTCTGGTTTCAGCAGTTGGCCAAGTTCGATCCCGATCGGGTGGATTCGCACAAGGCAATCCTGCGAATTCAGCCTGTGCCGCTCCTGATCATCGCGAGCGAAGGAGACTTTCGGATAGGACCGGACGTCGCCCGGGCTCTCTATGCTGAAGCCCGATCACCTAGGAAGAAGCTGGAGATATTCGGCAAGGAAGTCACCCACGGCGCGGCGGCGCGGATTCATCTCAAGGCTTACTCCAACCTGATATTCAGCTTCCTTGACAAAGCGCTGAGTGACAGCGCCAGTGCCGAATAGGACGCGGTCAGAGTGACCAGCGGAAGAGAAGACTTCCCCAGGTAAACCCAGCTCCAAAAGTAGCCAGCAGCACCAGATCTCCCTTGCGGATCCTTTTCCCTTCATAGGCTTCAGCCAAGCCGATCGGGATTGTCGCGGCGGTGGTGTTTGCGAACCGGTCTATGTTCAATGCGACTTTGCTTGCGTCCAAGCCCATCCTCTCAACGGCAGCGTCGATAATGCGCCGGTTCGCCTGGTGAGGGACGTACAAAGCAACCTCCGAAACCGGGATGTTGTTGCGCTTGAGAATTTCCGCCGATATATCTGCCATGCCCGGCACAGCGGCTTTGAAAACCGCCCGGCCATCCTGGTGCACGTAATGCATGTTTTTTGCCACGGTTTCGCAAGTAGCGGGGTGCAGGCTGCCGCCGCCGGGCATGTAGAGGTATTTGCCACCCGATCCGTCGCAGTGTAGAAGGAAATCAATTACTCCCTCTTCTCCAGCATGTGATGGTTCCACCAGCACAACTCCGGCCGCATCGCCGAAAAGGACGTAGGTATTTCGATCCTTGGGATTGAGAATGGAAGTCATGACATCAGCACCCACGACCAGGACTTTCTTGTAAGTTCCCGCCGTGACAAACATCGACGCCGTGGCCAGAGCGAACAAGAATCCCGCGCATGCGCCGGAGAGATCGAAGCCCCAGGCGTTTACGGCTCCCACCTTGTCCTGCAACAAGCAGGCAGTGGAGGGAAAAAACATGTCCGGCGTCACGGTAGCAACAATGATGCAATCGATTTCCGACGCCCGGATGCCTCTCTGAGCCAGGAGCTTACGCGTCGCCGCCGCAGCTAGGTCCGAAGTAGCCTCTCCTTTGGCAACAACGCGTCGTTCCCGAATGCCTGTCCGGGTTTGAATCCATTCGTCCGAGGTGTCGATGACCTTTTCCAGGTCGTGATTGGTGACGACCTTCTTAGGTGCGTGGTATGCGACAGCTGTGATCTTAGCGTTATACAAAAAAACCTCCAATTGGGTGGATTTTCAGGCCGTCCGAGCTATGCCAGTGAACTACTAAAGATATACCACATCGGAGAGCAGTCAAGTACCACCATAGAAACAGAAGGCAGGACGCAGCAAGCGGCAGGCAGATTATTAAGCGTGAGCAAAAAAACAGAGGGAGATGACGAATGTCACCTCTTTCATAGCCTGCTGCATGCTGCCTACTATCAGGTGGTCATGAGGGCGTCAATGCTCTGGAGGAGATCCTGGGCTTTCAGCACGAGATCGCTCGCTTCCTTGCGGCAGCTTTCAGCAAAGGCCCTGTCCTTCAACGAACCAACGTTGATGAGGACATTATATTGGGCCCCCTTGAGTGCAGCGAAGGCCAGCTGGGCGCCGGTCGCAGCGTCGCTTCGGGCGTTCGGGTTCCCGATGCGGGCAAGAATCTGAAGGTGCTCAAGAACACCCACGGCGGCACGGGCCGTCTTGAGGGGAACTTCGGTTGCTCGGCGTGTCGCGCTTTCGATCGCTTCCGCGCGCGCGGTCTTTTGCTCGTCTGTTTCCTTAGGAAGCTTCATGGCGACGATAACGCCCTGGTAGGCTGCCGAGTCCTCCTTGACGAGACCCTGAAGAAGGCCACCTCTGGCCTCAGCCAGCTTTGCATGGATGTCTCGCACCTGGCTTTCCACCGCTTCGTGTTTCCTTTTCCCTTCCGTCAACCCGGCTACCATCTCTCCGAGTGCGGCCGCAAGGGAGGCGGCTAGCGCGGCAACGCTGCCGCCCCCGGGCACCGCTTCGGGAGCCGCTACGCTTCCGAGAAAGTCGGTCATGCCCGGCTCTCGGACCAGCGTACTCTCCAGGCGGTTCTCGAGTATCTGATTCTGGCTGAAACCTTCGAGGCGCAGGTAGTAGTCGGCGCACGCGTCGAGCGCTTTCTGAGGCACCAAGCCGACGATCTCGCTGGAGGCAACGGAAACGCCGTGGCGTTCGGCTTCGCGCGCCACCATGTCGAACGCCCGGAAAATGGGAGATCCCTCGTAATTGGTGAGGTTCATCGAGACCTGAACCTGGCCGCGCTCTTTGATTTCGAATCCCAAGGCTTTGACATACCTAAGTCCCCCACCCGAGAAGCGGACGGCGCGAGCAATGGCCTGGGCAATCTTCAGGTCAGGAGTCCGAAGGTAGACGTTGTAGGCGATGAGCGGAAAGCGGGCGCCGATTGCAGTTGCACCGGCCGTGGAATGGACTTCGGATGGTCCGAAGTCCGGCCTGCTATTGGGGTTTGTGCGTATCTCCTCACGAATCCCCTCGAACTCACCCTTGCGAACGTAGGCCAGATCCTGGCGCGCCGGGATTCGAGCTGATTGCTCGTAGAGATAGACCGGTATTCGGTATCGTTCGGCAATCCGCTGCGCTACATGCACCGAGAGTTCGACGCATTCCTCCATGGTGATGCCGGAAATGGGAATGAACGGTATAACATCGGTAGCTCCCATGCGCGGATGCTCGCCGCGGTGCTGGTTCAGATCGATCAGCTCGACTGCTTTTCCCACCGCTTCGATCACACCATCGGCTACGGCTTTGGGCTCTCCGGCGATCGAGATCACGCAGCGGTTGTGAGCCGCGTCCAGTTCGCAATCGAGAAGGGCCGCTCCTGGCACGCTCGTCAAAGCGGCGGCAATCTGGTCCACGACTTCCTTCCGGCGGCCTTCACTGAAGTTCGGCACGCACTCGACTATCTTTTTCAAGCTTTCTCCAATCTGTTTATGATGACATTCCCTTTCTTGATGGTTACGACACAGTGATTAATACCGAAGAAGTAAGGCAACTCCCGATAGTCCGCCACGTCCATCAGGACGATGTCCGCCTGCTTGCCTTCCTCCAGGCTTCCCAACCTCTCGGACAACCCCAGGGAGTAAGCTCCGTTCACCGTTGCCGCCGTGATGGCTTCGGCCGGAGTCATCTTCATCTGGCTGCAGGCGAGGGAAAGCATGAGCTGCATGTTGAGACTGAAGCAAGATCCCGGATTGAAATCTGTCGCCAGTGCCACGGGGACGCCTGCAGCGATAAGCTTGCGCGCCGGCGGGTATTGCTGGATTCCCAGGTTGAACGCGGTTCCAGGCAAGAGTGTTGCAACAGTTCCCGCCTTCTGCAGGAGTTCGATATCCTCATCGTCGATCCATTCCAAGTGGTCCGCACTGCGGGCATTCAACTCCGCGGCCAGTCTGGCTCCACCGCTATGTGCGAGCTCATCGGCGTGAATTCTTAGGCCGAGTCCTGCTTGCTTCGCCGCCTGAAGAATCGTCCGTGATTCCTCCACGCTGAAGTAGCCGTCGTCACAGAACACGTCACAGAACTGTGCCAGATCCTCCCCAGCGACGCGGGGGATCATCTCCTCGACGATCTGACGCACGTATTCATGGCGGTTATTCCTGTACTCTGCGGGGACGTCGTGCGCCCCCAGAAACGTAGGAACGACCTCCAGCCGGCTTCGCCCACGCAGGCCGGCCAGGGCCTGCAGCATTTTCATCTCATCATCGAGGTTCAGACCGTAGCCGCTCTTCGCCTCGATCGTCGTGGTACCGTGCGACAGGAAGTGCCAGAAGTAGCGTTCCGCCCGCTCGACCAACTGATCCAAGGAGGCGGCCCGCAGCTGCCTCACGCTGGCGGCGATACCCCCTCCCGCAGCCGCGATCTCCTGATAGGTTTTCCCCCGGCAGCGCAGGTCATACTCCTCAACACGAGTTCCGCCAAAGATCGGGTGTGTATGTCCGTCGACGAAGCCGGGAAGCGCAACCAGATCCAAGCCCACGCAGTCCAGAGTCTCATACCTGGCATCCGGCTTGCGCACAGGAAAATCCCGGGTGGGGCCGACCCACACAATCCGCTCACCCCGAATGAGAATGGTTCCATTCTCGATGATGCCGAGCTCCGACATGGCGTCCCCGGTTCGGGGCACGCGGGGGCCCTGGAGTGAAACCACCTGGGCTATGCTCTTCAAAAGTAGCATATTCGTTCGAACCTATTTTCGACGCCTGAGCGCAAGAATCGTAACATCATCACTGACTTCAGCGTTGCCGGCGAATCTGGAAACCTCCTGATAAAGGTTTTTCACCAGGCTGGACAATTGCTCGGAGGAATGAAGAGAGATAGCCTCCTTGAGCCGGCTCACGTCGTACATTTGTCCTTCGGAATTCATGGCATCGGTTGTGCCGTCACTCGTGAGGATAAGCATGTCTCCCTTTTCGAGCTTCAGTTGGATCTGATCGTAGGTACTGCCTTCGACCAGTCCCAGAGGAATTCCCGAGACTTCCAGGCAGGAGACACTCCCCTCCCTCACCAGATAAGGGTAAGGCATCCCTCCATTCGCAAATTCGCCAGTACCATCCCGGAGATTCAGGCGCAAGTAGGACACCGCGATGTAGTTGCTGACCTGGTAACGCGCGATCAGGTTCATGTTCAGGAAGGAAAGGATCTTCTCCGGAGACAGTGAGCGAGCGAACAGGCTCCGGACCTGTCCGCTAAAGACAGCACCATAGAGGGCCGCGGGTATTGACTTGCCCGAAACATCTCCGATCAGAACCTGCAGCGTGCCGGTGGCGGGATCGAAGTCAAAATCGTAGAGATCCCCGCCCACTTCCCGCGCCGGGTGGTACTCGACCGCCATCTCATAGCCTTCCAGGACAGGGCACTGGGGAGGAAGAATGTATCGTTGGATCTCGCGCGCGATTTCCAACTCGCGGGCAAGGCGCTCGCGGCGAATGAGCTCCTTGCGGAAGCGTGCGTTTTCCGCGGCAAGCCGGTGGGCCTCCAGCCCTCGTTCGACCGTCATGAGCAGGTCCGGCGGATCCCAGGGTTTCACCATATAGCGGAAAACCTTGCAGCTGTTGATGGCTTCCATTAGAACATCCACATCGGTGAAACCGGTAAGGATGATGCGGACCGCGTCGGGCAGGACGCTGAGAGATTGACGCAGAAGGTCGATGCCCGTCATGTCGGGCATCCTCTGGTCCGCCACAATCACGGCGATGTTGTCGTATCTGTGCACAAGTTCGAGCGCCTCTTTCCCGCTGCTGGCAGCAAGTACCGGATATCTGTTTATAAATGTACGGCGCAGCTTTTGGAGATTCGCGATTTCGTCATCGACGACAAGGATTATTTGCTCTGACATTGTCAACAATTTGGGGAAATTAAAAGTGTCACTCTACCACAGAGACACTGAGATCGCCGAGAGTGAGATGTATGTCTCCGAGAACTCTGCGTTTTGTGGTGTTATCGAGCGGCAGGCTTTTTCTTGAGAGCGAATTCGATGTGGTAACCAGCACTCCGACGCGGCCGAGTCGAGCTGAGCCATCCGCAGCAACCGCTTGTTCTCTGCTATCTGCGTTTGTGTGTGGACGTCTTTTTCGACATCAGCCGCCTCCCGTATCGAGATGTTGAATGCTGATTAAAAAACGGAGACGCCACCCCATTCTTGGCCATTCTTAATTCAGTGCATTCGCCATCCAAGCCAGAAATAGGGTGGCGTCCCCATTTTAGAAGCTGATGGAGCCAAAGCGGTGAGAAAGGGAATTCGTTTACCGGATGCACTCTCTCGAATCCCTTTTCGAGATTTGCCTCCTCGCCTCGGGGCGTCAGGCGGTCGGGTGGATATTGAAGCCTTGCTGCGAGAAATGCCGGTCAAAACTGAACGCATCTTCAATGCCACGCTCGCGCATGATCCCGAAGCTGGTCCAGTCTGTCAGGCTGATGCCTCGTTGGTTGACGGCGATCAGCGCTGTCAGTGCCTGTTCGTGAAGCGGCTTGTCAATCCACACGATTTCGAGGATGGGCTGGAAATCCGTCCTCCATTTTCTTACCGCACCCATCCCGATTCGGGATTGCAGCAGCGTGAGCGTTTCCAGTACGACATAGGATGAGCAGATCAGCAGAGTGCCCTCCGGGGAAAAACGGGAAAAGGTGTCTGCTGCCGGCCGGTGAAACCTGTCACTCTCATCGAGGAGAGCGTAAAGCGCCGAGGTATCGACGAATATGGGCTTCATTTCTTGAATGCCTCGGCCAGATAGCGATCATGCCTTTGGGCCACGTCCGACCGACCGGAAGTGAATTTGCCGACCAATGCGCTCGCTCTTTCCCACCTCTTGCGGCGCTCATACTGGGACACCGCCAGGTCCACACCCACGCGGACAAGTTCAGCCATCGACACGTTCTGTTCCCGTGCCACTTCCTGGAGCTTGCGGTACCGTTCCTCGTCAAGTTGGATCTGTGTTCGAATCATAGCATTCCATCACTTTTTCGAAGCATGATAACACTATCGTTCCATTTCATAAATGGTGTGTTTTGTCTCCCTGATTCCCCAACCCGGACAAGCCGGAACCAAGGAAGGATCGTGCCCTCCGAGCATTTGTGTGCCATCAGCCGTCAGCTATCAGCTTTCAGCTTCGAAGCAATCATCAGCTTTTTTCAGCCGACAGCTTCTAGATCAGGTACGTCTGCGCCCCAGTTTAGGTATCAGACAGCTCCTGACGGCTGAAGGCTGATAGCTCTTGTCCGCTGCGGCGCAGGCTTAGCCTCCAAGGAACCAAAAGTTGGATCCTCTACGAATGCGCGCCTAAGCTGCCACTGGCGCGGCTTTCAGAGGATCGCTCGAAAACTTTTGCCCGAAAAAGCACAAATCTCACGAGCAAGGGACTAATGCATTTCCGAAGCAGCCCTGCAAGTCGCGATGTCCCCCAACACCGACAGGAACACAAGAGGGACCGACCCTGAGGAATTGCCGGTTGCGTCTCGTGCATGGCTGCCGTCGGCCTGCTGACTAATAGAACGCAAGCGCGGCGTAGGTGACGGCTGCGCCGGCGTGCAAGTCGGTCCACTGGCGATACTGCAGAAGGCTGCCGTCGGCCTTCTCCAGGCAGCGAAGCGTCATATATATCGGAGGGTAGCCGCAGACACGCCGACGATCGTTGTCGGCCGCGATGGAATCGGACACACCCTCAGCATCGCAGGCCACTGCCCGTTCCAGAAACAGCCGATCCTCTTGCTCGACCTGGTGTAATAAGCTCTCGGTTGGTCCCGAAGGGTCGCCAAAACGGCGGCCGACGTGTGCGAGGTCCGCTCCAGCGATCACGCAGTATCGGCCGGGAACTTCAATCATGATCTCCCGGATTGCGGTCACCATCTCTTGAATCTCAGGGTCATCGGCGACGCCCGTTCTCTGTGAACAGATGTCGTGGAAGGAAGCCACGAGGATTGGAACAATCTTGAAATCGCTCCAATCCTTGAGGGTGTATTTCAACCAGACGGCTTGAAACTCGATCGAGTGCTCACCGCGGTGGGAGAACTCGTCCTGGAAATAGTCTCTCTGCATCTTGGAGGCCAATCGGCGCACAAATTCCCGGTCGACCTCGGCAGTTCCAAGGGGCGTTTCATAATCCTTCAGGGTCAGAGCGAAGCGTTGCAGCATTGGGTTGTGGCAGGTCCCAAATATGATAAAGCGGTCAGCTCCGGGATGCTCGGCGAGTGCGCGGTAAGCGTGGGCATAGGTCGGACCACCCCGAGCAAAGTCGATATGCGGAGAAACCAATCCGCGCAGTGGCCTCGCCGCATCCGAAACCTTGCATTCACCAGGGCCCTCAGGGTGCGTGAAGAGGCCATTCAACTGGGAGATCAGTGCGGGCCCATTGGCTTCGTAAGCAGACCCTGCATGGCAAGCCGTGCGCACAGAGGCCCTGCGAAACTCCTGTACCTGCGCCTCGTAGAAGCTGCGAAACAAGGCGCTTTCCAAGTAGTGATGCTGGTCCAGTTGCTTCACCAGCCCCTCGAGATCTTCCATCGGCAGGATCTCGCCCGTGGCCCGGCAAAAATCAACCTGGATGTCCCGAAGGGAGTTTGTGCCGTCCATGCGGGACACGATAAACACGAGTACCCGGTTGAGAAAGATGGGTTGCTCTGCGAGGGATTGGGGGTCGCGAAGGCAAAACAACTCCTGGCCTTCCATCTGAACGGGAAAAACTTCAACGGGTCGGAGCCTGGGATTTGAGGCGAGGTCCGTTTCTTCCATAGGTCTGGCTAGGGTTCGCCCCGCAGCTCCCGTGCGATTTCCTGAGCGATACGCCGCGCTTTGGGCAACTCATTCGGCGCAAAGGATATCGCGCCCACGACCGGGTGGCCCCCTCCGCCGTGCCGTTCGCACAGGGCAGCGAGATTGTGAGTGCGCGGACACGGGCTCCAGGGGTTGGAGCCCACGGAGACTTTCGAGCGGTAACTGGAGAGGCTGACACCTACGCAGTACGTCGCTTGTGGAAACAGGTAATACGGGATGAACTTGTTGTAGCCCTCCAGGTTGTCGTCGCTCACGTCGAAGAAAATCGTGCCGTCGGAACAGTGCGCCTTTTGCCGGATGATTTCGATGGACTGGAGATGGCGCTCGTAGAGAGGCTGGAAAGCATCCTTGACCCACTGAATGGCCATGATGTCTTCCAGTTTTTTTTCCTGAAAATCCTCAATGAGACTCTGGATCCGGTTCGAGTTTCGAACTCCCTCGATCACCATCATCAGCTTCATTGCGGGCTCGTGGAGCTCGACCGCGGCACGCGCGTCCGCGAACTGCGCGCCGTCGATGATGTCGGCCCACTGAATCAATTCCTCCAACCGGGTCGAGTCGAAGCCGAAGTACTTCCGAACCATCTCCACGATGAACTTCGTGCAAGAACGATACGCGGGATCGTGAAATTTCTTCCCGCTGTTGTCGGCGCGAAAATGGAGTTCGTCTTCGCGGCTCAAGAACGCGCTCTGGTGATGATCGAACCACCACGTGAGGCGCCGATCGCTGGAGTACTTGAAATCTACAATAGCGTTTTCGTCGCCATCGAACTGGACATCAAGGAACAGCTGCCCGGCACGATGTGCCAGCCCCTCATATTGGAACTTGGCGTTCCGCCAGATTGCATTCCGATAGAAGTTGGAGAATACCGCCGCGGACGCCAGACCATCGAAGCAGTTGTTGTGAAAGAATATCTTCATCCTCATAAGGCCCTGAGCAACAAACTCGCTTGTAAGATCTTTATGTTCAGCTGGGGAGCAGGTAAGAATGCTACACACTACCACACGCCCTATTGGGGCGCAAGACCCACCAACAGTGGCGAATAGGGCTGAACGTGGCCTCAGATATTGAGAGGCCCGTGCTCGTTCGGTGATTTTCCAGGCGGCAATTGCGGGTCGCTTCTGGTAATGTATCGACTATCGAAAAATGCAAATACTTTTTGTAGTGAACGCCGTGCATCATTGGGAGCGGATCGGGGTACTCACTCTGTCTTCGGTCCTCAAACAGTCCGGCCGCAGAGTCCTGCTCTACAACATCCGGGGCAAGTCCGACGAGAACATCCTGAACGACATCTCGAGATTAAAGCCGGATGTGCTCGCGTACAGCTCGATGAGCACCGAGATCCGCCCTTATTTGCGGGTCAATCGCATTATCCGGCAAAACCTCCGCAACGGGATGAAAAGCGTCTTCGGCGGGCCTCATCCCACTTTTTTCCCGGAGATGATCAAGGAAGAGGGGGTGGACGCGATCTGCCGGGGCGAGGCGGAAGAATCCTTCCTCCGCTACTCTGAGTACCTGGAAGGCACTCGCAAAGCGGACGAGATCCCCGGGTTCGTGCTGCGCGACGGCCCTGAAGTGGTTCAGAATCCGGTTGCGGCGCTGCCCTACGATCTAGACGGCATTCCATTCCCGGACCGTGCGCTGTGGGATCCCGTCGACCCTCATCCCATCTTGAAGTCATTCTTCGCGTCGCGCGGATGTCCCCACCAATGCTCCTATTGCTTCAATCACCGATACAATGAGCTTTATGGGCACCCCAGACCCATCGTCCGGCGGCGGAGCGTGGACAATTTTGTCGATGAAATTCAGGGTGTGCTGAACCGATACCCCGACATACATCCATTCTTCGATGATGATTCTTTTCTCTTAGCCCCAACCGAGTGGCTGGAAGAGTTCGGTGCCCGCTACCATCGAGACGTGGGCAGGCCCTTCGGCTGCAACATCCGCGCAAATCATGCCACCGAAAAAAAGGTCCGGATTCTCGCCGAAGCCGGATGGCGCTATTGCTGGTTCGGCTTGGAGTGCGGGGACGAAGAGTTCGCCAACCGGGTACTGCACCGCAACCTTACGAATGAGCAAATCCGCAACTCGGCCAGGCTTCTGCGTTCGTACGGGATTCGCTTCGCCACCCAAAACATCAATGCGCTCCCCTCGGACAATCCCTTGGAGACGGACGAGAAAACGTTGCAGCTCAACATCGAATGCAGGCCGGATTTCGCAATGGCTCACATCTTTTATCCCTTTCCTGGTACGGAACTCACCGCCTACTCCGAGAAGAAGGGGTTGTTCGACGGTGATTATTCCCGTCTGGACGATCTGTTGTGCCTGTCGTCGCCGCTGCGGTTCGATCCGGAACAGAAAAAGAGACTGGAGCGCTTGAATAAACTGTTTGGTCCAGTCGTGGCCTATCCCTGGCTCAGACGCTTCCTTCCTGTGCTTCTCAGGCTTCCATTAGGAAAGGTGTATGCTCTGGCTCACTTCCTTTGCCTCGGCTACCGCACCCGGATGAAGATAATGCCTGCCCGCAGGGGATTACGCTATTACAGGACGCTCCTTGTCCTTCTCTGGCGAAGGGTGGCCCACGCCCGCTGAGCCGCCGGATCTGCAAGAGCTGCGCGCGCGGGCCGGTCAAAACAGTGCACCGCAACTTCGGAATCTGGGTTTAGTCGGAGATAATCTGCTTCGCGATGGTCTGAAGCTGCATGTTGGAGGTACCCTCGTAGATCTTCCCGATCTTGGAGTCGCGGTAGTACTTCTCCACCGGATACTCCTTTGTGTATCCGTAGCCACCGTAGATCTCGATGCTCTGGCTTGTCACCTTTTCGGCGACAACTGAGGAAAAGTACTTACCCATGGCAGCTTCCTTGAGGTAGGGCCTGCCAGCCATTTTCAGACGAGCGGCGTTGTAAACCATGAGGCGGGCAGCCTCGATCTGCGTGGCCATTTCGGCGATTTGGAACTGTACTGCCTGGAAATTCGAGATGGTACGACCGAATTGCTTGCGCTCACGGGAATAGCGGACGGCGCACTCGAAGGCGCCCTGCGCGACTCCTACCATCTGTGCTCCGATTCCGATCCTGCCCTCGTTGAGCGTTTCGATCGAGACCCTATAGCCTTTGCCGACCTCGCCCAGGACGCGATCCCTGGAAACGAAGCAGTCCTCCAGGATTAACTCGCAGGTGGAGCTGGCGCGGATGCCCAACTTGTCTTCCTTCTTTCCAACGGCGAATCCTTCCATGCCTCTTTCGACGAGGAAGGCCGTGATACCCCGGTAGCCCTGCTCCGGATTGACAGTTGCAAAGACGACGAAGATGCCGGCTTCGGCCGCGTTGGTGATCCAGAGCTTGCGGCCTTTGAGGACGAAACCTCCCGCATGTTCCCGGGCGCGCGTTGCAAGCGCGAAAGCGTCACTCCCTGAGCCAACTTCCGAAAGCGCGTAGGATCCGACGGTGTCTCTGCACAGGCGTGGGAGAAACGTCCGCTTTTGCTCTTCGCTTCCCCAGCGAAGGATGGCCTTGTTAACAAGCGTGTTCTGGACGTCTACCATCACGCCGGCCGCGGCATCGACTCGGGAGAGTTCTTCCACCGCCTCGATCGCCATGAAGAAGCTTCCACCTGCTCCCCCATAGACTTCCGGAACCTCCACACCCATCAGATCCAATTCGAAGAATTGGCGGATGAGGTCGGGATCCATTTGCCCTTCACGGTCCATTCTGGCAGCGCGGGGGCGTACCTGCTGCTCGGCAAAGCCGCGAACACTGGCGCGAAAAATCTCCTCATCTTCGGAGAAGACCGTCAACGGCCGAGCGCCGCCCCCTGCCATATTCGTTACCTCAGAAGCCATAGCATCACCTCGTTACTCGGGGGTCAGGGGTCAGGGCCAGGAATCCGGCTTCTGCAAACCTAACGGCTATCCCCTTGATATGAGGGACCAATCCCCACCATTCCTGTATCACAATAACCCCGGGACCCTTTCCACTCGTTGGCGAAGCTAGATACCCCGAGGCAGTGCCTCCGTTGCTGGAAAACGTCACCATGCCTCCAGACATCTTCCCCCCGTGCAGTTTAGGCTGAGATCTTTATACGGGATCGTTCTGCTAAGAACATCAGTTGATTGCCGGCAGCAGCGTAGTTTATACCATTCGGGGCCAGCGACATCCAGAGAGTTATAGGCCACTTAAACTCCATGGGCAGAATGGAGAGCGGCGTAATTGGCGTGGGATCCAAGCTGATCTGTTAGATAGGCAAAACTTCCTAAGCTCCCGCCGCTGAATCCGTTCGATGGAAAACCGTAATAAGGATGGGGCACGTGCGTATTTAGAATTGTCCCCAAGACAGAATTGTTATCTTGGGCAATCAAGGGGCTGCTCTGGAAAGCAGCCTGCAGAGGGGGAGCAGAGAAAAATGCCGAGACCGCGTTGGTACAAGAGTAAATACCTTTGGTTAAGCCTCATCATTCTTGCAGCAGTCGGAGGGGTAGGGGCCTGGAAGTTCTTGACCGTGAAGGCCGATAAGCCGGTCTACCTGTTCGGAAACGTTGAGAGGGGCGACATTGTGATGCAAGTTGCTGCCTCAGGCACACTTGCGGCCGTCACAACCGTTCAGGTCGGCTCCCAAGTGTCAGGGAATATCGCAGAGTTGTATGCCGATTTCAACTCGGAAGTAAAAAAGGGCCAGTTGCTGGCTAAGCTCGATCCTGCTCTCCTCCAGGCCGCGGTGGAGCAGGCTACCGCCAGCGTCCGAACGGCGGAGGCAACTCTAAATGATGATATTGCATCTATTGCAACCAGCAAGGCAAACCTGGAAAAAGCCAAGGTGGACCTGCTGGACAAGCAGCGGAAGTTCAAGAGACAGAAAGAGCTATCCGACGAAAACCTGATCTCGAAGGATGACATGGATTCGGCTCAGGCCGCCCTGGACGCAGCAGTTGCCAGCAAAAACTCGGCACAGGCACAGCTCGAATCATCGGAAGCTCGCAAAAAGGCGGATGAGTCTCGGCTGGTCCAGGCGAAGGCCAACCTCGATAACGCTAAAATCAACCTGGCACACACTATCATCACGAGTCCTATCTCCGGGACGATCATTTCCCGGAGCGTAGACAGGGGCCAGACGGTGGCTGCCAGTTTCTCGTCCCCGACACTTTTCACGATCGGCGAGGATCTGACCAAGATGCAGGTCAACACGAACATTGACGAGGCGGATGTCGGCCGGATCAAGACCGACATGCCGGCCACATTCACCGTCGACGCATATCCGGGCGAGGTTTTCAACGGAACAATCAGCCAGGTCCGCCTGGCGGCGACCACGGTTCAGAATGTTGTGACCTACAATGCCATCATCAATGTTCCGAATCCTCAATTCAAGCTCAAACCGGGGATGACCGCCAACGTCAAGATCCTGATTGAAAAGGTTGAGGACACAGTAAAGCTCCCCAACTCGGCGTTGCGCTTCAAGCCATCCCTCACCGAGGCTGAATTCGTTGAAGCTTTCAAGAGAGCCGGGGAAGGGGAATCGTGGAACAGGTTTAAATTCACGCTGCTCACTTCTACCGGTTCTTCAGCCCAAGCGAATCCCTCCATGGGCGGCGGACAGGGTGGAGGCTCCAGAGGGGGGGTTGCAGGCGGTGGTTTCGGCGGTCCGGGAGGCGGACGCGGCGGTTCCGGCGGCGGAACGGCTCCTCGCCGTGAGCCGATAATGACCCGATCGTCGCGCGGCAGGCGAGTGCCGGTTTGGATTCTGGGGGATGATAAACTTCTGCGGCCGGTCATCGTGCGGTTGGGCCTGACGGATGGTGTTTTCACGCAAGTCGAAGAAGGCAAACTGAAGGCCGGAGACAAGATAATTACCGGCCTGGAAGTGGATCCCAATCGCGCAGCTCCGACAGCCACTACCACGCGGCCTCCCGGATTCGGCGGCCCAGGAATGGGGGGCGGAGGCCCACGGCGTTAAAAGCGGGATATCAACAACAAGAGCGGATTGCCTTCCCCGATCTCCTCCGTTCGCGGTGGGGCCGGGGAGGAACGTAAGTGCGCATAACGGCGGTCTGTGGCTCAGCACGGGCCGCCTGAGTAGGGCATTCCCAAAGGAAACAGTTTAAATGAACCCCTTAACAGAGTTGAAAAAAGATGCGCTGAATCCGGCGAACCGTGCCAATGGCGGCCCGGTGATCAAGGTCGATAATCTCCACAAGGTTTACGAGATGGGGGAGAACCGGGTGCATGCACTGCGTGGAATCACCATGGAGATTTACAGGGGAGAGTTTCTCGCCATCATGGGCGCTTCCGGATCCGGCAAGTCCACATTCATGAACCTGCTCGGCTGCCTTGACAAGCCCACAGACGGCACCTACATGCTCGATGGCACCAATGTCGCCGAGCTTTCGCGTATGGAGCTGGCGCAGGTGCGCAACGAGCGCGTGGGCTTCGTTTTTCAGGGATTCAATCTGCTCAGCCGCACGACAGCTGTGGAGAATGTCGAGCTTCCTTTGATCTATGCCGGGATTCGAGCCAAGGAGAGACATCGGCGCTCCCAGGAAGCGCTGAGGAAGGTAGGGCTGGCTGATAGAGGCCACCACGTTCCTTCTCAACTCTCAGGCGGCCAGCAGCAGCGCGTGGCGGTCGCGCGGGCGCTGGTAAATAATCCTTCCATTCTCCTGGCTGACGAGCCGACGGGTAACCTCGACAGCCGGACCTCCGTGGAGATCATGCAGGTTTTCCAGGAGTTGAATGAAAAGGATAAGCTCACCATCATGCTGGTTACGCATGAACCCGACATCGCGGACTACGCCAAGCGTATCATTACCTTCCGCGATGGACGCGTGACACGGAACGAAGAGGTTAAACACCGCCGCATCGCGTCGGAGATAATCGCAAATCTCCCGCCGTTGGAGGACTAAATGATACTGATGCTGACAATTATCCGAGTCGCCATGCAGGCGCTTGGACGGAACAAAATGCGGTCGATCCTGACCATGCTGGGTATCATCATCGGTGTCGGGGCAGTTATCGCCATGGTCAGCATTGGTCAGGGCGCACAGAAAACTATTCAGGACCAGATCGCCAGCGCGGGGAGCAACATGCTCTATGTAATGTCGGGCTCCTGGAATCACGGCGGCGTGCGGGGCGGCGCGGGCACCATGAGCAACCTTACCATCGAAGACTACGAGGCAATTGTGCGCGAGTGCTCCGCCGTTAAAAACGCGTCTCCCGTGGTCCGGTCCAGCGCCTCGGTTGTTTTCGGCAACCAGAACTGGTTTACCAACGTCCAAGGCACTAATACCAAGTTCTCCGCAATCCGGCTGTGGGACGTGGAGAGCGGATCGTTTTTCACGGAGCAGGACGAGAACACCACCCAACGCGTCTGCATCCTGGGAAAAACGGTGGTAGACAACTTGTTTCCCGGCATGGACCCAATCGGACAGGAAATAAGGATAAAGAATTCACCCTGGCGTGTAATAGGCGTGCTTAAGTCGAAGGGGCAGACAGGCGTTGGTCAAGATCAGGATGACACCATTATCGCACCCTACACCACTGTTCAGAAAAAGATGCTTGGAATTACTTATATACAGCAAGTAATGGTTTCGGCCATATCCCAGCCTGCATCCTCCACGGCTGAAGCCCAGATCACCGAACTACTGCGCCAGCGCCATCGCATTCCCGCAACCGAGGATAACGATTTCATGGTCCGCAACCTCTCTGACATGGCCGAGCTTGCCAACAGCTCCAACCAGGTGATGACCTTGCTTCTCGCCAGTATCGCCTTCGTCAGCCTGGTCGTGGGCGGCATCGGGGTGATGAATATCATGCTGGTCTCGGTCACCGAACGTACCCGCGAAATCGGGATTCGGATGGCCGTCGGGGCAACCGGCGGGGACATCCAGTTCCAATTTCTGACCGAGGCTGTCGTTCTGGCGATCTTTGGCGGGCTCCTGGGAATCGCATCGGGAATTATCACCTCAAAGGTGATATCTGATTCATTGGGTTGGCCAACGCTTGTCTCTACCGCCGCAATCGGCACGGCGTTCTCGTTCGCGGCGGGGATCGGAATTGCAGCCGGCTGGTATCCCGCGCTCAAGGCATCCAGGTTGGACCCGATTGAGGCTTTGCGATACGAGTAATAGCCTCGTAATCCACTGCCTTTGCTAAGCTTAGACTTCACTCAGTTGTGTCTTGTCGAGAGTTGCGGAATCCGCTGACATTCTCGAATCAGGTTTCGGGGCACGGCGTGCCGTGCCCCGAAACTCAGTGCCGGTCATTGCACTTCCGTTCCGGCACAAGCTGCGCGTTGACTCCTCGCTGTGGAAAAACCTATAATTCTGCAGTAAGAACTCGTCCCCATGGAGGGATTTCAATGCGTTACAGAAAGACGTTGTTGCTCTTCTCCGCGCTTTTGGTCTTCGGTTTCGGCATAAGCTATTCAGGTTCTGACCCGTCTCCACAAAAAACCAAAAAAAGCAAAACTCAAACGGAAACCACGGATCGCGGCGCTTACTACAAGAAGTGGCTAAATGAGGATGTCGTTTACATCATCAGCGAAGAGGAAAAAAAGGTCTTCAAGGACCTTCAAACCGAGGAAGAGCGGGAACAATTCATAGAGCAGTTCTGGGCGCGCCGCAATCCCGATCCGCGCAATCCTGAGAATTCGTTCAAGGAAGAGCACTATCGCAGGATTGCCTACGCCAACGAGCGCTATGCTTCCGGCATTCCGGGATGGAAAGCGGATCGTGGGCGAATCTATATCATGTATGGCCAGCCGGCTGAAATCGAATCTCATCCCTCCGGCGGAACTTATAACCGGGAAATCTATGAAGGTGGGGGCACCACATCGACTTTTCCTTTCGAACGGTGGCGTTACCGGCACATCGATGGAATCGGCGATGACATTGAAATCGAGTTCGTCGACAAGTCGATGAGCGGCGAGTATAGAATGTCCATGGATCCCGAAGAGAAAGACGCCCTGCTGTTCGTTCCGGGGGCCGGGTTGACGTTGAATGAAGAAATGGGCTTGTCAAAAAAGGAGGACCGTCCTTACTTCAACCCGGGAGCTGCCAACGATCCCTCCCAAAACAGCTTCATGCGAGCCAAGGACATGCCTTTCGCACGCATGGAGCAGTACTTCAATCTGCAGCGGCCGCCTCAGATCAAGTTCGAGGACCTCAAGGGCATCGTCACAACAAAGGTCAGCTTCAACCAGTTGCCTTATGACATGAGGGCGGACTTCATCCGCCTCTCTTCGGACAAGGTGCTGGTCCCGATTACGATGGAGCTTCAGAACAAAACTCTCGCGTTCAAGAAGGAGTTCGAGTTTAACCGGGCGGCCGTGAATGTTTACGGCCTCGTGACCGGCCTGACTGGACGCATCTTCGCTGAGTTTGAGCACGTCATTAGCGTGGAATACACCGATCCCAATTTCGAAACGGGGAAGACTCAACGCTCTGAATATCAGAAAATCGTGGCTCTTCCTCCGGGACAGCGATACAAGCTGGATTTGGTCCTCAAGGACATCAACAGTGGGTACGTCGGCCACGTGGAACGCGGCATCGTGGTTCCGAAGTACGATACGGAGACACTGCAGTGCAGCAGCATTATACTGGCCAATAAGGTGGAGCCGATACCGTACAACACGGACCAGCTGGAGCAGTATGTCCTCGGCGACTTGAAGATTCAGCCCAACGTCAAATCCGAATATTTCCCCGGCCAGTTCCTGATCCCGTACTTGCAGGTCTACAACGCCACACTGGATCAGACGAGTCTCAAACCGTCGCTCGAAGTCACTTATACGGTTAAGTCGGGGGGAAAAGTCATCGAGGAACTCAAGGACCTCGGAGGCGATTCGATTCAGTTCTTCTCCGGACAGCGCGTAGTTGTGTTGGGCAAGATCCAGGTGAAAGGTCTTGCGCCGGGCAAGTACACACTCGATGTCAATGTCCTGGACAAGATCTCCAACAAGAGCGTGACCGCCTCCGCGGACTTCAAAGTCAATGAGCCGGCTCGCCCCGTGGCTACGGCAGAGGCGGCGAAGTAATTTCACCACAGAGACACCGAGAACGCAGAGCCTTCTGGGTGATCTCGGTCGCCTTTGTGTCTCTGTGGTAGATCAACGGCGTCACAGCCGAGGATTCAGTTTGCGGGCCGGCTCCATCTCCTGCTGGGCCTCCTCGGATTTCCCCATCTTCATCAACACCGCAGCAATGTTGCCATGCAGCACCGTCAGGTGCGGCTGCTATTAATCTCTGGGTTCTCTGCGCTTCTGCGGTGAGGTTCTTGCGGCTATGCCACGCCGGCAGATTCGTGGCTAAAGGAGCTACTGGCGCGGCAGAGGGCAAACAACTATATTGGTCTTCATGACCACGGAGCTTCTAACCAAATTATCCATTAGTTATGAGATAGTAACTCGGATTGCCGAGCACATCCCCAGAGTCTTCGTTTCGTCCGGGGAAGGGAAGAATCACTCGTTAGGCTGAAATGGAGACCCTATGAAGCAAAGAGATCACACCCAACTTCTGGGAGAGCTCGCGGAAGACTACACTCGCCATTCGCCACGCTCCGCGGAGCTCAACCAAAAGGCCAAACAATGCATGGTGGATGGCGGAAGCCATGGCCTGCGGCTCCTGGAGCCATTCCCGCCGCGCATCGTGACGGCGCGCGGAGCCTGGATAATTGACGAGGACGGTCATCGCATATTGGATTTCTGGCAGGGACACTGGTCTAACATTCTGGGGCACAATCCGGAGGTAATTACTTCGCCACTCGCCCACGCATTGGCAGGAGGTTTTGGATTGGAGACAGGCCACACAGATCGGCTGCAGATAGAGACAGCCGAAATCTTGTGCAGCCGAACGGGTGCGGATGAGGTGCGTTTTACGACCAGCGGCACGCTGGCAACCATGTATGCCGTCATGCTGGCGCGCGCTTTCACGGGACGAAACCTGGTCTTGAAAGTCGGCGGGGGTTGGCACGGCGCTCACCCTTGGGGTCTGAAAGGAATTCACTTTTCTTCCACAGGCGGTTTTGACGAGGTGGAAAGTGCCGGCATCCCTTCTCCATTAACCGACGAGGTCATCATCACGCGGTTCAATGACCCCGATTTCCTGCGAGACCAGTTTCGCCAGTACGGCGACCGAATAGCGTGCTTCATCGTTGAGCCATGCATGGGCGTCGGTGGTGGAATGTCCGGCACAAAGACCTACCTGCGGACCGCACGCGAGCTGACTCATCATTACGGCTCGGTCCTCATTTTTGATGAGGTGATTTCCGGCTTCCGCTTCCGTGCCGGCAATGCTGGTTCACTAGTTGGCGTGCGCCCCGACCTCGCAACGTTCGGCAAGGTGATGAGCGGGGGGACTCCTGTGGCGGCCGTGGCTGGGCGCGCGGACATCCTGCGGTTGAGCGGCCGCGCCGGAGGCGGCAGAGTGGGCTTCTCGGGGGGCACATTTTCGGGGCACCCGAGTTGCATGCTGGCAGCCAAAACCATAATGACGTATCTGATCGAACACGAGGAGGAGATCTATCCCCGCTTAAGCGAGCTGGGAGACAAAGCACGCTGCCTGATCGAAAAGAGCTTTGCAGAACAAGGGATCTATGCTCAATGCGCCGGGTATGGCAACGATGCGCTCCCACCCAGCTCCTTGACCAGGGTCCATTTTCCTTATCGTGAAGGTCATCAGGTCAGGTGGCCGGAAGACGCCCTGGACCCGGCTGTCTGCGATGTGGTGCTTAGCGAGAAGGTGCTGCGCGTCGCCATGCTTCTTGAAAACGTATATGTCATGAACGGACTGGGCTCGTTTAGCACCGCCCACGCAGACGAGGATGTTTCCGTACTTGGAGAAGCCGTATCCCGCGTGGCGCATCGGCTCCGGCAGGCGTTTTAAAAACAGGCCACGATTTTCCTGGAGCGGCATAGCCGCGACCAAAACGACATTATCGGCATTCGCGACGTAAATCGAGTGTTGTGACAGGTGGTCAGTGATCAGTGGCCAGTGCTCAGAACTCTCCGGGCACTGACCACTTGTTGCGTAATTCGTCTGCCGAACCCGAACAAATTTTTGCCATCCGGCAAAGGAATTCACCGGTAGTACGAATCACACGAGAGAGTTTAAAACTCTTCGTGAAACTCGTTAAATTCGTGGCTCTTTTTGTGTAGAATTCATCCCAACCAATGTGTCGAATGCTCACGTCCTTCACCCAATTCCTGACCCCAGATCCCTGATCCCGCTTTCACTTATGGACGTATCAATTGTCATACCGACTTGGAGAGGGAGACATCTTCTGGAGACCTATCTCCCCTCGGTCTTGGAGGCCTGCAATCAATACCGCCGCGGGAGGGAAGCACAGGCCGAAATAGTCGTAGTCGATGATGCGGGCGGCGACGATACGCCGCAATGGCTCCGGAGCGCCTACCCGATGCAGATCCGCCTGGTCGAGTTACAGCAGAATCGCGGGTTTTCAGGGGCCTGTCAGGCTGGATTCGAAGCGGCGCGTTTCCCCGTGATTCTCCTGCTGAACAACGACGTGCGCCTGAAAACGGATTGCATAGCACCCCTGGTGGAACACTTCGCCGATCCGAAGGTATTTGCCGTAACAGGAAGGCTCTTCAATCAAAAGGGAGACGTGTTCTGCAATGGTGGAAAAATCGCGCGCTTTCGCCACGGCATGTGGAGCACTTATGAAAACTACGATCTCCTGCCCGGCGTCAACCCAAACGCCCTCTCCTTGCTCTCCTTCACGGCCATAGGTGCTTTCTCCGCCTTTGACCGGGCGAAGTTGTTGGAGGTCGGCGGGTTCGATCCTCTCACCGCCATGATCGAAGATGTGGAGATCTCCTATCGCGGCTGGAAACGCGGCTGGTATGTCATATTCGAACCTCGCAGCATCGCATATCACGATGCCAGCCAGACGATGGACCGGCGATACAGGCGCCGGTCGCTGGACAAGCTATCGCGTCGCAGCCGGATCCTTATGCACTGGATGCTTCTGCACGATAAGAAGATGTTCCACCGGCACGTGGCCCAAATCCTCGGCAGATTCCTCACCGCCTGGCTTTTGCTGGACTGGCGTTTCTACTGGGCGATTTTTACGGGCACCGGATATCTCCCGACAATCCTCCGGAAGAGGCAGTCCACCCGACGGACAATGGTGCGTTCCGACCGCGAGCTGCTGCTCCTCCTTGAGGAGTTCTACCGCACCGCCCCGATCGCCCTGCGCAACGACTGAATGGGGGGGTCGTGTCTGCAAAACTTAATCTTGTCCGCAGGGAATTCCAGCTTGGCAGGCCGACCAGGCAAAATTGAGTTTTGCAGATACGACCCCCTCCGATAGAATCGGGGGCATGGAGCCACTTTCGGCTACTCTAATTACTTATAACGAAGAGAGGAACATTGAGGAGGCGCTTCGATCTGTCTCCTGGACGGACGAAATCGTTGTCGTCGACAGCGGCAGTACGGACAGGACACTGGAGATTTGCCGCAAGTACACCGACAGGATTTTTCACCGGGATTGGACCGGCTACGTGGACCAGAAGAATTTCGCGGTTGACCATGCGGCTCACGATTGGATCTTCTCGCTCGATGCGGACGAGAGACCGAGCCCCGAGTTGGTTCAGGAAATTCAGGATCTGCGGCGCAATGAGCCGCGGAACCCGGGCTATCGAATCCCGCGCGTGGCCTACTTCATGGGCCGCTGGATAAGGCACGGTGACTGGTACCCGGATTACCAACTCCGCCTTTTCGACAGACGGCACGGACGATGGCAGGGCGGACGCGTGCATGAGTCCGTAAAGATCGCAGAGGAACCGGGACACCTGAGGGGGGAGATATATCATTACACCTACCACAGCCTCGCGGATTATCTGAAACGCCTGGAGGTTTACTCGACCCTGGCTGCAGCAGATTATCAGCAGAGGGGGAAGACTTCAGGTCCCCTTAAGCTGTTGGGAAACCCGCTCATGACCTTCATCAAGGCCTACCTCCTCAGGCGTGGCTTCATGGATGGCGTGCCGGGGCTGTTGGTAGCCGTGATGGGGGCTATTTCAGTCTTTTTCAAGTATGCGAAACTCTACGAACTTCAGCGCGAAAGGGGACCGGGGACCGGGGGTTGAGGGCCAGGGATCCCAGATTGATGATTGCTTTTCCAGGCATTACGTGCAGATGTGCCGACTAAACTTGTCTTTCACCCAATTCCTGACCCCTGGCCCCTGATCCCCGGCCCCCGACTCCCAATCGTAAGATATGAGCGGCTTCAGCACGCTTGTGCTATATTATCGCGTCCATTTCACAACCGGTGAGATGAGGGGGCATCCATGAAAGGCGTCGTACTCGCGGGCGGCCTGGGGACGCGGCTCTACCCGCTTACCAAGGTCACCAACAAGCACCTCTTGCCCATTTATCACAAGCCGATGATTTACTATCCGATCGAAACACTGGTGGAGGCTGGTATTAGAGAGATCCTCATCGTCACCGGTGGGAAGAACGCGGGGGAATTCCTCCGTCTCCTCGGCAACGGCAAGGAATTCGGGCTGAAGCACATCAATTACACCTATCAGGAAGGCGAAGGCGGCATTGCTGCAGCTCTGGCTCTGGCGGAGTTCTTCGCAGACGGCGCGCCCATTTGTGTGATTCTCGGCGATAACATTATTGAAGGATCCATCGCGCGTTACGTCGACAATTTCAGGGGGCAGAGGAGCGGGGCACGAATTCTCCTCAAGGAAGTGGAGGACCCCCAGCGCTTCGGAGTTCCGGAGATTCACGACAACCAGATCGTGCGGATCGAGGAGAAGCCCCGAGTTCCGGCGTCGAACTACGCAGTCACAGGCGTCTACATGTATGATGGCGATGTTTTCGACATCGTCAAAGGACTCAAGCCCTCAAGGCGCGGCGAACTGGAAATCACGGATGTTAACAACGCCTATATCGAAAGTGGCAAGATGCAGTACGACATCCTGGAGGGATGGTGGACGGATGCCGGCACGTTCGAATCTCTCCTGCGCGCCTCGAACCTCGTTTCCCAAAAAGTCCAGCGGGAAGAGTCACTCAAGCCTGCGGCGGCTGACGCCGTTTAGCATTGGTCACCGCGGAAATAGAAAGGACGTAGAATCTTGCGTCTGCTGGTTACCGGAGGTGCAGGTTTTATCGGCTCGAATTTTGCACGCTTCCTGCTCGAGCGCTATCCCGATTACCACGTAATCAATCTCGACAAGCTTACCTACGCGGGCAACCTGGAAAACCTTTCGGGCCTCGAGGGAAACCCTCGCCATGAGTTCATCCAGGGTGATATCTGCGATCCGACGCCGGTATTGGCCATCATCGAGCGCGGCGTGGATGCTGTAATCAACTTCGCCGCTGAATCTCATGTGGACCGAAGCATCCTGGCCGCAGCGGAGTTCGTGCAAACAAATATCCACGGCACCCTGAACTTGCTCGAGGCGGCCCGGAAAAGCAAGGTCCAGCGGTTCGTGCAGATTTCGACCGACGAGGTTTACGGAAGCCTGGGCGCCTCCGGAGCCTTTACGGAGCTCAGTCCGATCGCACCCAACAGCCCTTACGCGGCAAGCAAGGCATCCGCAGATCTTCTGGTCCGCAGCTATCACCGCACGCACGGATTCCCGGGACTCGTGACGCGGTGCTCAAACAACTATGGCCCGTATCAATTCCCTGAAAAGCTCATACCGCTGCTCATCACCAACGCATTGGCCGATCTTCCCCTGCCGATTTATGGAGACGGGCTCTACGTGCGCGACTGGATTCACGTTCGGGACCATTGCTGCGCCATCGACGCAGTACTCCATCACGGCCAAGTAGGCGAGGTATACAACATCGGCGCCCGGCAGGAGATGCCCAACATCGCTATCGCTCAACTCATCCTGAAAACACTGGGCAAAAGCGAGGCGTTGATCACTTATGTCAAAGACCGCCCCGGACACGACCGTCGCTACGCCATAGATTCCTCGAAAATCGAACGCATATTGGCTTGGAGAGCCCAGATCCCATTTAATGACGGGATGCTGAATACCATCGAATGGTATCGGCGGAACACCTCCTGGGTGGAGCGTGTCCGCAGCGGTGAGTACCTCACCTACTATGAGCGGATGTATCAGCAGCGGCAGCGGACTCTCTCCGAACTCTAGCAGAACACCACCGAGACACGGAGGACACGGAGGTCTTTGTGGCCTCCGTGTCTCGGTGGCGCGGTGTGGATCATGAAGATTTTGATCGTCGGCCATCTGGGCATGCTGGGCACGGATTTGATGAAGGAGACCGGCTTGCGACACGAGGTGTGCGGAGTAGACCGCCAGGAACTGGATATTACGGATCGGGAGCAGTGCCTGGAATTGTTGGGGAATTTTCGACCGGACTCAGTAATCAACGCGGCCGCGCTCACCCAAGTCGACTACTGCGAGACACACGAGGAAGAAGCTTTTCTGATCAACGGCTACGGCGCAGGAAACCTGGCGGAGGCTGCCGCCTCCGTTGGTGCGCTGCTTGTGCATTACAGCACGGACTACATATTCGACGGCCAGAAGGCCGGACCCTACTTGGAAGAGGACGCTCCAAATCCGCGCAGCGCTTACGGAAGGTCCAAACTGCGCGGTGAAGAACTGGTCCGGTTCAACGGAAAGGATCATCTCATCCTTCGCACGGCCTGGCTTTTCGGACAGAACGGCGTAAACTTCATACGCACCATCCTGGGTGCGGCGACGCAAGGCCAACCCCTGCGCGTCGTCAATGACCAGAAGGGAAGTCCTACGTATAGCCGGGACTTGGCCGCACATACGATTCGGATGATCGAGGCCGGCTGCCGTGGCACCTATCACCTGACGAACAGTGGGTCGTGCACGTGGTACCAACTAGCAGCATGCGTCGTGGAATGGGCCGGACTGAAGGATGTCCAAGTGTTACCGGTTACGACAGCTGAGTTTCCACGGCCGGCGCCTCGTCCAGCCAATTCGGTTCTGGCGAATGCCCGACTCAAGCGGGAAGCATTCCCCCCGATGCGCCCCTGGCAGGCTGCTGCCCGGGAATATGTGATGCTTCTGTAGAATTCACCACAAAGACGCAGAAGCTGCGGAAGAATTGTAGGGGCACAAAGCAAATCGCGCCCATCGATTTTTTCGCGGCTTCACAAAGGACTGTTTAACCATGGCAGAAAAGGCAGGCCCGGCGGAAAAACTGCTGGCGACGAACAAGAAAGCATTTCACGAATACTTTATCCTTGACAAGTTCGAGGCCGGAATCGCATTGCTCGGGACAGAGGTGAAGTCCATTCGCGAGGGTCGCATCAACCTGAAAGACAGTTATGCTCTGGTTAGGAAGGCAGAGGCCTTTCTCCTGAATTGCCATATCAGCCCTTACTCGCACGGTAACCGCGACAACCACGATCCGCTACGCGTGCGCAAGCTCCTGCTCCACCATCAGGAGATCCGCAGGCTCATAGGAAAGACGCAGGAAAAGGGGTTGACCTTGATCCCATTGCGCGTGTATCTAAGGCGTGGCAGGATCAAAATGGAGATCGGAGTGGCAAAAGGCAAAAAACTATATGACAAGAGAGAGACGGAGCGTCGCAAAGAGGCGGATCGGGAATCAAGAGCGGCGATGAAGCAGCGTCGACAACTGTGACCGGAGGGATACATGCGAACTGAGTTCCGCTCTGCTAAATGCTCGGATGTCGCCTGCGACATGCTGGCGTATCCGGTTTTCGAGGACGAGCCTAAAAACTCGCCCGCGCGGAAATGGTTGGACAAAGTCACGCGCGGCGTTTGCAGCTCGGCCCTTGCCTCAGGCGAATTCAAACCTGAGCTGCACCACACTTGCCAGATCCACCGCCCGGTTGGACTCAAAGCGGCAGGTCTCCTCCTGATCGGTGCGGGAAAGAAAGCGCAATTCAACCTTGCAAGGCTCCGCGAGATCGCCGGAACGGCGGTGCGCAGCGCGCATTCAGCGGCCTGCAAGACACTGGCCTTCGTACGCCAAAGCAATCTGCCGTCATCCGAATCAGCCCGTGTCATTACCGAGGGGGCGATTTATGGTGATTACGAATCCGACACCTACAAGACTCGCGACAAAGAAGGACGACCCCTGGAGCACTTCATCCTCGTCAGCGAACAAAGCCTGCGCGACAAGGAGGCCGACGAAGGTATCCGCCGCGGCACAATCATCGGGGAGGCCACCAATTTCACCCGCGCCCTGGTTAACGAACCTTCCAACATCCTGACGCCGACTCAATTTGCCGAGCGGGCAGCCGCGATGGCCGATAAGGCAGGCCTTGATCTACAGGTCCTCGAACGTGAGGACCTGGAAAAGATGGGCATGAACACGCTGCTTGCAGTCAGCCGCGGCAGCGATGAGCCGCCCAAGCTGATGATTCTCCGCATCAAAGGTCAGGAGAAAAGGTCGAAGGGTCCCCTGTACGCCTTCATTGGCAAGGGCGTTACCTTTGACAGCGGCGGAATCTCGATCAAGCCGTCGGAAAAGATGGAGGACATGAAGGCCGACATGGCTGGCGCTTCCTCCGTTCTCGGTGCGATGGTCGCCCTCGGACAGCTTCAACCCCGTCACCGTGTCATGGCGCTCATTCCGGCCGTGGAGAACATGCCCAGCGGCAAGGCAACACGGCCAGGGGACGTGGTGAAATCCTACCTTGGGAAAACGGTCGAGATCATTAACACCGACGCCGAGGGACGCTTGATCCTCGCCGATGCCATTGCCTACGCTCGAACCCTCGGCGCCAACCACATCGTCGACATTGCCACATTAACCGGTGCCTGCGTGATCGCCCTGGGCATGGTCAATGCGGGGATGCTAGGCACCGACGAGAGGACGATGGAGCGTCTGCGCAATAACACCGCCATCACGGGAGAGAAGCTCTGGCAACTCCCCCTCGATGAGGAGTACCGGAAAGCAATCCGCAGTGAGATCGCCGACATCAAGAATGTAGGGAACCGGTCGGCAGGTGCCATCACGGCCGCGAAGTTCCTGCAGGAGTTCGTCGAAGACACTCCCTGGGTCCACCTGGATATCGCCGGCATGGATTTGGATCACGATGGACGTCCCTACGCCTGCAAGGGCGCCACCGGCTTCGGAGTACGCACTCTCGTCCAACTCCTCATTTGAAATGACGAACTACGAATGACGAATCCAGGGGTCCTGCAGATCGGATCTGCCGCCAAATTGTCGTGCAGCAATTGACTATTTGCTCTTTTTAACGGATGTTCACCTTTTTCCCGAAGGGAGGATCAACCTGCTGGGTCCACAATATCAACGCTTTACGCGACGTTCAGTCAACTTCTTCCTAGTGACTACGCGTGCCCCCAGGTGTGGGAGTGCT
>Ga0315279_10000543_pt1 | contig 74470 bp, 93 predicted proteins | sample YL17G06_20_MG_FD_203694 | JGI IMG/M metagenome (GOLD analysis project Ga0315279, IMG submission 203694) | Sediment microbial communities from Yellowstone Lake, YNP, Wyoming, USA - YL17G06_20 | ecosystem: Environmental > Aquatic > Freshwater > Lake > Sediment | place: USA: Wyoming | collected...
GAGTGGCATCCTGGACAGGTCAACGACCACGCGGGAATCGAGCGACGCGAGAACATCCGGGTAATGCTGCTCGAGCATCGCGTGCGCGATCAGGGCGTCGAACATGATCCAGGGATAGGAGAGCATGACCGGCGCGCCGATCGTGAACCGCACCTCCAGCGGCTCGAATAATTCATCCTTGAAAGGATTCGAGGGGAAGCTGACCGTCTGGTTGTTCATCTTTTTCGTCATCCTTGGCTTTTACCTTTTTCTTGGATGGTTTCTTCTCCAGCTGCTTCGCGAAGCTCGTTTCGAGCCCTTGTAAATAGGTCATGATGGCATCCTTATTCACCGTGATGAAGTCAAGGTATGGCTTGCTGTCGATTGCGCCCTCGTAGGCAAGATCCAAGCGCCCGAAGCCCGCGGCCGACTTCCCGCCGATGTTTGGAATGTCACGCCAGAGCTCGATGGCACGGTGCAAGCAAGCCACCTCGACTGGCGACGGGTCCCGTCGCAGGATGAACCCGTGATAAAACTTCGTGCCTGTCACGAGCACTTGAACCTCGATCTTCATCTGGATAGCTGGATCATCGTCATCCTTCACGCGGCCGTTCTGCTTGTCATCCCGGCGAGTGAACATGACGTTCGATATGCATTGATTGAACGAGCACGTGCAAAGGCTCTTGTACTTGTCGGGAATGTAAGGAAGCATCTCCACGCACAGCACGTCCATGTCATACACGACGAGCTTGCTCTCGAGGACCTGGTTCCCGAGCGAGAAGCCCCAGAGCGCGACCGGCGGGATGAGCCGCGTGATCTCCTTGCGCATGCCGACATCCACCACGCCCGATGGCCCGACGGCCTGCAATTGCCCACCGCCGAAGAACGCGTGCCAGACGTGCTCGTTCGTGAAGGTGAAATCGACAAGGTCGCACAAGTCAGACATTATCAAGCGACGCAACCTGCCACGAATGCTATTTCCGCCGATATAAGGAATTTGCACAGTATCCGTCTTGTCCCAGACGTCCTTGACCGGGAGCATCGTGCTTGCCCCGGTCTTTTGATCTCCCGTTTGCGTGACCTGGCTCAGCGCCGTGATCACGCCTTCAAGCTTGTAATTGTTCATATTCTCACCCATGTTTTATTTTTAAACATTGTTGCGGCGAGCTCGGTGGCCTTGAGCGTGAAATAAATGACCTCGCGGCGCATCGCTCGCAAGAGCGTTCCCTTGTTTCTCTCCAGCTCATCGAGCACGTTGCTCGAGATGGCTATGGATTGCAAGCCGAGCATCTCGCAGAGCTTGTCGTTGATCCGGCGCATGTTGGGTTGGGACAGCGCGGCTTTCACGCGGTGCTCGAACACGTCATCGCGAAACACGTTTCTTGATCTCGCGATTTTTGCCCAATCTGTCCGCATGTAGACTTTCGCAAGCCAATAAATCGCGAGCTGGTAAAGTTCACGGTTCGGCGCCTCTGCCACGTCGAGGCCAAGAGGGGTGGCCTCGAACCAGATTTTCACGCCCGTCAATTCATTATCCAAGGTTTTCTTGTTCTCTAATGCCATGGCAATTCACCAGTAACTTGAAAGTTCAATTCTCTTGGCCAGAACATCAAGACCCATTCCCAAGCGATGTCCCGGGCATGGTGCTTCACGTGTTTCAAGAGCGGTAGCTGATCTGCTGGCGGGATCCGCTTGAGCAAGTTGGGTGGCAACTCACCGCTCGCCAGCACCACGCGAAGCGGGATGTCGTGTTCTTGCATGAACCTGGCCACGGCCGCGTGCTGGTGCAGCGTTGCATCGCTAGTATGGATGGTTTCCATGTCCCACCCGATCTTCAGGTATTCCCTGGAGTAATTGATCGAACGTGCCATGCGGATCCAGCCTTGTTTCTTGCCCGTCGTCGTGGAGTACAAGGCAAAAGGCAAGGATGCCGTGAGTGCCACCGCGAGAATTTCACCGTGCTTGAGTATCTTGTAGTGTCCAGGCGAGACAACCCACCCCGTGAACCGGAACTTGTTCTCGTTGTACATGTAATTGCAGCACGGGCAAAACAAGCGGGTATCGTGCAAAAACTCCGATGCCGTGAAGGTCTCGCGAGTGCTCGCCGCGAGCATCCCTGGTCCCTTGAGACCACAAATCGCGCACGTGCCTTCAAGCGTGCCTTGCTCGAGATCCAGATTCATGGCGCTGCAAACCAGCGTGCTCAGCGGTTCGGCGATGTTGTACGTGACCCTCATTTCTTCTCGACTCGGACGACCGTGATATTCCTGGTCCGTTCAACGATGATGGGTGGCTTTTGCTGGATTAACTCTATCAACTTGATGTAGTTTTTAACGGTCTTCGTGTTCGAGTTAATGGCCAAGGCTATTTCGTTCGTTGACTTTGCCCCATTCTTGAATAACTCGGCGTAGATCCGTTCTACGATCGATCCAGGATTCTTTCTACCCATGTCATGATCACGATAATAATATTGGCAACGACACTATATAGGTTGTCCCCCTTGCTATACGATGCACGCCCAGTACAATCATATTATATATTATACATGATTTGGAGATGGCCCGCCTTGTCCCGCGAGAATTTCACGGACACGGGCGGGTTATGAAAATCGAGCTCCCTGTCAATCGAGTCGCCCTGCCGGATGTCGAAGTAGTGGATGTAACATTTCACCAGGCTTCCCTGGTGTTCCTTTTCGAGTTTCGTTGCCGCCTCGATCTCCGCGTTGAACTCCGCGATTTTCTTGGAGACCGTCCCGTCCATGGTCTCGCACTTGATCGAGTACACGGCGATGTTGCCGTTCTTGTAATAGAAGACGTTGTCCGGGAAGGTGCTCCCCTTGATGCCCTCGCATTCGCCATGCTCGACGTCCGGGTGCTGTTCCTTGAACACGCGTTCGTGCCACGGCTCGTACCCATGACCGACTTCGTTTGATACCCATCCCAGCACGTGCTTCCAGATCCAGTTCACGCCATCCGTCGATTTGAGATCGGTGAACTCGGCCATGATCGTCGCGGGCAGCGCCCCGTCCCACCGTCGCTTGAAGATGGCGGCTTGACGAACGAGGGTTTCTGCCTTGGACCCTTTTGCTGGCTGTTGTTTCCTGTACTTCTCGAGGGTCGCATCGATGTTGACTGAATACTGGCCGCCAACCGAGGAGGGCGCGGGATCGAGTGAATCCGACGTGGTACTGGCCGTGCACATGGATGACCACGCGGCCTCGAGCTCGTCCTCCCCCAGCACGTCCGCCATGGTCACGAGGCGCGTGACAGGATCGATGTTGAAGATCGCGTTCATCCCTGCAGCGACGAGGGCATCGAGCTCGTCTTGCTTGGCCCTGGCCCTGGCGAGATCGTTGTTGTCTTTCGTGACCTTGACAAGGTCATCGATGGTGATCTTCCCGCATTGGTAGTTGATGATATTCCCCTGGTTCACGTTCAATCCTTTCTTGAGAAACATCGCACGCATGATCTCGCCAACGGGGAGCTTGTTATTATCTGCCTGGGCTTTGTGCATGATGGCATCGAATTCTTGTTGGATGATGGCCGCGTCGGAAAGCTCCGCTTTCTCCTCCACCACGGCGGTTCCGGCGTCTTGATCGTCTTGCACGACAACCTCGATGGGATGTTCCTTCTTTGACCTGGTGAAATCCACGACGGCTTCGATCGCGTTGGCTTGAGTGGCAATCTCGGTGATGCCACGCGCGACGCTTGGCATTCCCTTCCGTTTCGGATCGAAAACCCATGTCTTGAGCTGTTCTTTCTGCTTGTCGGTGAGCTCGCCATTCGCATCGATCTTGTTGATTTCTGATTCGAGAAGCTCCGAGAGGGTGACGATCTTCTTGTAGTCGAACTGGCTCGCGGATCCACCACCAGCGGCCCTTATACCAGCCTTGATACCCCGTGAATGATCGCTGTACCAGCGCGCGAACTCGTCCGGCTGCCACGCGTCGAAGATCGCGACGCCCAAGCCCGTGGCGACATCACCTTTTTTCTTCGACGGGATCGATAGCAACGCGAGGGTCTGTTTTGTTTGCCGGTTCGTCGCGATGATGTCGATGTAGCAGTGAATCTCGCCAAGATGCACCTCCAGGGGCGAGCAATAGATGAGGGACAGGCACAAGCGCCGCATGCACGCGTCCAACATGTTCTTGATGTTGTCCATCTCGATGCCGGAGCCCTGGCCGTGTTCCTTTTGTGTTGCCTCGTCATGGATGCAGACATCGCCCGGTTGCATCGTCTTCTCGATGATCCCCTTGGCCTGGTTGTAACTGTATGAAAGATACGCGTGCGCGAGCGTGCAAATCTTGCACGATGGCTCCACGCCCGGGGCTCTCGCGAGGCATTCCTTGCACGGGACCGCTGGTGAATGGATATAATTCGTGTCCAGCAAGTCACCCGGGTTCACGTGGAACATCGTGACAGCCTTGCGAAGCCACTCGTAATAATCCGCCAGGACCTGCGCGAGATATGATTTGCCGCAGCCAGTGTAACCGTTGATGCCGATGCAGATCGGCAAGTTAATGGCTACCCTGTCCTCGATCAACCATTCCTTGAAGATTCCGTTTGCATAGCTCGTGTCACCCTTGTCGAAGAACGCGTTCCAGCTCCTGCACAAGACATCGTTGACGAGATAGTCCTTCCATTTATCGAGCAAATAAAAAGAGTCCGTCGTCGGGAAAAGATCCTTGATGCCCTTCTTGAATGCAGGATAGTCCCTGCGATTGATCGACTTGAGCTTCGTCTTGAACGCGATGCGCTTGCGCTCGCGGAGCTCTTGCGACGAGAATCTCTCGTAAAACTCCGTCGCGGGCGATGCTTCCAGTTCCTCGACGGGTGGCGGGATGACCTGGCCGAAGCGCGCCTCGAGCCATTGCTCGGCAAGGATCTCGTCCTCCGGCTCGATCGACTCATCCATTGGCTCTTGGTCGTCCGATGGGCTTGTTGACATCGCTGCTCGCTCCTCTTTCTCGCTCGGCCAGCTCTTGTTTTATGCGCTCGGTCTCGGCGATCTCGTCTGCCGTTAACTCTTGCCCGTAGACTTGAGCAATTGGTTTGAATTCGTACGGCACCGAAGCGAGCGACGTGTCGATGATGCGATTCTTGCGTCCTTGAACGAGCGAGAACTCGATGCTGTCGAGCGTGTCGTAGACATCCTGGAACCGCTGGAGTATCTTGTCTTGCGCTCGTTCGAGCTTGTCTTGATCGGTGCGATCCGAATGTTTCTTCGCCCAGAGTACCGCGAGGTAATCGGTCACGCATTGCTTGTGTCGGATCATCGCGTCAGCTGCCATCGTGAGGTGTCCCTCGTCCAGATCCGCGATACCCTTTGCCACGGCGTCCGGGAATGAATTCTTGCTCATCTGCGTGATCTCGAAGTTGAACTTTTGCTCGATCAGCTTCCACGTGCCGATCTTGTTCAGCGTCTTCTTCTTCGAGTCCCGGATGTCCTTGAGCGCGTCGAAGTTTAGCTCCAGGATGCGCTTCAGATCCGCGCTGATATTCGCGACCCTTTCCTTGTCTCGCTCCGAATTGCTCATGATCCATCCCTCACGGGCAAACATGAACGGAATACCCGAGGAAATACCCGAGGAAAACCGCGAGAATGGGAATCGCAACGATGAGCGTCCAGAAAATGGGCAATTCAGCCTTCGTTGGTGCCATCCTCAGCCTCGTCTTGTTGCGTTCCGCGTTGACCTTGCGCTCGTACGCATCGTCATTCAAGATTCCATCCACCGCGTTGGCTGCCCTCACGTTTTCATCCTCCTTCCGATCGGCATCCTTGTTCTTGAGCGTCGCCACGTCGCCCTCCAACTTCTTTGCGAACCTGGCGGCTTGCGTGGTGATGCCGTCGATGATGCATGCCGCGCGCTCCTCGACATCGGGCGTGCCTTTCTCGACACCGTCGTGGATGATCCGCGGTAACTCGGCCGATGTATTTATGCCACCCGCGTGAACACACCAGTAAAGCGGGATCTGCTCGTTTTTCTCGGCCCCGGGAAACACGGTGTCGTATATCCAGACTTCCGGGTCGTCCGCGTGGGAATGGCGGATGGAAAAACCACCTTGCGGGATCATCATGCGGCGCAAGTGCATTGCCATCAAAATGTCCTTGGGATACATCACGGCGACAACGGAATGAAAATGTTTCTTTTGTTTCTGGCGCTGCTTGCCCCGTATTCGCTTATCCCGCGCGTTCTCGATGAAATACACCATTGGATTGTCAATGATGTCGAACCATAACCGCCACGGGCTTTCCTTCCCGGTCAACTTCACATCCATGATGCTGGTAACCGGCACGATGGATGTCTGCCGGGGAATGGGGCCTTTATCCACGAGACTGGTGAGAGGTCTCTCCTCGCCCTTTTTCGGAATTTCCGGATCTCCTTCCACGATCGGCCGCGTTTCCGCCTCCTTCATTTCCGCCATGCGGTTCTCGTAGATCGCCTTGACGTCCTCGGCGCGATATTGCTTTCCCATGATCTTCCTGATCTGCTCCGCCGTCGCGTTGGCCGGGATGTATTTCTTGATGCCATGCCAGCGCTTCTCGTTCAAGAACCCGTAGTCGATATCCTCCGCAGCCTTGAGGTGCTCGTCGTCGTCCTCCTCGCCGAGCGCGCCTTCATAATAGCCCTCCGGGTAGACGGGAAACACGTGGATGAAATCCATCGATAGCGTGTAAGTCCGCATGTAATCCCTGACGAGCAAGGACCCGACGATCACGAAAAATGACAGGGCGACGGCCAGGACGATCCATAATATTCCAAGATGATAATCGGTCCTGTTCGTCAACTGGAGCAGCTCCGTCACGAGCCACGCGATGAAATCCCCGAGCCCGCCGAGCACGCCGATGAAGATGAACGCCATCAGCCAGTCTTCGTGCCTCGCGTTTTCTTTAGTGCCGTCTGCCATGATCAGCACGTCGCGTCGATGTAATCGTCGTAGATCACCCTGCAGTGATCGCAGAGATTCGCTTTCAACAATTGCTCGTTCTTGTCACCCACGAGATTGCTTACCACCCAGATCGTGAAAAACACCCCGGTGATTGCCAGGCCAATGATCCCGATAAATAACAACCCGGGCGGGGCGGCCGCGAGGAACCAGATCGAGATAGCGATGATGAAAGCGATGATCGCGATGGTCGATATCGTGTACAATACGTTCAGCGATTTTTCATGTGTTTCGAGCAAGAGTATCATTCCTCGAGTAGGATGCTCGAAACGCGGGTATAAAAGACGAATGGAAAAAAAAGATCATCTTGCCCTTTTACTTGCCCTGGCAGGAGCACGGATCAAGATGTTAGAGTCCCGGACATAGATTGATTGCTTCACGTGGTGCTCCGTCTCGTCATGTGATATCTTGTTCCTGCGGGATGCGAACTGCCTCTTGCACCTCTTGCAGAACCGGTCAGCGTGATGCTTCACGATGCGATATTTATGCCTGGCCATTAACTTCACTCGAAGGTTACTGACGAACCGCTTGCTTGCCGGGCGACATCCCTGGCCGCGAAGCTTGCTTGGTGCTCCACGTCCCTGGCGAGATTTTCCAAATCATCCAAGTATCGCTTGTAATCGCTCTCGCCAGCGTGCATGATGGCCATGGACTTGCTCGGATCATTTTCGGGAACGATAAAACCGAGCGTGCTCTTCAGCTCGGCAAGCTTATCCATGTAGATTTCACGATCGCCTGGATCCTCGAATGCCCTCTTGATATTCTGCTCGATAGCCGCTACCTTTGCCTTGCGGAAGTTGATGATCCCGTTGTAACGCGTGTCCTCGGCATTGATCTTGGCCTCGATTTCTGCTTGTTGCCGCGACATCTCGGCGTTCACCTTGGAATCATATTCCCGGTTGGCTTCTTGCTCGATTATTTTGAGATCCGGTTTTCCCTTCCAATGTTCCTTGAGAAGCTCGGAGCGCCATGCTTCGAGTGCCTTTACTTTCTCCGACAAGGCAAACACGGCACGATTAACCGGGACATTTTTCAGTTTTCCATATCGTTCGGTTTCGATGATCTCGGAATTCAAGTCGTTGATCTGTTGCGCTGCCTGGGTAACTTGCATCTCGCGCTTCGATGCACGGTTCGCCCTTGCTATTTCATCCGGCACCCTGCGGGCTTCGGCTTCGAGCCTTTTCTTTGCTGCCGCGAAACCCGGCCGATCTTGCATCACGATATCGTTGACCTTATCATACGCGTCCTTGAGCCTCGAGTATGCAGCCTTGACGATCTTTTGACCGCGGGGGGACCGGTAGGCATCTTGAGCAAGAAGATCATCCTTCACCGCGAAGATGCGATCAATATCGGCTTTCTCGCCGAGACCGAGGGATTTGCTGGTCTTGACCTCGCGTAGCGATTTTATCGAGTTCAAGTAGGAAACCTCGGCATTCATTTGACGTGCAACGCGATTTGCCGCGGCCAATGCATCCGAACGCTTGAACGGGTCTGGATCCTCGGTCGCCTCTTTCAGGAGTTTTCGTACCTTGGTGGCGTATAAATTGGCTGGCTCGACAAGGTTATGAACCTCCCATTTCGGCACGCCTCTCGCGTTGATAATGGTCGCGGCTTTCTGCGCCCGGTCGATTGTCCTGTCCGCGCGTGCCAAACCGCGTTGCGCCCGGATTATTTCGAGGTTGATTATCGCCTTGACAGGATCGGGTTGGCCTATTCGCTGCACGTGAGCGACAAGATCTTCCGCTTGTCGAATCGATTGATCGATGCTTCGCGCATCGCCTGGCATCGGGGCACGCCCGGCTATCTTCAATTCCTCCCGGGCGTCCTTGATATATGAATTCGCGTCCTTTATGTAACCCATCTTGAGTTCTGCATCCTTGTCATAATCGATCTTCCCCATCAAGTTTTCCAGCGCGTCTATTCGCCGGATCAAGTTGGGCCGCACGCTTCCCACGTCTTTCACGATCTTCTTGGCATCCGCGAGGTTCTCATCGAGCCTGGTTTGAAGCCCGCCAGTTTTCTCGATAGTTGCTATGGTCTCCTCTATTTCCTTCATGTTTCCCGAGCGTTTGATGATGGTTTCCGCCTTGTCATTCAAGATCGTGTTCGCCCATCCGCCGAGATCATCAATCTTTTCGATCAAGTTCTCGCGGTTCTCGAGCAATGGTGATTTTTTCAACGCTTCAAGGGCCTTGAGCACGGCTCGAGCACGCGGCTTCGCGGCTTCGAGTAATTTCTCTGTCCGGTTGATGATCGGCGCGATCTTGGCTCGCTCCCTTGTTTTCTCGAGCCGCTTTTCAGCTCGTTCGATTTTCAGTCCGATATCCCCTTTCTTCACGCGATCGGTTTCAATAGCGAGTTCTTTCTTGAAACCAGCTATCTGTCGCTCGATCTTGGTTACCGGATCTTCGGTTTTTCTCGGTTGGCCGGTTCCCTTGGACCTTGGCCGTGGGATGCTGACAGGCATGTTCTTGCCCATCTTGCGAAACACGACATATGCCGATTCTATAGGACCCATCCGGGCCCCGCCGTGGAATTCGATCGAGCCGCGAAAATCATCCTGGTGCTCGATGATCTGTTTCATCAAGCTTTCCATGCGAGCCGGATCCTTGCCCGCGATGCCAGCAACCAGGTCATAGGTATAATCACTCTGGCCTTCCTTGTATTTATTGAGCACTGACTTGAAAGCATCGAGATCCGATGGAATGCCGCGTTTCGGTGGCGGGGGGCTGGTACGTTCCGGGTTCGGCTTCCTTGTTTCAGCTTCCACGATGGCCTTTGCTTCCTTTGCCTTGCGCTCGCGTGCCTTTGCCTTGATCTGCGCGATCTTGGCAAGACTCTCGGCATGTGCCTCCTTGAACTCCTTGACCTTGCGCTCGCGCCGGGTGGCAGCACGTGCTTCCATGGCACTCGCGGGAGGCATAATCTTTCCTTTCGCGGCGACGGCTGATTGCATGCGTTGCGCGGCGACCGTTGCCTCGCCCGCCTTCTCCATCGTCTCGAGGTGCGCGTAATAATTTGGATCCTTGACGAGGTGATCCGTGGCGATCTCTTGTGCCACCCGCGTGTTACGAGTATGCTCCATCTCGGCCGCGATGCCTGCCTTCAAGGCTTGCGTGGGCTTCGGGATGCCCGCGGCCTTCATCGCCGCGAGTAACTGGCGCTTGGACTTGATTCCCGCCTTCTCGGCGTCACCAGCATTTTTCAATGCCCCGAGCGCGAGCGTGGTCTGGCCCTTGGCTTGCGCGGCCGCGGCCAGCTTTAGTTTCTCAGCCTCGTGAATGTCACCTGTTTTCGGCACGTGGTCAAGACGTTTTACACTGAGTATCTTCGTGGTTTTGCCAAACGTTTTCCGCACGTGCGGGGCGCTGACAGGATTGTTGACCCTTGCTTCCAGCGCGACGCCTTGGCCGTGCAAGATGATGGACTTCGGCCCCAAATTCACCTTGCCCGGTGGTGTTGCACCGAACTTCGCTGGCTTCCCGCCAGCCTTCCCGCTTGATTTTCCTTGTCCTTTTGCCATTGTTGATGACCCCTTAAATACAGATCCCGATTTCCCAATTTTCGAATTCCGATACTCCAATTTTCCAATGCTCCAACTCTTGGATTTCTCGATTCAAGCTTTCTTTTCCTTCCATCTTTTCTAAATAGCCATTAATTATAGTGCAGAGAATGTTACATTCCTCTTCCTTGTCGAGATCCTTTTGACAATGAAATTCAAGGGACCTCTCCGAATATTCATCAAGAGTTTTTCTCAGAAGTGCTATTCGTTCCTTCAATTCCATCTCGAATCATCTTTCACCCTTCATTCAAACGTGACGTGCGCGCTCGGCGTTCCGGGCGCGTCTTGCGCCCCGTACTGCAGCTTCTTGAACACGCCGTCGCCTCGTATCGTGAAATTGTAATAATTTGATGGCATGGTCTCGCTCATGGGATCCAGCTCGACAGCGAAGTTCCACTTGTCCTGGAACTCCCGGAGCTCGCGCTTGACGGCGTCGATCGTCGTCGCGGGCAGGTCCTTGTCGACGCGTACCTCGAATCGCTTGCCATCGCTCGTGAACCAGCCGTGCACTCCCGCCTCCACGAGAAATTGCCGTGCCTTGAAGTCGCGCTGGACTTGCTTGGCCAGCGTGTTGTACCGTGGCAGTTCAAGCTTGCGCTCGTCGTTATCATCGAATCGGACAGGGATGACATGTCGCAGCGTCGTTGCCTTGAAGTCGTATCCTTCCTCGTTCAAGGCTTTCTTGAATTTCTGCATGAATTCATTGCGCTGCGCTCGCGTCTTGAACCCACTCCACGCTTCATCAGCCTTGAGGCCAAGCAAGGCACGAACGATGCCATCGAAGTGCGCACGCTCGATCTTCCATTCGGATGATGTCGGGAGACGCGTCTTGTGCAAGGAACGCACGAGCACGTATCGTCGCTGGCCAGATTCATCGATGTACGCGATGATGTTCGGGTGGTAGAAATTCGTGGCCGCGAGGTCACCGCCAGATGGCGTGCCGGTGATACCAAAACCGGGCTTGATCTCCTTCTTGTCCTCGTCGGTCCACCACGCCCCCTCGGCCTTGCTATGCCCGAGTCCAGTCGGCGGGTGCGTGTGGAGGTGGAGCTCGAAATCGGCATCGCGCTGCACCATGGATTCGCTCCCGCGGTTGATCAAGATGCGCTCCGGCAAGTCATCCAGCGCTTCGAAGTCGACGCCAATCGCATATTCATTTCTCGAGCGTGCCAGGTCCCCGACAGCGTCACGCACGTGCTCCGGGAGCTTTTTCCTCATCATCCCCTTGTCATCGTGCACCTTCTGATCGTATTTTGCATCGAAACTCTTCGGTTCCTTCTTTCCCTCGACTGGTGCCTTCTCGATCTTGGCGGTAACTGGATTTCGACGCACGATGAATGCTTTCGCCTTTCCAGCTGCGTGGTATGTCCTGGGCTCCCAGCCCTTGCCGATGCGCGGGTGGGACTGTCCGGTTCCTTGCTTGCCGCTTGTTTTGCTGCCTCTTGCCATCATCTTTCATCTCGTCATCTTGATTTTCTTATTTTTATCGATACGAGTATCATCGTGAACATGATACCCGCCGCGAAGGAAACGAGCACGAGAAAGAACGTTTCGTGATGGAGGGCTTGATCAACATCCCAAAAATGCCCCCATTCGATCCACTGGTCGATCATTATGACCATCGCGATTATAATGGACACGACCACCACGAGCACGAGTATTTTCTTTTGCCTCTTTTTCATGTTCCTCGTCTCATTCAAATTGCACGCTCGATTGTTTCTTCAAGACCTTCTCGGCGATTCTTTTAGAAATCTCCTCTCTTTCCTGGTCCATCTCCTTCTTAACGACGTCACATGCCTCGCTCCATGCTCCTTGTTTATTCCATCCCTTTTTCACGAGTTTATCCTGGAGCCGGGCGATGCGAAGGTCGCGTACCTTCTCGAGCCGCTCGATCGTTTGCTTCTCGCGGCGCTCCTTCTCCTTGGCAGCCCTTTCCGCCTTTTGTTGCGGCGTGCTCTGTTTTTTTTTCTCTATTATAGCCCGAGTCTTGCCGGTGCCAGGAGTCGTTCGTAATGCCGGATGCGCGCGCGTGTCCCTCTCGATCTCGGCATCTTGGCGTGTCAAACGTTCCAGCCGTTGTCGTTCGAGCACCTTTTCTGCATCTTGTAATGCTTGTCTTCGCTCCGTAACTTCAAGTATTGCCGCTGCTTTTTTCTCGATTACTCCTGGCGTGAATCCCAATCGCTCGTGCAATTCTTGCTTCGACTGGTGTGGAAGTGAAAACAATTCGATGTCCGTGACGTGCTTCCGTAACTTGTCCGCGACGTCGCGCGAGCTGATTGCCACGTTGATCGGGATCTCGCGCTGCTTGCGCAGTGCGCTCCTTGCAGGGGGATGGACCCCCCGCGCGTGGCTTAATCTTGCCATCGTGATGCTACCTCGTTATCGTGATTTACCCCGGGCGCTCGTGGGGTGCCTATTCAACTGAAATCCTTTACTCGAACTTAACTGATTGACTCCCCGAAGATTTGGCCTTCCCGGGTGCCTTTGGAATTCCCTCGATCAATTTCGCGGGCGGTCCACGCAAGGTTATCTTGGACTTCGGAAGATCGAACTCGCTTTCCCTCTCGCGTGATTGTATATCAACATCCCGCGGGTCTTTCGTGGCACCGGGCTCGATCGTGATGGTAGAAAGTTCCAATACCTCGGGTTTGTGTTCGCTTTTCACGGCCATCTCCCCGAGTTCCTTCGCATCATCGGAAAGAGCGAATGCGCGTTCCCTCAAGACTTTAAATTGCTCTGCTTCCTTGGGTGACAGAACTTTACCAGATTTTGCTTTCTCCAAGATCTTCAAAGCATCATCACGAAGAGCAATGGCATGCTCGCCCATGAGATTGGCAGTAGTTTTTAAATAATCATTCGACGCTCTCGTTGATTTTGCATCAAGAGCATCCCAGTCCTTCTTTGCCGCGAGCACGTTTACTTTCAAGTCACGCGCGATCACGCCTTGTTGCTGGACGATCTTATCTTCGCGTGCACTGGCCTTTTCCCGTGCAGCAATGGCGGCTTTCTGGCCCGGTGTTAAAGGACCAATTTGCCCCCATGGCTTTACTAAAGCCTTGCGTGACACTCCTTGCGTCGCACTTGGCTTTCCACCCGATTTTCCGCTTCCTTTTGGCATGATACTTCACGTTGTTTGGTTGTATTAACCCCGGGCGCAATGGGGCGTGGAACACCCTGTTCTTCCATCAACTTTCGACTTACTCGAACTCGACCGGCTTGCTTCCCCGGGATTTGCCCCCCGGGCTCGTGATTTCCTTGCCGCTCGCTAGCGCCTCGAGGATCCGCTGGCCCTCGTCGGAGTAGAGCATGTCCTGGACGGAATCAAACCCGTGCCCGTATTTCCCGGGGTTTTCGACGAGAAGGCCGATCTCGGCCTCGATCGCTTCCGTCCTCTTTATGTCCTTCGTCTTGTCCAGCTCCTTCAAGAGCCCCGCGAGCCGCTGCTGCTTCGATTCCTTCGGGACGAGGATGCTCTGCGTGGCCCAGCCATCGCCTTTCAGTTTCCCGACCACGGCCTTGGTGCCCTTCGTCGCGAACTTCTTGCCCTTGTAGCCCGTGTGTTCGATCGGCACCGTGCGAAACGTCTTCGGGTCGAACTTCCCGGTCGGGAGCTGCCGTTCGTGCTCGTACCGGGCCCTTGCCGCGTGGCGGGGTATGTTCAATGCCTCCTCCCCTTGCGGAGATACTTGTTGGACTTCCGGAACCTCGCGAAGAAGGCGAAGAAGGCTATCATGGCGGACAAGGCGATGATCGCGGCGATGACGTAGTAGAGCATGTAATAGACCATCCATGGTTCCGGTTCCGGGTACGCCCTGCCGAGAATGGATATTATGACCGCGTAGTACGTGTAAACACCCGTCCAGATTGCCGCGATGATGCCCCCGACGAGAAACACGATCGCGAGCACGCTTTTCACTTTTGCATTCATTCATTTCACCGTTGATTATTTCATGACTTTTTCTTGATCGTGACGGCCACCGTGATGGTGATGGCACTACAGATGATGATGATACCCAGTGCTTGCCAGCCAAATACCTCCCAGACCATGACGAATCCCAGTCCATCGACCCAGACGTTAAGCGGGCGGCCACCTGCCAACAGCGTGCCGACCACGGCGCTGACCGAGATGGCATACGCCAGCGCCCTCAAGATGATCTTGACCGATTCCTTGCGCCCGTTCTTGAATGCTTGCCGTCCCGTGGCCTTGCGGGCAAACCCATTCGCGAGCCATGCGGCGAAATACGTGCCGAACGCGATGACGCCGAGCAAGAGCACCGGGAGGATCGGGTCGATAAACACCGCGCGGACGATTAGTTGGGCTATTCCGAGGAACGCCGTGGTCGCGAGGAAGATGATCACGAGCAAGAGCCCGTATTCCAGTTTTTTTGCTGTCATGTTATTTACCCCTAACTACCTCTCAAGCCGACGACCATGCCGAGCCCCGCAGATATCACGACGAGCAAGACCCCGTCCAGCAGCACGTACGTTCCTATATCACCATACACGAACGTTGCTATCATCGCGGGCAATACCGGGACGAGCGCCGTGTTCGGCTGGAACCCCTGGATCCCGGAGAGCCCCGCGATCGACGCGATGATTTGCGGCATGCCAAGCAGCACGATGATGACCGTGCACCCGAGCACGGTCGTGGCACCACGCTGCCCGCGAAACACGGTCCCGTGAACATCGACGAATATGGCCATCAAGACCAGCCGCGAGATCCAGAGCACGTAGTTGATCGTCGTCAGCCCCTGGACCTGGCCGGAATTATATCCTTTCTCTACCATCACGTGCACCGAATCGACTGCCAGGGCGTCGACGATCGGGTAGAGCACCGCGATCGTGATGGCTACCGAGATCGAGGTCTCGATCATCTTGAGGGCAAATCCCGAGCGTCGATGCATCCTCGGTTGCCGCGGTTCCCGCCTTCTCCGTTCCCTTCTCGCATGCCTTGGCTTGCCGGATTTGCGCTGCTTCGTGATGACGATCGCGATGCTGGCGACCGCGATGACCGCGATGGCCACGTAGACCAGCCACCAGAGATCGAATGTTACCACCGGGACGGGCAGCGCGATCGTGATGACCAGCGTGATGGACAGCACGGTCTCGTTGTTGCCCGCGTTGTCGATCGAGTAATAGTAAATGATATAGGTCCCGCTCGACGTCGCCGGGACAAATGCCGCGGAATATAGCGACCACGAACCATTGCCGATCGCGTACCAGGTAGAACCTATGCCAGAACCACCCGTGGCGTCTAATGCCGCCAGCGTGACGGTCACGAGCGACGAGTCGTATGAAAATGATGTTGCAGGAGCGATCGTGTCGATGAATGTTGTTATCGATGCCATGACCGAGACGTTCCCGACATTGTCCACGGCCGTGTAATAGATCGTGTAGGACCCGTTCGTGAGGGATCCTAGCGTGAAGGCACCCGAGTATAACGTCCAGGCTCCCGCGTTGATCTTGTAGCTCGCTGCGGCGATCCCGCTGCCTCCTGGATTGTCCGATGCTGCCAGCGCGAATGTCGTCGAGCCGTTGACCCAGCGCTTCGAGCCACTCGTGTGGACTGGCGCGAAAGAGATCGCTACCGATGGCCCGATCGTGTCGATCCGCACGGACGCCGCTTGTAGCGTCTCGTTATTCCCCATGTTATCGATGCTGCAATACTCGATCATGACCGTGCCATTCGTTGCCGTTGACAACGTGAATGCAAAGATGTATAGCCCCCAGGCACGCGTGAACACGCCGGTGCACTTGAACCACGTCGATGCCACGCCCGATCCCCCTGGATTATCCACGGCGGTGAACGTGAATGATGTTGAAGTGTTGACAAAGTCCGGTGCAAACGCTGGCGTGAATGAAAGCGAGGTTGACGGGGGAGTTAGGTCGGCAGCGGCAACGGTGATATGGTTGGTTCGCGTACAAGTGTCCTGGTCGCCGTCCACGTCTATAACCGTGAGAATGACCGTGTACGTGCCTGCCGTGGTGTATGCGTGCACGGGATTTTCTATCGTGGCATTCGCGGTCAAGTCCCCGAAATCCCACTGATATGAAGCCGGGGCATTGCCGTTGCTCCCGGCATGCGTGAACGCGATGGATTGGCCAGCGAAAATGGATGTCGCGTTTGCAGTAAATGAAGCATTTGGAAGTATATCTGCCGCGACGTTGATATAATTGACCTTCCGTTCGACATCCACATCACCATCCACATCTTGAATGGTTAGCACGACGGTATATGTGCCGGCGGCCGTGTACACGTGTGTTACATTCTCTATCGTGGCATTCGCGGTCAAGTCCCCGAAATCCCATTGATACGTTGCTGGCACATTACCATTGCTGGCGGAATGCGTGAAATTGATCGATTCTCCTTCGACGATCGACGTGGCATTCGATATAAAATCCGCGTCGGGGAATAAATCAGCGGCGACCGTGATAAATCCGAGTTCCCGCTTGACGTTGATATCACTGTCGACGTCGGTAATCGTGAGGATCACATCCATCGTGCCAGCAGTCGTGTATTTATGCACTGAATTTTGCGTGGTCGCGTTCGCGGTTCCATCGCCGAACGACCATTGGTAACCCATCGCGCCATTCCCGGTAATGCCCGTGAACGTGAATGAAACTGATTGGCCACCGATGATCGACGTGGCGTTCGACGTGAAACGCGATGCCATGTCGATGCCGATGTCATCAAGATATGTCTTTAACGAGGCAACCGATCCTGGAGTGCTTGATTGTGCCCAGCTCGTGATGATATCATCCAGATCAAATGTTCCAGTATTTGCACCACTCATGTAATCAACGGAATAGACGTGATCCATTGCACCATCGTTCGGTGAATATGGACCATATGTCGTGGCATCGAATTCTAATGACCAGCTTGTCTGGCTGTTGAATATCACGCGCATCGTGTGCCAGCCTGTTGAATAGGTCGTGATTGCCGATGATACTCCACCAGACCAAATATATACTTGCCCATCACTTGCCAGCATCATCACGATGCCGTGGGTTTCGCTCGCGTCATTTGCTATGCGAAGGTACATTGTCTTGGTTGTTTCTGTTGGATTTATTTTCCATTCGATATAATCGCTCGCGGCAATCGAACCGGAGTCTTGAAAGACGACCTTGTCATCACCATAGCCAGCATCTGTCACGATGTGCCCGTACTGGCCGCTAATTATCGCGTGTGTATTGCTGCCGGTATTTGCCCACGTGCCACTTCTTTTGCTGCCAACCAGGGTGTCACTCACTGCCCACGGGGACTCGAAATCATCTACGATGTATGAATTCACGGGAGCGCCTCCATTACTCGTAGGCGAGACGAATTCGATGCCATCGACCGCAGCGGAGATGGAATTCTCGTTGGAAAGCGCCGATGACCAGGATCCTGTCGCGATTCTCAGCTTGAACGTCGAGGTGGACGTGAACTCGATATAGAATATTTGCCACGCGTCGAGCGTCACCGACACCCCGCTTGAATGCCACGCGGTATCGAAATACCCGATAGATGCGTTATCCTGGAATATTTTCAAGCGCGTGATGTTGGTACCGCCGTCGCTGCATATGATTTCGAATGAGCACGTGCTGCTCGTCGCGGTGAATGGCTTGATGTCGAAGCTCAAGTTTTCCCCGACGAGATAGTCATGACGCAAAGATTTGATGATCTCGTAGTCTTTATCGATATCCTTGTCAGTCAAGTTGAGGACGTGATCGGAACCGTCAAGAGCTACTTGGGCAACAATGCTTGCATCCACGTCGTGACCTGGACCCGCGGAAAAAAGGGGGACTGCCGTGGCGAGTGTCGTGTCCGGGCATGCCTCGAAGGTCTCGTCGATTGGCGGGGTCCACGTGGAACCGGCCAGCTTGTTAGCGCCGAAACCGCGATCTTGCTTGACGCGGCATGTTGCAATCATCGACCACGCGATGATCGACAAGATGGATACCGCCACCAGGAACTTGCACTTGTTCAATGCTATCACGGGCATAATGTCGCCGGGCACGTGCCCGGGGGCCAGACGACCGCGAGGATCCACGCGCACAAGATGATGCCGTTGATCATCGCAACGAGGGCCACTGCGAGATGTTTTGGATGCACCGGGCGAACCACCAGGTCGTTCTCGACTTGGGTGTCCCGGGTTTCATTTTCACTTATCATAGCCTGAACCTCCGCTTTTTATGCGTGAACGTGAACGTGAAGAATAACATCAGCACCAGGGCCGCGATCGGGACGGCGAGCATGATGATGATGGTTAGCGATGGACCAAGGATGAACATGTTGATGATCGCCCCGATGACCGCGAACACGAGAAATCCATCGGCGTACCAGATCGGTTTCACGCGCTTCGCGAGCAGCACGGCGCAGATGATCGCGCCCGCGAGAAATAGAAGGTGCACGAGCGTCGGGGCATAGTACCAGTAGAATGCTTGCTCGGCGGAGCTTAGCGGCGTGCCGATCTGGCTGCGGAGAAAGAATAACATGTCCGAGATGGGATCTGCAGTTATGTCACCAGCCACTTCTCCTGCAAAGAAGATGGCGAGGAACAGCCACGTGATGACACGATTGTCCAGTTTCATTTTCCTCATCTTCCGATGGCCTTGGCCAAAGTTGCCAGGACCAGGTGCAATCCATTCGCGAAGTTGTTGATGGCATGCGCGGCAGCAGTCACGGCGATGTTCCGCGTCCAGACGTAGAAGAGCCCGCATATCGCACCAATGACGAACGTGGCAATCATCATCTCCGGTGCCGTCGTCGCGTACACTTGCCAATGCGCCAGCGAGAACAGCAACGCGCTGGCAGCGATGCCCGCGATGTCACCAGCGACCGTCCGGCGATCGCGACGCGGGATGACCGCGAGCACCGTGAAGACCACCGTCGCGATCACGAAAAACAAGGCCCGATAAATCGTGACCGTGTTGAAGGCGCTGGCCAGCGTGAGGATGGCGATGGCCACGAATGCCCCGAACCCGGCGGCCTTGTTTTTCGCTTGGAACGCCATGTTCGCCGCGTTGATGACCATCGCCCGGTAATAAAATTCCTCCGCGATGCCGATTATCACGTGATACCAGAGACGCTCGGCGTCAATCACCTCAAGCTTCATCGCTTTCCCGAGGGAAGCAATGATGCTGACCACCAGGAATGCGATGATGCACAAGGGCAAGGCGATGACCGTTTTCGAGACGTCAAAGACGTGGCCGGCCACGCGAAGCTTTCCCATGTCGCGCTCGTGCCGCACCACCGCGATGCGCTTCTTCATGAAAAACGCGACGAGGGGACTGGCCAGTGCCATGCTGAACGCGAGGTCGATCACCCACCCTGTTTCCTTTGCGTGGAGCGCGAGCTCATAGATATAATGAAATATACACGCGATCACGAAGCCAAGCCCCATGACCGTCAAGTAAAGCACTCCTTGCTTGATCTTCATGTTCACGACCTCACGATGTCCTCGTCTTGCTCCTTGGCAGGGCGCTTCCTACGCCGCTTGAAGCGAACTTCCTCCCTCTCCTCGCCCGCGAATCGACGATTGCCGGCCCTCACGGCAATGGCCACGGGGGCGATGATGCCAAGCACGATGCCGAGGATCCAGAAGACATAATCCCACCAGCTCGGGATGTACCCGGTGAAAGTGACCTCGGTGTACCCCCAGATGAGAATCGCTGGCCCGGACACGGTTTTTAGATGATCGATGCGGGTCCCGTTCTCGTCACGCATTATATCTCCCGTATCCGGATCGGTAACCCAATATCGATAACCACCTAATGGCCACCTGAGGTCGGAGAGCTTCTCTTGTCCATTCATTGGAAATGAGATCTCGATGCCATTGAGCGAATAATGAAATATGACGCCCGTGCTGAAATTATTCGTGAGACAAACGGACGTGATGTTCATGAAAATATCCAGGTATGCTCCTAACGTCGAAACGTCTATCGTTTGGTTGTATAGCGTTTGATTGAACCCGCTTTGAACGACCACGGCAATCGAACTGGATTGTACCTCAGGATCTTGAGATGAGACCCGGGTTCCATTGATATACAATTTCGCGAGGGAGAACTCGTATCCAAGGCCATCCAAGCTTGACCAATAGGTCACGTGAATTCTTGCAGAAATGATCAAGCCGATCTGGAGCGGTCCAGCGCCCGTTACCATGTAATTATATACCTGGTCGTGGAGCACCCGGCCATCGAACGTCATAACGGTCACGCGGTAATATAAATTCAGCACGGTTGGCGTGTTATTGTAACACACGATTCCATCGATCGTCGTATTCACTGCCGAGAATGCAACGCCCGAACCGTCCAGCGAGTTGTGATAGAGAATGGTTACCGGTTCGTGGATCGTGATATTCACGCTCACGTCATCGGCATAGAAACCATCTGTAGCAATTCCCATCGATTCGACGCAAAACGCATTTGCTTGCACCGTGCCGAGCCAGTATTGCGCGTTATCCATCACGAGCGTCCCGTTGATGTAATAATCCACGGTTTCATCTCGATTATCGATGATCGTGAATTCGTACCATTGCCCCGCGTTGTATGCACCAAAATCCACGTGAGCGGTATCATTCCAGCCATAGATATGGCCATCGTCCTCAAAAAACATACGAGCTTTCATTTGTTCCGGTGGACCCGCGTCCAGGATGAAGATTCCGCCCCATGCCGTGGTCCCTAAACACATGAGCCACGCGGTGAAATTGTTGATCGCCACGCTTGCTGGATAATTATGCTTCCACGCAAAGCACTGGTGATCATAGCGTAACATTGCCGACGAGTTTCCCGAATGGCTGAAATTGGTCGCGATCACCGGGTAATATCCGCCAGGGCCAAGTGTCCAATTGCCGAGCCCACCTTCGAACCCGTCGGTAAATTCCGGAGCCGGGGTAGTTGATACTACCGGACCCCGAGAAATACAAGATGATTGCTTGCCAGGCATAGCCGGAGCCAGGAATGGCAGAATGGCACCGGCGATGATGCCGAACAAGAGCACGAGCACGAGCATCGATTTTTTCATGTTGATGCCATCACCCGTGTCGATGCTTGATGGCCACCATGCCGATCGCGATCATGGCGAGCACCGCGATTCCTACCACTACCCCGAACATGATAGCTTGCAGCGTGCCCGTGGTATCCGTCTCGCCATCGTCATCGTTGCCCCCGCCACCGGTGCTCGTGACGTGAAATACCGTCGAAGACGTGTCGGAATCGCCATCGGCGTCGGTGACTACCAGGGTAACCGCGTAGGTCCCCTTCGCGAACTTGTGCGAGGGGGATGCAGCCGAGCTCGTCGTGCCATCGCCGAAGTCCCACGCGAATGTTGCTGGCGTATCCACCACCGTGCCGTCGAACTGGAACGTGTACAGCCTCGCGGATTCGAGCGACGTGACGCCACCCTTGACGCGGAAGCTCGCGACGGGCACGTAACTGATATACCCCCAGAGAAGCTCGGAATAGATCGGGGTGATATCGCTCGCCGGGGCGTATGCCACGGGCAAGACGTCGCCGGTATGGCGGCCATTCTTGGTTACCGTGGGATATAACGTGAAATAGTCCCCGTACGCGTTGTGATCGAATGTATCCGGGTCGGCTGGTAACGTGACCGTCGTGTTGTCAAACGTGTTATACGAGACGTTCGTGCCGTACAACGCGGCAACCCCGTGCCCGCAATCCTTGATGTAATTCCACTGGATTGCCGGCGTCACGGTGTCATCGTTAGCTATCGCGAAGCTCGTGCAATTGATGAATCGATTGTTGGTGATCGACTGGTTCGATGCGCCACCATTGATGTACACGCCATACGTGGCGTTTTCCACCACGTTTCCCGTGATAGTGTTGTCGAGGTTCCCCGTATCAAGAATGAACCCGCCATAGCTCGCGGTCGTGCAAGTGTTGTTGGCAATGTAAGAGCCCGTCGTCGAGCCAAATTCGAGCGATGCCGGGGCGTTATCCACGCGGTTACCCGTCACGACAAGATTCGACGCGGATAATGCCGCTATGCCCATGGCACTTCCGGAGAGCTCGGTATTGTTGACCAGGTTGCCAGTAATGGTCACGAACGTGCTGCCGCCACCAACACCGATACCCAGCTGCACGGCATCGAGCTGATCGATGTCGTTGTATTCGATGTTATCATTGCTGACCGTGATGAGATTGATCGCCGCGGTATTGGCACCGTAGCTGCAATTGCGCAGCGTGTTGCCCGTGACGTTGTTGCTGCCTGCAACGAATGCAAGGGCGACCCCAGCGTCGTAGCTGCGCGTGACCGTGCAGTTCTTTATCGTGCAGTTATTCCCGCTCGAATACAGCGCGATCCCGAATGCCCCGGCATCTTCCACCGTGACATTCGACAACGTGATGTTGACCGCGCTCGTGATCATGATTCCCGCGTCCAAGGCACCCGATCCAGACTCGTTGATGAATGAATCGCGGATGATCGCGACATCGGTCGTGCCGGATATCGATATCCCGGATCCAGTGCCGTTGCACTCGATCAACAAGCCCTCGATGACCCACGGATCGATCAATGTTCCGGAACCCGTGGCATACGTGATCCAATCACTATCGGACGTGATGGTGAAGGGTGCCGTCCTGGTGTAACTGCTTGCCAAGATTGCCCACGTCAATGGCCGCGATCGATCGCCGACCCGTGCAGGTCCGATCATCGAAATCGCGACCGGCATGATGATGCATCCCAGGATGCCAAGAATGATGATTTTTTGATTCATCATGGTTCATCTCATGAAGGGGCGGCAAATTCGCGGGCGATGGTCGAGACCGATGCTGTCACGTTGAAATACGCATCGGCCATGCACCAGTAATTCATGACCCACGCGCCACCGCGGGATTTGAAAAGCACGTGCCAGCCGGCTTGCAACTCGTTATATCCCTTGAAGATCCTGGGGGTCCCGTGGCTGGTATATAGTTCTTCCCGGACCAAGTTGGCCAATGCCGAGTCATTGAGCCTCGCCGTGACAAACCTCCACCAGTCGATGGTCCCGTCCGCGCTGGTGAGCCTCACGTAGAGATCCTGGGCGAAATTGAACAGTGTTTCCGATGATTGATCCAGCGAAATGTTGAAGAACCCGCCGTGAATCTCGACGATGTTGGGTTTCTCCACATAATACGATCCGATACAAAATCCCCCTGCAACAAGGATCACGGTGGTGATGAGCACCGCGAGCCCGATTTTTGTTTTTCTCCTCGTTTTATTCACCACGCAAGTTGATCATGCATTTACGAGCACGTCAAGCATGATCGTGACGTTGATCGATGGATCTATCTGCCCGTTGCTCGAATACCACGAGTGGCGAGAATAAACCATGGCCCACCAATACCCGACAAAATTGGCATCGTACCCCCAGATGACTTTCGCGGCCCGCAGCGTCCCGATGCTTATCATGAACGTGGCTGCGATGCCCGATTCGTTTGTAGTCGTGTTATAAAACATGAATGAAAAGAATGGCGTTTGTTGATACACGATCGGGATCCAATATTTGGACACGGCAATGTTTTGGTAAGGCGTGTACGTCCTGGTTTGATCCACGTGAAGGATATTGGTTCGTGGGAGGATTTGTGGAATGGTGCCTTTATCGATGCCAACCAAAACGAAACATGCCGGCACGAGGACCACGACCACGAGCAAGATGCCCAATAATGCCTTTCCGGCTTTCCTCATTTTACTTTCTCCCTCGCTTGATGATATTGATGAACCCGTGTATCCCGCCGTGACTGCCACCGCCACTCCCTTTCCTCAAGCTCATGACGAACCAGATCACGACGACCACGATGATAATGACCACGATGGTGATGATGATGTTCAGCCAATTCGTGGATGTGCTCTCGATCTCGACCAGCACGTCATCCTGGCTTGCATCGTTGATGATCGAGTTCAGGTCGAAATTTACCAGCTGGCTCGGATCGATTTCCTGGCCCGTGGACGTGTACACGGCTGCATCGTTACTGGTAATGATGGTGCATTCCCACGTGAGCGTTGACATGGCATATACCATTTTCTCTTTTATTGCATAGGGATACAAGATCACCTTCGAGTTGGAGATCAACGACGCGTCGATCTCGGTCGGCCACAAGTGATCTTCAGCCCACAGCGTGTACCCGACTTGCGTCCGAGCCGTGTGGATCGTGGTCTCGGGCTGCACCACCATTTCAGTGCGCGCAGTCAAGCGGGAATCCATGCCGTAGTTATTACCCGGATCGTCCAGGTTGACCGTGATCGTCCTTCCATTCAAGCTCGTGAAGGTATTGTGCACTTCCGCGGCACGCGTGAGCACTTTATCGGGTTCGTCACCCTGGTACGTGACCCAGCCGCGAATGGTCAGTTTTTGCGAGTAAAATTCAGCCTTGGTATCGGAATGGGCGTTCTTTTCCGCCATCGCATCTTTCTGATCGACTTGCATGCTCACGTTCTTGAACAGATCGGGCTGCGAGTCGGGAATGAGCCCGACATAGCCATTCACCGGTCCCGTTCGATACGCGTCGGTGAATCCAATGCTCGCTGAGTTCATGTTCATGCCAATATAACCCGTGCTGCCGTTGCTGAACGTGACGGGTATCTTGTACGTGTATCGAAGTTGATTGGTCAGCGCGGCGATATCAACGTGAGGTTGAACGATGACCATCCGGTTCCCGTAGTTATTCTGCAGCGCGGCATACGCGTCGTTCAGCGTGTGTCCGGCACGCGCTGCTGGGTTGCATGCCTCCAGCGGGAAATCTATCTGTTCGAGGCTCGCGGTGATGGCCGCCGAACCTTCCAATTTCACGTCCCATGGATTGGTGCCACATCCGATCCATCCTGCCAACGAACCGCGACATTGCTTCTCGCCATTCCAATCCGCGGGATTGGGAGTGGTACTGAATTTCACCCAGCCGCCGCCATAATAGCTCCAGAGATAGCCATCGAATGGCGACAACGAGGTCGTCGTGTCCTTGTACGGGGGCAGGTTGGGATAGATTCGCACGCCCCAGTTCATGGATTGGCGAACCTTTTGCATGAACAGCACGGTGTCGTTCGGCAAGACGAGCTTGTCCGTTACCACCAGCGGGATCGATGATGGATTGCCGAGATTGTCGCAATACCACGGCTGTGAATAGAAGATGTCGACCGACGGGTAGCGGTGCAATGGATCCGTGTAATACAACACGTTCGATTGCCCGTTAATGCTCCCGAGCAGATCTCCTTGTTGATTCTTCACGTCGAAGGATATGCTCGATATGCTGGTTGGTTGCATTTGTGATTGGAATATATCGATCGACGAGAAGTTGTTCACCATCATGATGGCCGCGAAGGCAAACGTGGGAACGATGATCAGGCCGAGAATGAGCGGTAAGAACCGCGCGATTTTGTGATGTGGCATGGGTGGGCACCAACGGCCGGCCGGCATCAAAAGGAAAAAAAATGAAAAGATTTATGCAAACGAGAAGACAGCCTTCGTGATGTAGAGCAACCCGGCGCTGATCGCGTCGTCGGACCAGCGATAATTGTACGTGCCGATCGCATCCCCGACCATTTGCGACGCCCAGAAGTCGATGTTGGCCGTGGTCTGCGTGTCGGCCGTGAGCCCGCCGAACGTTGCAGTTGAATCCGTGACCGTGGCACCCGCGAACGTGAGCGTGAGCTTCGGCGCGACGTACAATTGCGTCTGGTAATCGAAGTACCGGACGTACGCGCTGTCCGGCTCGCTCGCGTTCAAGATGATGATCGCGGTGAAGTTCACCTGCGTGTTCAGATCCGTGCCGGTGATGGCACCGTTGCCCTGGTGTGCCGTGACTGTCCCGTTGTACGAGTTGACGAGCACGAACGAGACGTTCGACGGTACCTGGTACACGTACAACGTGTTCGCGCCATTGGTCACCCACGCCTGGTTATTTCCGAGGGTGTGAACGTCGCCGTCGTCATACGTGTCCTCGTCCAAGCCGTCATCGGTGGCGTTGAACAAGGCCAAGTAGCTGCCGTACAGCGAGTCGTCAAAGTCGCTGGCACGTACCTGGTCGGCAGTGCTGGAACGGATGAGCTCGAAATTGCTCCAACTGGTCGAAGGCTTGCCTGCTTTCAAGCCGTACAAGTCCAGCGAGACGTCGGGGTTCTTGAGGGTCACGCCTGCTCTCGAATCGATGACCGTGAAGCCAAGCTCGCTGAGCGTTGATGCCTTGTTCACGTAGGCGAAGTATGCGAGCATGCTAAACACGGTGGCGAGAATGGCGATGATAACGATCACGAGGGTAATGCCCCAGCCCTTCTTGGTCTTGGGATGGCGTATGTGCGGCCTGCGAATGTGGTGCTTTCCCATGATATCAGCCTTGCCATGTATCGTACCGATTATTCTTCGATTAGGATCCTCGATACATGATGTCAAGTATCAAGAAAACTTATATATGTTCTCCCGGGTGCCCGGTGCCCGCGCGTCCCGTTGCCTTTCCCGTGCCCTGGTTCCTGCATGCATCGCGGCGCGCGAGGATCCGCCGTGCATCTTTTTCCTCGATAAATATGATGGATGCTCGAGGGGGGAGGGGGGCATGCTCCCGCGAATTTCACGGGGGTGGGGGGGGGTAGGATGGATCCAGGGAAAGGTGTTGGTCTTGCCGGGCTTGGCCGACGATATTCGGTTTTTCATGCATGAGATTTTTGTCGTTGAAACCGTGAAGGCCCGGCCGAAACGCGGGGGCGGACGGGGCGTGCTCATCCCCAGATGATCATCATTGCACGTGATGGAACAAGCGTCGGACACGGGTGCCAGCGGCGGGTGACGCGGGTGACGTGATGACTTGCAATATCTCGTACCGGGTCGCTTGATTTGAATCGAGTAGATTCATAAAAATAAGTGGATTGGAAGCAGTGCGAGGAGTCGAACCTCGTTCCGGAGGGTATGAGCCTCCAAGCCTTGCCGTTGACCGACACTGCTATGAAAATGAGGGACTTGCGGCCTAAATTGCAGGCCCGCCCTTTTCAAGGAATCGTGATGCGGGGCCATCACCCCCGCGGTACAGACCTTTAATTTAATCATTGGAAAAGCGAGTTAAAAAGGGTTCCTCGTGTCACCCGTGTCACCCGCGGTGTCACCCGCCGTCACCCGCGGCGATACCCCCCTCCCCCCACTTAATTTCTTGCCTACGGGTTCATAGAAATGTCGATTTTCCTGTTGCCCAAGGGCAAGAGGATTTATCTGCACAACGCTTCCCCTTTCTCGCGCCAGTGTCGCGCCACGGGAAATGTTTATTCGATATAATCCTCTTGTATGGCGCGCCAGTGGGCACAAGACATATATACAAGTTATGCGTCAATGAGCTCGAGGTGAAATGATTTGACCGACAACAATACCGACAAAAACGACAAGAAGCAACCCCAGCACGATCCCGATTCGAAGCGCGTGGCGATCTGGATTGCCAGCGCGGTCCTCGATCGCTGGGATGTTTTTTGTGGAAAAAACAGCTACACGAGAACCCAGCTCATCAAAGGAGCGGTAAACGAATTCCTTCGCACGCATGATAGCGTGCTTGGCAGCAACCATGGCGAGATCCTCAAGCTACAAGAACAGCTCGCCGAATATCAAGAACAGTTGAAAACTATCCTGGCCAAGGCGACCGAGGAGGCAGGGCCCGTCACGAGTGATGATCTCGACATCAAGGGGCGAATCCTCGTTTATTTCGAGCGCGATGCATTGCTCGAGATCAAGCGATTCTCGAAGCTCACGGGGATCGAACCGCGACGCGTCATCAAGATCCTGGGGCTCATGCTCAAGGATAACCTGGTCAGCGTCAATAGCAATGGAGAATGGTCGAAATCATGAACAGCATCAGCATCACCGAGAAGATCCAGGAGAGCATCGAACGGCTCCCGGAGCTCGATGCCGAGATCCTCGAGGAATACTTGAGAGACCTCCAGGAGCATTCACGAAACACCGCGCTCTCGTTCATCCGGGGCATCATGCTCTTTTACGAGTGCGTGGGCCGCCGCAGCATCCGCGATTGCACGATCGCGGATATCGAGACCTACATCAAGACACTCAAAGCCGCAACCTTGAAGCGCTCGTCGAAGAAGACAATGTTCAACGTCGCGAAGACGTGGCACGCGCGGTTCGTCAAGCGAGCCTTCGCCCACGGGCAACAACTGGTGAACTTCTTCCAGTACATCGACAACCCGTTCCTCGAGGATGATACAGAAAGATCGGGCACCGGGTACCGGGTGGACCTCGAATCGAAGAAAACGGATACCATGGTGATTCCCCTCGATTACATGGACAAGATCCTCGCCGATGCACGGGCACGGGATTACCGCGTTTACTTGTTCTTGCTCATCTTGAAATACACGGGCATGCGAGCATCCGAGGCGATCACGATCCGCATCGAGAATATCGACATCAACGAGCGGATCATCGCGTCCGGGACCGTCAAGAACTACGCGAAGACGGGAGAAGTCATTTATTTCACGCCCCGGCACGTGATGGACGAGATCGAGAATTATAAACTTATACTGACGCCGGGCGAGACGTGGCTATTCCCGAGCAACAAGACGGGGAAGCACATCACGTGCTGGGACATGATCCTCCGGCGGTTCCAGCGGGAGGCGGGACTCCATTTCAGGAGCCACCAGTTCCGCCATTCCCTCATCACGCGGCGCGACCAGATGGGATGCCCGGGCAATATCAACGAGCTGCTCAACAATCACGCGCTCACGGGCACGCAAGCACGCGTGTACAGGGAGAAAAACTACACGATCCTTGACCGGCGGAGCCTCTACGACCGGTACAACCCGTATGACAAGATTTAAGTTTTCTTTTTTATTTTCCATTCATCCTTTAAACTGTTTCTAAAAATTGTGTCAATGCCTTTCTGCTATCAAACTTCTATCACCTTTTTTGGAGAGAGAAATTATCTCGGTCTTGTATTATTATCCACCAAGCCGCACTTTGCCACAAGTTTTCCATTCTCTTGCCAAGAATAAACTTTTGGAGCTTGATGGACAACACGTATGTCTCGACGAGGCACACGTCGAGATGCTCGTTGATCACGAACCGCTCCAGCACCTTCAACACGGGTTTCCAAGATTCCACGAGATTGATGGCTGGTATCCCATGTCTACTCGCAATTACTTCCATCATCAATTCATGTACATTGTCGTACCATTCATGAAAGTTTTGGACTGGTGCTTGATATAATGGAAGATCGTTCGCAGCCGGGATAATCTCGGTAAAGCCCCGGGGATAAAACATGGACACGTGGATGCGATCGAGCGGTGACTTTTGTTTTGCTGGCTTGTTCTTTTTCCTTCCCCGTGGCTTGCAAGCCCGTTGCGCCGCCGGGAATGATCCCATGACGGTTGCCGCCGTCATGATTGCAGGAGTGAGATTTAACCCGTGCTGCCGTGCAGCTCCTGCCATGTCCTTCTCAAGTGGACTTTTTTCCTTCTTTTTTTGCTTCATCGGGATTCGCCACCGTTTTCATGATAGTGAAATAATCACGTGCTGCTTGTTCGATATGCTCCGGACTCCAGAGCAACGTTCCGGGCGGGTAAAGCCCTTCCTTGAAGGCGTCTTTCGTGCACGTCGTTACCATGTCCTTGCCATCCGGGGCCTTGAACCGCATCCGGATGCAAAGGTATCCTGGCGCGAGGACGTCGTCGTATTTCTCCAGCGTCACGTTACCCGTCGTTCAATCGCCCCCGATGTCGATCTTGAACACGAACCCTTTTTCGACTAACATGTCCATCTCCCTATTATAACACGCTTGATGCCACATGTCCACGCCAACAAACATGAAATCGTCACCAGCCTTGAATGGAGCGTTGCAACACTTGCACGGGAAAACCTTGCCAGCCGGAACCTTGTCGACATGATAAACATTGACCATCGTTCACTCGCCCCCATCCCTATTACATATCGGGCACGGGCGTTTACCGCTCGGCGTGTTGATGAATCCGGTTCCGTGACATACGCATCGCGTATCGCCAAGTTTGAAATCTCCTTGAACGACGTGGCCCGCTTTCCCGTCCTTTTTATCAACCTGGCCCTTGCGAGGCATTGCCGCGGGTGATGAACTCGTGGAGGCGAGGGTGTGGGAAGCCGGAAAGGCATTCGGGGAGGGTTTCTCCAATATAATCTTTATCTCGCCATTACCCAAATCGATTTGTTTGATTAGGCGAGGGGCGGGCTTCTCTTCATGAAAATGGGAATATGTTTCCGGATTCTTGCATATTGGGCAAGGAGCGGGCGGCTCGTTTCTTTTCTTAAGCACCAAGTTGATCGCGTTCCTGGCACTTTCTATGTTCATCAAGGATTTCGCACACTCACCGCGGTTGATCTCGCCTTGAGCAATCTGCAAGTCCAGCAAAGCGAATTGTACTGCAACCTCGATCTTGGGTTTACCCACCAGCGAGTTTTTCTCGCGCTTGAGAGCCGCCAGGTCATCGGGAAGGGGGACGGATTTCTCCCTTGGCCTGGTAGCAGTTCTAAATGAGAATAAATCATTTAGATTTGGAGCCGGGCCTGGCCAAGTGGAGGGCTTCTGTATCTTGTCAATGGCGTCGGGGCCATCAGGTTCGCCAAGATCGTCGTCATCATCGATGTCCGGGTCATCCTTGCCATCATAATCCGGCTCTCCTGGATTATCAGCAATATCACATTCATCACAATCGTTATTGCAGCCGCGGCATGGACAATCATCACATTCCACGCGAGCGACCGGCCGTTCTTTCACGAGCCGCTCGATCTCCTTCCCCAGCCAGGCAGGGTATGGTTCGACATTCGTTAGCCCCGCCCATTGCTTGTACAGCGTGTTCGTCTCCTTCTGGTATGTCATCTCGATATCCTCGGCCTTTTCCGAATCCGCCTCGAGGGTGGCAATCTCGGCATCCTTCTTGTCAAAATCCTCTTTCGTCATGATGCATAGCTCCCGACCTTGCTCGAGATATTCCCGCGCAACTTGGGTGAGAACCTGGAGCTGCTTGTCGATGGCCGCGGGTGGCAGCACCACCTTCTTTGCCGGGTCACTCATTTTTACTCGCCTGGATCGGAGGATAGCCGTATTCGCTCGGTTGATCGATCGATTCGAGAAATAGCTCGATGCCGCTTCGTAACTCGGGATCCTTGCCCAAGTCATTCCAGACGAATCTTATCCGCTCCTTGATATACTTGCGCCACATCCGGCGATAGTTACTTGTATCGAGAAGGAACGAGGATTCGACGAGTGCCTTGAAGCGCTTGTCGATCACGATAGCCGGGTCTTCCCAATTGTTGGGCGTCGAGCTATACCGGACATGTGGTGTTAATCCATCCAGTTCATCTTCCAGCTGGAGAGCTTTCTCCGGCGGGATCGCGGCGTAGCCATACAGCGGGCTCGCGGCATCATTATTGATGAGAATACCTTCTGGATGGACGAGCCATTCCTTCTCGATTGGCCAGTACACGAAAAACTCGTCGATGCGGGGCTTGGCATCCGGGTCGATCACGTGATACCGCGCCTTTCCATCGACGGTTTTCTCGCAAGGAATGACGATGCGCGTCTCGAGATACGGGGCCGGATCGTCGACGATGATGGAATCATAGAGGCGAGAAGCGATTTTCTCCCGATATTTTCGCATTACATCGCGCGCATGCAAGCTCATGGCACCGCCAACCGTCCCTTTTATTTCGATCCACACGGGACGATCATGATTCCGGAGCGAGTGCAAGGCAAGTTTCCTCCTGGAGAACGTCGCGAAATCGCCGTTGCCACATTTCAACAAAACGGGGCTTTCCCTCAGCTCGTGGATGAGAGCAAGCAACGCGTATGCTGTCAAACCACCCGCGGCTGGCAGTGTAAGCCACACGAAGTCCCGGAGCAAGATGATGGGAATGATGGCAACCATCGATACCGCCACGAGTATCGCGGTGAGCGCCTCGGAATGCCGATAGTTGGCGAAGTCCTCGAGCAATGAATCGCCCATCACGAGCCCACCCCTTTTTCGCTTTTCAATGCTTCGCGGAGTGCCTTGAAAATTCTTGACCGGCGATACCAGTCCAAGCACCACGACGCGAGCCAATAACCAGCAAGGATGCAGGATGCCACGAGGATGCACGTGAGGGATGCCATGAAGATCGGGGCATCATAAAAATCGGCGCTATCCGATTCGTGATCGATACCATGCTCGCGGATTGCCACGTATTCATGCACGATCATGTTTTGCCACCAGCTCTTCGCTCGCTCGATTTCCGTCCCGTTCAAGAGCACGACCTTATACGTCCACGAATGCACGCCATACGTGAAGATTATGAGTCCTTTCCCGATGCTCCCGTTCAAGATCTTGCTCGCTGTCACGTTCCCTGCCATGATGGTCACGTTGCAGACCATCCCTGGCCGCTCGTTCCACACGAGGAGCGTGTTCGGCTCGAATGCCAGGTCGCCGCGCGTGTACGTGCCAACCTCGACGTCTATCACGGCGTTGTATTGAATGATTTCAACTGTTCCCGCGGCGAAAATTCCCACCGCGAGTACTGCCATTGCAACCGACGCCACCATGACGATGGTGTGTTGCACGTGCCGTTTCTTTATCGAATTTCTCAACGATTTTTTATTCATGTTGTACATGTCTTTCACTTTGGATTCCAACAGCGCCTCGTTTCATCGCCACGGCTCCGCGGGGCGCTGCGGGAATTCAAAAAATAAATGAAATGATTCACGCTTTCTCGATTTCCTTCTTCTTCAGTTCCTTGAGCTTCTCGCTGGCCTGGCCCATCTTCTCGGTTATATCGAGCGCCTGGTCCAGCATGTCGTTTTTCCGCGCTTGCTTCGCTGCTTTCATTATTTCACCTCCTTTGCCAGTTCATCTTGTTGCTTCGGTTTTTCGATGAGCACCACGTGCACCAGTGGAATCCACTGGAAGCATTTATCCGTCTCGATGCATACCCAGCCCTCGCAAAACAAGATGGTGCCACTATATATCCTTCCATCATCGTGATAGACAAGGCCGAACTCTCCTCGTACTGGTGCTTGGTCCTCTGGTGCTTGCCTTGTTTTTCTTTTCATGTTATTGACCTCGCATGCTTGTCCCGTTTGGGGGTTTTACCTGGCTTGATTGCCAGTTCTTGCAATTCCTGTGGTGAATCGCATACCGAGAATTGATGCTTATTTCTGCCGGGATTGCCGCTTCTATTTCTTGCTGGATCCGCGCGATGTGCTTGGCGAGAATTTCTTTCGTGATCGAATCGCAGATGGCGTCGTTCTTGCAATGCTTGCAATAACATTTTCGCTGGTGTTTGGACGATATTTTCATGTTGTTACCCCGTTGCAATTCACGTGTACTGCCCGCCCGGGGGCGGTGCTTGTGGTTTCTGTGATTGTGATTGCGTGAATGCTTGCTGGATCGCGTTCTTCATCGCGTCGGCCATCGCCGGCATCGCCGCTTGCATCGCTTGTGCCACGGCTTGGCCGATCTGCGGGACCACCTGGGTCATTGATTGTGCCACGGCTTGGCCGATCTGCGGGATCACCTGGGCCATCGCTCGAGCAACCGCGTCCGCCACGAGCTGCTGCAAGGCGGAGTTCACGTGGTCCTGGACGAGCTTTGGAATGGACTCGAGGTCCTTGCCCACCTGGGCGAGCGTCCTTCCCGCGACCAGGCCCGTGCCTTCCAAGCCACCCGGGATGGGGGTAGGATCCTGGCGCAAGGGAACGCCATTGATGTCGATCGATGGTGCCGGTTGCGGCGCGGGCGTGGATCCCTGGGGAGGCGTGGCCGTGGCAGGATCGATCGCGTTCATGGCGAAGTGTGGCTGGCGGGGCTTGCCTTTCCTGCCGGGACCGGTGATCTCGAAACGGAACCCGAGCTTGAGCTTGTACTGCCGCTCCAGCAAGTCGTGCAGTTCCTCGGCGCCTTTCTGCGCGTCCGCAATTGCCGCGGCATCGTCCACGTTCGACCATCCCCACGGGTAGAAGATGAATTGCTTCGACGTTGCCTGGACGCGAAAATCCGGGTTACCGAAGCGCTTGGAACCAAACCATCCGAGATCCTTGTCCTCGATATAATGCTTGTCCCAGTGGGTCATTGGATTCATTAATTTGAAGGTGTTTGGAAAGGCGTCGAAATCTGCCTTGCTCGATGGTAGTGGCTCGCAATAGCACATCAAGTTGTGAATATTATAGTTGTATTTCCCTCCTGGCAGCGTCCCGGCCGGCGTCGCCACGGGCGGGGCTTGCTTCCCGGCTTGTTTCGGGAAGTACACCGGGTTGAGCACGCGCTGCCGCGTTTTCGAGTCGGTGATGACGAGCTGGCTCGCCTCGTACCGCTGGATCCTCCTGCACGTCCTCGATGGCGACCATCCGACTCCTCGCGCGATGGTGACCTGGCTCTCCTGCCGGTCGATCCCGCCAAGAATTTTTGCATCATCGAGATCGAGATCGAGCAGGGGCGATCCCAACTTTTTCGTGACCGCACCCCTCCTTGCAATTGCACTTGGACACTTGGACGCATTGCAATTGGACACCGGGGGGGACGAGGATCCGCTGGTTTGGGATGGCGACGCGCTCGACGGGCTCGCGGCGGGTTGTCCAACTTGGACGGATGCAATGAAAGGTTGTCCATTTTGGCCGTTTTGGACATCTTGCAATGCAATTTCCTCACCCCCGTGAGACGCATTGCACGGGGCGATCGTGTTTTGGACAGTTTGGACAGTTTGGACAGTTTGGACACCCGCGGGTGACGCGGTGCTCGAGACCACCGGGATGCCCTTGTACCCGCACGGGCAGAGCTTCCGCTTGATGTCGCCCCGTGGCGAATAGTGCAAGGGCGCGCCGCATCGCGCGCATGTCACGTCCAGTTTTACCATTAGAATGACCTCGCCTTGATGATAGCATGGCCCGCGGCTACCGGTTCACGTGTTTCCCGCGCGAGCATGAACGCGTGTACCGCGTCCAGGGTCCGGAATTCCATGACGTTGAACCCGGCATCACGCATTTTCTTGACGTAGAGATCGTGCGTCAGTGGCCGGTGATTCCAATAGAGAAACGTGATACCCCGGTAGAACGGGGCTTGTGCCTTGAGCAAATCGAGTAGATCTCCATTGATCGTGTCGAAATCCCCGTAGTTTTCATATTGGCGGTCACCCGGGCATATACCAAGTTTCCTTGATAGCACGGCATATCCCGTTTCCTTGAATCGTTTGAAAAATGCCTGGAGCATCTTGCACGTGTAGATCTCGTGCAAGAAACCCTTGGCAATGGAGCTCTTGCGTGGCGAGCACACGCGAATCGGGATGTACCTCGTTATCTTCACCTCGTGAAATCTAACAGTGTTGCCGTTACTTTGCCTTCCTTCGATGCTTCAAAACTTTCTTGGTTCGTGGCACCCTCGCCGCCCGGGGTGATCCAATCCACGATATCCACGCCGATGGAATCTGGGAAGCATCGCAACAAGTTACCGCTACCACAAAATGGATCGATGACGTTTGGCTCGGGTGCTGGCGGCAGCACCTCGCCCGTGTGCCGATCACGCTTGACCGAGCACAAGATGTCATGAAACAGCGACGAAAACTGGACGGGTTTCATGGCAGGATGCATTCCCCTCTTGGATGGCACCGGGAAATGCACGATCTCGTCGAACATCCCGAGCGAGAATGATTTTTGGTTCGGGCTCGTTGCAATCATCGCGCCGCCGAATGATTTTCGCATCACTGGCGGCTTGATCGTGCCATCCATGAAATTGAACTTGAACTTGCCTTTTGAAAAGAAAAGGACATATTCCGTGTGGTGAAGGGGGTGCGACCACGAGATAAAACGCCGAGAGTTCGGCTTGTCCCAGGTGATCATCGCATCGAATCTCCAGCCCGTGTCCCGGGCCCACAAGCGAAAATCAAAAATGCACTTCTCGTTGCTGAAACTGACGAGAAAGGCGTCGGGCTTGGTCTCGCGATGCACCTTCCGGAAAAAGGCGTCGAAGGAAAATTCCTTCTCGTTGAGCCTCCCCTTGATGGAATCCTTGTATGGAATGTCCGTGATGCAACCATCAAAGACGGCCGAGCCAAGATCGGCCGTGAAATAATCTGCAAGGATGAATTTCATTCCTGGTCCCTCCTTCTCACGCTAGGCCCCTTGATGTCCTTGATAAATCGCAACAAATCGGGCTGGAACCGTGCCTCGTGACTTGCCTTGAGGAACGGCTTGAGATTGCGGCTCCGGGCGAATCGCTGCTGGAGATATTTGAAATATTTCGGCGTGCCGACCATTTCCTCGGCGATGCACCGCTCGAGAATCATGTGATGGATGTTGTGGATGCCACGAGCACGCTCCCCCGTGTCCTTCTCGTCCCGCGTGCTCCCTGGCTCGTTGCCCATCAAGTATAATGCCTTCCTCTCGGCAAGGTTCAGCCCTGCACAGCACTCGCACGTGCATTCTCGCAAGGCTGCATCGTGAGCTGGTTTCCACGGGGCAAGGAATGCCTTGCACTTCCCGCTGATCGACGCGACGGGAAGGGCGACGAAACTCAGCTTGAAATACGCTGCTTGCCGTCGCCAAGCGCTCGAATCGGTCTGCTCGATGCCCGAATACGCGCACAGGTGAAACGGGTTGGCCCCTGACGCGCCGAGAGCATGGAACCGCTTGTCCTTGAAATCTGGATCGTGATGGATGAGATCCATCATCAATATCCACTTGTTCACGAGCTCCTTGCATAACTTGCCATTCGCCAACAACCCGAAGAATGCCCCGATGCCCACGACGGGTTCTGCCCGGCAAGAGTTCATGGATGCCTGGAACGCGATCCGGGACCAGCCGTGGAGAACAGGAAGGATCCGCGGCCGGATCTCGCCAGGCAGCAAGGATCGCAACTCGTGAAGATTGGCATCATTCCGGGCGATGAGGCGCATGGCCTCGTCATGGGGCGTTGACCAGATCGGCGGGATGTCGAGGGACATGGCTTGATCGAGCTTGCCAAGATGGGCGGCCGTGTAGATGCGGGCGAGCGCGGCGTTCGTGTAATCCGCCTTTTCGTGCTGGCCCTTGATGCGAGCGCGGAGGATCTGGTATCCACCCGAGTCGAGCATGATCGGGGCATCGTGATCGATGAAAGCGTGAAATCCCTTCGTTTCGAGCGCGGCGCGCTTGCGATCGTTCGCGTAGAGATCGAAAACCGAGAACATGAATCGCTCGTCCCGGTAGTGCTGGCACACCGCCTCCTTCCCGAACTCGTTCCCGAACACGCTGATGAGGTCCGAGGATTTTATCGCCGTTGCCATGTGAATATTCGCCAGGATAACACTTAATGTTGTTTATCGTTTCTTCTTCGATGATTTGACTGGTTTTGCTGGCTTGTTAAGCTGGTCGCCTTTCTTGTACCAATCGACGAGATGATCGCCGATGATGTCCTTGATGTCGTCGTAGACACCATCATCCACGTCTTCCGCATCGGGTTCGATCTTCTCCATGATCTTCCCGGCCATCTGCCCGACCATCTCATCAAACTCGTGCTCCGTATCATCATCGCGAGACCGGATGATGGCGTCGATGGAATGCTTGATTTTCATCTTACTTGCCACGCTCCTTGCCTTGTCCTTGCTTGGCCGGCGGATCGAGGACCTGGACGACGTGCCGCAAGGTCACCTCGGTCACGTTGCACGCCCTCGCGATCTTTTCCTGCGTCACGTTCGATCCGTCATTTATCATCGTGTAATAGAGCAACCCGGCGACGATCGCGTCCGGGGATTTTCCCTGGAGCACCAATTTCGAGCCCTTGTCAAGCGATCGTGCAAGCTCGACCGCCTCGTACTCGATTGCCGGGCCCACGCGCAACCGTGCTGCCCGGTAATGCAACAACAGCCGGATGTTGACGGGGGGGAGCTTCAGTCGCATGGCAGGAAGGGCGATCCGGACGATCTTGTGATAGGTTTGATCGAGGAAGTGCTTGCCATCCTTGCCCCGGGGAAGCACGGGGGCGAGATCGGCGAGCATCACGGGCACGCCGTGCAGCCGTGCAGCGGCCATGGCGGACGCCGCGATCATGCTTGCCATGCCGTAATGCGCGAGCTTCATGCCCCGTGCTCGCGTGTAGATCCGCTCGACATCTGCTTTCATGACATCGGACAGCCCGAGCTCCATGCACACGCGTGCTATCTCCGCGCGATTTTGAAAATCGCCGCGCTTCACCGTCTGGTAGTGTATCTTGCGCAAGTATGCCATCCGGGCCCGTTGCACGGCCGTCTCCATGAAAACGTTGATGTCATGCAGGGTGATCGCGGTGCACGGGAATCGCACCATCGGTGCCGAGTGGCACCTCGCATCGCGCTCCTCCTTGCTGTACGCGCGGCGATCCTGGCCGACGTATTCATGGCCGTGCACCATCCCGCAATGCTTGCACACTTCTTGCCCGCGCTCGTCGATGAAAATGGCCGTGGCATCGCAACACGCGGCCGGTAGCTCGTTCAAGTCGATCACGCGCTCGTTTCTCGCCACCATCATAAAAGCCTCATCGTGAATTTCTTTCCGGATGGTTTTTGCACGGTTTTGGTTGCTTGTTTCCCGGCCAGGCGTGCACGGGTCCCGGCGGAGTGCTTCGACCTCAGCGAACGCATCCTGGCGGCAGCTTCCTCTTTCTTGTCGAGGGTCGCGGTGATGATGTCGACAAACGAGTCGCATTCACGTTCCGTCGCCGCCGTATGCTTGCACGTGACGACCGGCTTTTCCCCCGTGCGAGGATCTTCCATCCGTCTCGTGATGTCCGTGCACTTGCCATCCGAATGATCGTAATACTCGCAATTTCGCCACGATGGATAGCCCTCAGCTTGCAATCGCGCGTCGGGACGCACGCGGTTGAAACATTGCGTCCGGATCAATTGCTCGTTGTCTTGATTTTCCGGGAAACGCAAGGAAACCATTTTCACGTGCGTCAAGTCACAGTATCCGCCGGAATTAATGCCGGGTGTTTTGTCCTTCAAGAACGTGCACTCCTTGCAGTTCCGAGGATGATCCCGCCATTCACTCGCCTTTTCCTCCGCGGGAGCTGGTTTTACTCCCGTCTCGTGATGAATGGCTGAAGTTCCGGCGCTCTTCGTCGCGAGCTGCATTCCTGGCGGGAATTCCCGCGGCCATTTTCCCGGCCACGTTGCAGGATCCTTGCCCGCGATTGAGCTCTTCACGAGCACGGGAATCTTGCGCCTGGTGAATGTTGTCACGAGTTCCGCTGCACCATCCCATGCCCATCGCGGTACTTTCCCGGCCGGGTTCTTGAATCCCACGACGACCCATTGCACGTCAATTGCGGCCAGCTTCTCGACGTAGAAATCGATCGTGTCTCTATTGTAATCGAGCGGCTCGATGGACAACCATTTCCGCGGATAATCCAGCTCGTTGATGGCCTTGATGCGATCCTCGACGCTCGGCGTGTCGTGGTGAATCACGTTCAAGGTGGATAATGGATCGGTACTATCCCAACCCGAACTCGTGAACGGGCGATCGAGCGTCGTGCCGAGCCATATATTGCCACAACTTGTTAACGTCCGGTGATTGAAAAATTCCCGATAACGCACGGGATTCTTCGTTAGCATGAGAAACGCTGCCTTGCTCCCCGATTCAACTATCTTTCTCAAGATACTCGTGATCCAGTCCTTGGGCACCCAGGATCCGAATCCGTCGCCCATGTCATTGCAGAACACGATGCCCTCGCCTGGCAATTGCACGTTCAATCGCTCCTCGGCGAGCTCGGGCTCGAACGTGCCGCGCTGCATCATGTTTAGCCTGCGCGCGTAGCACCCCCCTTTCGTGTATTGGCACCCGTGATTGCAGCCGGGTATCGGATTCCAGCACTTGTCGACGTATTCCACGCCGGATAGTGGTAGTTCTTTCATTTTCATTGCCATCTCATTCGCCTTGTTATCGCGTCAAGAATTGCTGGAGCTGGAGCTGCCCCGGTTCCAGGTGCGAGTTTTCCACGCGTTCCTTCGCGAGCTTTGCATATACCGGGCTGATCTCGATGCCGCTGATGTCGATGTCCATCGAAGCGCCATAGCAATCCTTGCAATCGCGAACAGCGATGAATGTCGATGCCACGCCGGTGAACGGGTCCATCGCGTGCCCGCGAATCCACGGGGCACCGCAGCCGCAGTCGCTCCACCGATCCTTGCTGATCCGTACCCGTGGCAAGCCGCATTTCGAGCATATCTGCCGCGGGCACGTCGCGTCGAGCGCCATCGCGGGAAGCTCGGGCGGAGCCGTTGCCGTGTGCCCGCCTTGGTAGCGAGACACGTGGATCGACCAGACATCCCGCAAGTTACGGCCGTCCTTGCCTTCCGTGCTCCACTCGTTGCCCGTGAACGTGGGGCGCTGGTATTCCGGGTTTTTCGCTTTCTTGCCCCCGAACGCGTGGCCGGATCTCACGCCAGGACACTTGAACGGCTCCGTGACCTTGTTGAAGTAGCGCGTGTATGGTTTCCACAGCGTGACAGGAATCTCACCATCCTTGCAGCGAGGGTGCTTGCACTTGCCAGGCCCTTTACAATCCTTGTGCTCGCCCCACCGCCAGTCGACATTCTCGATGCCCTTGGTTCCCCTTGGCTTTTGCCGCTGTGCCACGAGCGTCCGCTTGTTGACGTAGAAAAGGGGCTTTTCATTTGGCTTCACGAAATAGAACATGTACTCGTGGCAATTACCATACCGGAGATAGTCCGGGTGCATGCCGGCATCTGGCTTGTACCAGATGATGTCGTTCGGCATCACGACCCCGAGCGTGTCGGTCATGGCAATGGCAAATCGATAGGGCACGAGCAATTCCGAGCGATCTGGACGATCTTGATCGGGCTGGCGCCATTTACCCTCCGTGGCCTTTGCCCCGCTCGACCAGCGGCCACCTGCACCGCCAGATCCCGTGTACGTGTCGCCCAGGTTTACCCACAAGGCACCGTAATCCTTCAGCAACCACATGCACGCCTTGCAGATCGCCACCAAGTGGCTGATATACAGCTCCACGACTGGTTCATTGCCCATGTCACCAAACCAGGCCCCGCATTTCACGCACCACTTGGAATCCTTGCCCGGGCGGTTCTCGGCCGCCGTCCGGCGGGCAGCTTGCCTCGATCCTGGTCCTGGCTGATCACCCGGCGTGGCCTTCCGTACCGGCACCACGACCGACCACTCGTGCTCGCACGCAGGATCGCCGTCCCAGACGACCGGCTGCACGATGACCGCGCCGTTCTTGCACGTGTAGTCCCTGCACCCATAGTATGGCGAGGAAAACCAGATGCAATCGAGGGTTCCTGGCGGGAGCTTCGCGAGCACGTCGAGCACGTGGCCGACGTAGATCACGTTGCGCTCGAGAGCCTCCATCTCCGCGAACGGCACGATGGTAACTTGCATCATGGTATTCCCTCCAGGATCTCGACGAGCAACGGTTTCGTGAGAATGCCAGGCTTGAACGTGCTCGTCTTGTTCGTCTCGACGTGCAAGGCACCGTTGAACCCGGATATCCAGAGCACGGTCTGCTTGCCATTCAACTCCCAGCACGTCGCCGACGCCGGCGTGAACTCCGCGTTCCCGATGCCGAGCTTCTCCGGGTGGACCTCGACCGCGCCGTGCCGCCGGAGCCAATCCTCCAGCAGTACCTTGATCTCAGCCTGGGTGCGGCTCGTGCCCTCGACGTGATAGTGCGAGCCGCGATACTTTCCTTTCTCCATCGCCTGGTGGCCGCGATACGAGCCCTTGTGGTCCCAATCCGTTCGCAGCATGAAGACCCCCGCCGTCACGACCGATCGCGTATCATGTCCCATGCTTTTCATCCTTTGCTGGTACTTCTTTCATTTTTTCACCAAACGTGGTGTTTGGATTTAGTTTCTTTAACCTCCGGAACATTTCTTGAGTCCCGGCATCCATTACAAGCTCGACGTTCGTGTCCCGCTTGATCACCTTGGCATCGAGCTTGTCGAAAAGGATGCTGTTGATGGCATCCCGTACCTTGTTAAGAATGTACTCGTCACTCCTATCATCGGCCCCGTTGGCGACCTGGTAATCAATCTCGCCCTCGATACGGACTTTCACCCGCGTGCCCCATGCCTTGTCGTCGATCATTCGCTGCACCTTGTTAGAAACCGTGATTCAGCCGGTCGGAAAGGTCCTCGATCTTCTTCTCGAGATCGCCTTGAGCGTGCACTTGTTCTGCCAGCACTTGCTGGATGGTTGCCTTTGGATCGATTCCATGGACGCTCACGAGATTTTCCAATTGAGCCCGAGCATTGAACGCTCGATCCAAATCACCCCGCAATTCAGCGAGCGTGTTTTTCAACCTGGCTTTTTCAGCGAGATGCTCCAGCAAGATCCTGGCATTCTCGTGAAACGCGGCGATATCGCCAGGTATACATCCAATAGCGCGAAGATAGCCGTCGATAGCGTTATCGTTTTTGAGCTCGAGGTGTGTTGGAATGTCCTTATCCTTCTCCGGCTTGGCTTTCGATATTTGCCAGTCAATCACGGGATTCCATCTGATTTCCTTGCAATTAGCGGCTTTATACACGAGGACCACAGTTCCTGGATTCTTGATCGCCAGCCTCGCTAGTTTCTCCTCGTTCGTCAACACGCGCACGTGGAGCTTGCTTTGCAGCTTGGATTCCCAAGGACCCATGGGAATCCAGCGCTTGATCTCGTCCATTTCAAGTGTACCCTTGGCACATGGATGATCAGTCATGCGCATGTTACGCGTTACTATGCACCGCCCCTTGGTTCGATCCGGGTATGGCCCCGGGATGTAAAGCGGGCACGACGGGCATTTTTCTGTTTCTACCATGTCTCTCACTCGATTGTTGTTCTCCATTTCATGAATTGTTCAATTATATATTTGGAAAATGCCGGAGGTATTGCCAACGCGAGGAGATTGTACGTCCGTCCAGTCTCCTTGTCCGGCGATGACCCCGCGTTCACGGGGATGTGCGTGATGCCCATCTCGATCGGCCGCCAATGTTTCTCGAATAAATACCGTTCATTGCCGCCCTTTCTCTTGCTGGATATCAACCGGCCATACACGGAACATTTCTGTTGTTTCTCGGGCGGCACCTCGTTTTTCTCGATGTATCGCGGCTGCGCCACGGTAAAGCCAGAGATCTCAAAAACTCTCAGCCGGTCGAGCATCAAGCCAAGCGTGTAGCCATTTAACTTCACGTCGGCACGCATCCTGTGAAATTTATAGCATGCCTCGGGCACATTTTCGATGACATAGGGCTTACCGAACTGGACGAACATTTTCCGTACCCGGGCGATCTGATCCGAATGGTCCGAGTTCTTGGCGCGGATATTCGTTGCGCGAGAGTTTCCTTCACATTTTGGTCCAGCCCAAAATAGATCCGTCCGTTCGAGGATTTGTGGCCAATCCAGCATTTCCTCGACGGTAAACACGTCGTGGTGAATGAACCGGGCGGGTTTGGGGTACCATTGCTCGCAATTAGGATCGATGTCGATGCCAATGACTTCCGCCCCGGCCTGGAGCATGCCTTCCGTCCCCCCGCCAGCCCCGCACATGAATTCAGTGACATGTGGGATCATGGTTTTTCCTCCCTCACTTGATCGTATTTATATTGGATATCCAAGCCCCGCCCGCGCAGTGCATCCCGGACGACGAGATCGATGTCTGGCAATTGCTCGACGCTCCCGACATTGATCTCACCCTGGAGAATTGGTGTTAGAAATACCTTGTCATCAACGTTGAATACCACTCGAATGACGATCTCGCCGCGAGCCAGGTTTGGCGGCGTTCGCCGGAACCGCTGGACGCCCTTGGCATTCACGACCACGTAAATCATCTCGTGCATCACGTGACCGCCTCCACGTTCCTTTCCAGGTTCCACGGCACCCATTGTTTCTTCACGAGCTTGTGAACCGGCCAATTTTGTGCTGGTGTCGGAGGACCCAGGAATCCCGGTCTACTAGCGAACGGGTCTCCAGGTGGCGGGTATAGGCTATAATGCATGCATTGCCCCGCGCGTGCCTTCGTTGCCTCGCACGTGCTTGACGTGAGCCCGCAAAGGTTCAACAAGCCACATCGATACGCATGCGGGCAGTATCTCGGGTCCCGCGGGGGGTTTGAAATCTCCCGCTTGCATGAATCGCACCTGAATGTTCCTTCTGGCGTTACTTGCTCGCCTCCAAAAACGGCTTGGTTGCCTTGATGAATTCGTTCACGAGGCGGACGGTAAAGAAATGTTCATCGCCGTGATGCCGATCGTTGTCCTCGTGAAGTTTTCTCACGATGGCCAGCAACTTGACCAGCTGTTCCCCGTCCTTCTTTCCTTTCTGCAGGGCATAGAGGAGCGCCAGTTTCTCATCTATTTTAAAATCAACCATCGTTTTGTTGATGAACTCGAGCAATCGCTGCTCTTCGGGAGTTAGTTTGTCGGCCATCACATGCTCGCTTCCAGTATTTTTTCGCCTTCGAGCCACTTCCTCGCGTTGTCCGCGTTCACGAAGAGCAAAAAATCCGGTTCCTCGCTTATCTTGACCATGCCGAACCCGAGTTCCTTCAATTCCGGCTTGTGTGCCTTCCAGCCATCCTTGTACTCGCGGGGCAAGTCATAATAGGTCGACATCTCCACGATGGACGTGGCGTGCACGATCTTCTGGTACCACCTGCACACCCAGCCGTGCGATCGCAACGCTTGCGCGGCAAACTTCTTGAAATCCTGGACCGATGCCGGCTTGATGCTTGGTTGTTGCATTGTTTCACCTTCCCGGTCTATTTTCTCTCGAATATGACGAATATGTCGTTTGCGTTGTGCTTTCGATCATGTTGCGCGATCTTTACTTGCTTGATGGCGTCGAATCGGTTTTCAAGAGAATCAAAAAACGCATCCGTGGCATTGCACCCGAATTTCCATTCTCCCGCATAGATCACGTGCTTTCCCTTGAAATTTACCAGGGATTTCAACGCCATTTCATTTCCCGGTGGCCAGCAAAGAAAGAGCGACCAGTTCTTGTATCTTGGCCTCGTCAAGACTTCAAACCCGCCTTTCTTGACTTCGTAATATTGTACCTTGCCATGATATGAATTTTTGCACGTTAGAGGAGGGCATTTATCATAGGCATCGATGATGCCGCCGCCATCATGAACGAGGCTTGCCCAGTACCCGGTTCCTGCACCGATTTCAACGACAGGCGAGAGCTTGATAATTGTCTCGATCGCCTCCTTGTTAGGAACTGCCCACGCGTGCTTGTATGCCCATTCGGCTTTGACAATGTTTCCGCCTTGCATTTCCGATCGCACGTGGTTTTTCACCCGCGTTCGTTCCCTCATGACCTCACGAATCGCGATCGATGGTACCTTGTTCCAATCGTCCAGTACACGTTCCGGCTCGCGGTGCTCGAGCCCGGCGACGCGCTCGTTCGCCCGGGCGAGCTCCTTCTTCAGTTCGATATTCTCGAACTTTTCATCGTTTACCATTTTCTCCATCCCCTTACAAGAACCGTTCCAAGTTGCCTTCCTTGAATTCCCACGCTCGTTCCTTCAAGACAATCCATGCCCTCCGGTCGAGCTTCTCCACCGCGAATGGAACGCATCGCCGCGGGGAGGCAATCCAGAGCAACGACGCGTACCTGTCTTTTTTTCGATCATCCCAGAACGAGGGATCGTTGACAGCAAGCCCCGCCCCGTGCTCGAGTTGAATGCTCGCGAGGCGCGCCGGGTCCAGCGTGGTGCCCATCACGTGCTTCACGGTGAAATATCCTTCGACCGGGCCGCTGGATCGTTTCATGAACACGATATCGCCTTGCTTGACCGTCCCGAACGGGGCCACCTTGTTGACCGACCACCTTCCCTCGATCGTCTTCTTGCCATCAAGGATCCATGTAATGTACGGCGGCTCGGTGAAGATGCCGAGATGAAACCCGCGCACCGTCGCGTTGATGTCGAACCATGCCGCGGCGGTGATGCTTGCCGGATCGCATGCTACCGATTTCATGCCCGGGAGAATATGCCGGAAACGATCGGTCCATCGATGGACGAGGATATCACCGTGACAGAACATGAACCTGTTCTTGCACCAGCACCCCAACGTTCTCCCCGTGAGCTCTGCCAGGTTCCAGCTCCCCTTGCCCCATCGCTTCGTCGCGTTCGCCACGGCCCTGGTAACCTCGTCTTGCTCCACGGTGGTCAAGTAATTGTACCCGGCGACACCGGCAGGATCCACGCCCGCGATCAGCGACTGGATGTGCACGTCAAATATGGGCAATGCCCGCTCCTCCCACCTGTGCATGGAGAATGGATTGCACCATTTCGAATCGCGATCGAACCCCGCCACGAATTCCGTCCTCCGCCCGATATAAACATCGAAGCCGGGCCGCCGCCCGTTTACCAGGTGGAGATCCACCACGACGGGCGGATTCATTGCTCGCATCATATTTTCTCGACCCACGTCATGTCCACGGTCCAGGTATCGTTGCCATGTTCAATGACCAAGCGTTTTATCTTGGATTCTCTAACTATCTTGATGATTTGTTGCACGATCTCTACTTGCTTCGCGGCCGGGTCTTGTATTTCAGTATGGCCAAGCGTTTCGGGTGCTTCGGCCCCGTGCTAATGATTCTATGTTCCGTCTTGTAATACGCGCATTTCGAGCGGTGAATTCCGATTCCTTGCTTCGATCGCGACGCGTGCTCGCACCCGGCTGCGCCACACTTGTATTCTACCGGACCGCCGGGCATTTGCAGTCCTTCCCCGTCTGATTGTGTCATTTGATCACTTGCGCCACGAGCGCCAGCTTCTTTTTCCTTGTCATATTCTTGACCTCCCGCTCCCGCCGCATTGCCTCGGCTTGCGTCCGGAAGGCTTGCGTCCATATCACGCGGAGTTTCTTTCCCTTCGTGTACCGCGCCCCGCGGCCATCGACGTGGGCATCGAACCGGCTCGTCATGCAACCGGTGTAACCCGTGTAAATCGATTTCTTGCCACGCTTGGCGATGCATTCGAGCATGTACGTGTAATAGGTCATGTTTTCTTCCCGCTCCCTTCATTGCCCGTTTTGGCTGGTGCCTCGCAATGCCCGATCATGTAATGCTCGATCGTGATGCAGTTATCGACCGTCTCCACGGTTTGGCCGCAGTAGGGGCACGTGCCCGTGCCCTTGACTTTCTCGTGAAGTGCCTTGTCGATCTGGTCCTCGATATAATCGCGGTCCCCGGCGTGCGCCTGGATGTCCTCCAGCACGTCCTTGAGATGTTGATATTTACGAGCATAGTTCACGGCTTGCTTCTCGTAGGATAGTTTCTCCTTCGCCAGCCGGTCGTTTTCCCCTTGTAGTTTCGCTTCCCTGTCGATGCTCATTCATATCATCCCGATGATTTTCAAGCTCCCGATCCCGCCATCTGCCATTTCAACCCCACCGCGGCTCGCGTCTCCATGAGCACCTTCCCGAGCATGTTCTGCCCGTTGCCCTTTTTTCCAATACCCCAAAACGCATCGGTCCTGGATGCCTCGACGAGATGGGCATCCCCGGTTGCCCAGAGACGCTGCCGCAAGTCATCGTGCTGCGAGAACTTCGCGAGCACCACCTTTCTCATCCGATCGACCTTGATGGCTGCCCAGTGCTCGATGATGTCCCACGCGAACAGCCCGTGCGCGACGATGGCGACGAGATGTGCTGATGGGGCTTGCATCGCCCACTCCGCAGCTTTCTTGTCTGTAAATTTCGCGTATTGGTACGCGTGCTCGGCCGTAGGAAACTCCCGGTCATCCACGATGATGCTTGCCTTGAATAAATTGCTGAGGAACCCGTAGGTCCCGTTTGCCTTGTAAAATTGTATGGTGTTCATTCTAAATCATCCCACTTGTTGATTACTGCCTTCTCCTCCTCAGCACTGGCGCAATCAACATCCTTGATGTTGAAAAACTCTTTTATGATCAATATGAGATTGGCTAACCGAGACCTGGCATCGAGATAGTCGGAAGCTTCTACCGAACCAACGAATGTTGCATTCATCAACGCGCCACCAAACAAACCAACGAATATTTGCGAATCCATCGTGAAATAATTAGTAGTCTTCATGCTCGTCTCTGTCTCGATCTTCTTGCAGACCTTGATCGGGTCCTCGGTCCCGATATTTATCGTGAGATGCAAATATGTCTTGAACTTCATTCACGTCCCTCGTTCACGCGTTTAATATCTGCCAATCCCGTGGCGATAGTGGCGGCATGCCGGGCACGCGCCGCACGAACCCGGCGTCCACGAAATCGTCGCAAACCATCTCGGCCTTGCGATGCTTGCAATCCAGGTCGGCGCAATACTCGCAAGTATTGGTGCGACGATAATGCTTGGTCTCCAGCAGTGCTTTTTCTTGGCTTTCGTTTTTCATTCAAACCGCACCTTCGATCTCGTTCCAAAATCCAGACGCGTCCACGATTTCATCATTCGTGCTAACATCGGGTATTTTACACTCAAACAATTCTTCTATGTCGACCGCGTTCAATTCTCCCGGTGCTTTCCACTTGAATTCCGGGAGATGATATCCTGGTGGTGGAATCTCCGCCACGTCGTCGGTTGTAAAGGGCGTACCAGGTATTGGATCTACGAATGTCATCGGGAACATTGTATGTTTTCTCGCGTGCAGCCGCGTGAAGCGCGGCCGATCCACGGTGAGCCGCACGAGCAGGGCTATCTCGCAAACGAACCCACAGATCCAGTAATCCCAGCGCCCGAGATAGTTCACGAGCAACCGTGAAAGCGTCAATGCCATCGCGAACCCGAGCACGAGCATGCCGAGAATCGTGAGGGTTTCTCTCGTTTTTTCTTTCATTCAAATCCCTCGTTTTTCAATCGCCTGTAAATTTCGATGAGATAGTCCAGCTCGCCAGTACGGATCGAATCGCGGGACTCCTGGCTCCGCTTGGCTCCCCCGGAATGATGCAACAACCAATTCTTGCATGATAATTCCCCTGCAATGCCGAGCTGGGATGCCTTGATGCGATCGGCAAGGACCAGCGGCGTGAGGATCTGAAGGGGGAGGGGGGCGATCGGTCGTGAAACAACACTTTCACGACGGGGGGAGGGGGTCTTGATCACCACGGGTGACCCGTCACCCGCGTATTTTACCACCACGCCAGCGTTCCGCTTGGTGCGTGCCTTGCCCGTGGCTGCCGGCGCGTCACCCGCTTCGCTGCTCGTGTCACCCGCGTCACCCGCGGGTGGCTTGCCCCACGAGTCGATATCGATATCATCAAAGTCGTTATTATTGCTCATGATTTTTTTACCCTCGTCAATATTTCATGAAGCTTCACGCGGTCGGATTCGGAGACCTTCGACCGCACGTTCTCTTGAAGAAACTTGAATAGAAATTGAAAATCCACTTTCACCTGGGACATGTCTGGTGATGTGGGTGACGGCTGGGTGACGATCGGGGCGCGGACACGTTCGAGAATGTAGGCTGAAAGTGGCTTGACCCCTGCCGAGATCTTGAGCTGGTCTTTTTCGCCCGGCGTCACCCGCAGCGTGATCTTCGCGTCCCTCGCGGGCGTGCCCGTCCCCGCCGTTTTCGTTGCCGCCGTCATGATCGTTTCAACTCCTTGTAATGGCATTTCGCGCACGTCCGCCAGGTGGGAAACGCCTCCCAAAGTGCCAGGGGAAAATAGATGGTCTTTCCACAGACATCGCATTCGAGCCGGATGACCATGTCGACCGCGTGAACCCCCTGGATATTCCGCTCGCGGCAAGGATTCTTCGCGCAGTCGAGCTCGTGCTGGTGCAACTTGTAGGCCCTCATCCGTTCCTTGCAGAACTGGCAGCGCTTGCATCCCTTCGCTCGTGGATTGGACGGGCATCTCGATTCATGACGCGTCAATCCCCGCGCCGTGTACCACGTTCCGCAATATTGACACGCGACCTTGACGTCCGGGCGGACTGCTCGTATCGTGCTCGTGGCCATCTGTTTTTCACTTGCCCTTGCATTCGTCGAATATCGAGAATAGCACTTGCGGCCTGCCCCGGCTCCGATCTGTCGCATAGACCGGGTATTTCTTGACCTCGTTGCGGATGATGAGCTTCCTCAGCCCATCATAGAGCGTCGTTCGAGGCAAGGTGGTTTTCTTGACGAGCTGGTCGCGTGTTTGTGGTCCCTCCTTGAGGAGAACCAAGAGCGCCTCCTCAATAGGAGAAATGGACTCGAGCTCGAGACTTTCCTTGTTGGATGCCACCTGGCGATCATCGTAGCCATTCAACCCGGGGCGCTTGAGTTTCACTTCAAACGATGGTCCTTTATCCGGGATGAATTTGCTGCAATGCTCCGGATCGAAACCTTCCTTGCACGTGACATCGCCGGCACGGGAACCCCCGGCGACGACCTCCTTGCTGGCACACGCGTGGTATGCAAGGCGATCCGATCGCGTCGTGGTGATCTTAACCATCGGTCTCCCCCGTGCCCTTGGTTTCGATTTCGTCCGCTTCTTCGAGCCCGTCTGCCGCGTCGTTCTTTTCCGCTTCGGCCTCGTCCTCGGCCGTTTCCGCTTCCTCGCCTTGATCCTCGACACGTGGTGCCAGCAGGTACGTGATCTTGGCACCCGTCGGTTCGACCTTCTTGGCCTTGTCCCCGTTCTTGACCACGGGAGAGGAGATTATCCCTTCAATCTTCATCGGGATGTTGTTGCCCAGATCGATCTTGATATTGTCGACGATCGAGGCGATCTTGATGATGTTCTCGAGATAGTACAGCGTGTAAATGCCATCTGCATTGGCTTTGATGGTCGAGTCCAACACGCCTTTCCCGCCGGTGTCGAGTATGATGTTCACGTCTCCCGACTCGTCAAACGCGGAGAAATCAACGGTCTTCGATGCCGCATCGATCTCGATCTTGACAAGATCGGAGATGATAGCCGAGTCCTTCACGATCTCGTCCAGGACCTCGCCCTCGAAACATAACATCGCCGTGAACTTGTCCTTGAGGGTCTCCTCGAATGATTGCAGGAGTCCCTCCTCCTTCGCGTCGTAGCCCTGAATCTCTTTCGACTTGAGCTTGAACGTGCGCTTCGACCTTTCCGATTTCATCACGACCCACAACATGTTGGGATTGCCGGGCGCTTGTTGCAGCTGGATCTCGTCAGATGCTTTCGCACGTCGCATGATCTTGACGAAGTCCATCACGTTGATGCCGATCTTCGTGGTCTCGGTGCACTTGTAATCGGCGAAGAATGCCGCCGGCAACCACGCGAGGAGCATCGCGACGTGGCTGCTATCGATGGCGTTGAATTTCATTCCCTCCGGGGATGCGAAGAGATATGTCTCGTCGATGAGAAACGAGATGGCGTCGGCGAGGCCTTTCAAGACCTTTGGATTTTCAAGTTTTGCCATGAATTCCATGTACTTTACCTCCGTTCGTGTTTTTGCTGGTTGGACTCCTGGCCATCTCCGCCCGGGCGCTTTCCACGCTCCCGCGGGCCTTCATCGCGGCCACTCGTTCGTGCTTCCCGGTCACGGCCGGTACTGGACCGTCCCGTTCGCCCGGTAAGCCCGGGTCGAGATTCGAGATTCTCTTGACTGTTTCGCCAAGAATAAACAAGCAATGATGCTCGCGATGTAGATGCCGGGCCATCGAGGCGCTTTTCATGCTTCCGTGGTTGCAGCGCAAGCAAATGTAGTTCCAGTCGACCTTGTGATAATCGTTGAAATACCCTCGTGCACCCGCCTTGTTCCGGAGATGGAGATGACACGGGATGCAATAGAGACTACCGACTGCATCTCGGACGATGATGCCGCCATACTTGGCCGGGTCCAGGGGCTTCACGGGTTCTATCATGGTGACCACTCCACGATCGCGAAGTTGTACAGGCGAGTATCCGTTCTTGCCTGGTAGGCCGGGTCATCTTTCACGTACGGGCACCACTTGGGCAAGGTGCCCTTCGCGATCGATTGCTCGACGCTCAAGCAATCCGGAACCAGGTACCGGAGCTTGTAGATCGTGCACTTGCCGTTCTTGAGGTGATTACAATGCATATCCACCTTGATCTCTTTCCCGTGTACCGGGGCGCTGTAATAGCAACACGCGCCCGGCTCGGGGCATTGATCGCAGAGATTTTTCCTTGCCATCCATATCACGAATCATATAAACAAGATCCAGTTCGATTGAATCCCGATTGCCAGACACATCCTGATCGCCTCGGAGAAATTCGCCGCAGCTCCCTTTTCGACAAGGAATCTTAATTTCTGATCCATGTCTTTTGGTAGATACAGCGAAACGTGTGATTGCATCCCGACGAACGTTTCATCATGATGGCGTCTATCGTGCGTTGCCAGTGATCCATATGACATGAACCACTGCTTGCATTTCGGGCACGGTATCGTGTATTTGCTTGTCTCGTGGTCCATTTTTCTCACGTTCTCCTTGGTAACCGCCCAGTGCATCATACCGATTCGAATATTTGCCCTGCCAGCTTGTCGGTGAGCTCGTCGACAGGGTACAAGACATCGCTGATTGGCTTGAGGGAATGGTCGACATAGCCGAATTGCGAGCCGATCACGATCACGAACAAGGAAAACCGCAATCGCTGCTTGAGCTCGAGAAAATCGATCTTGACCTTGTCGGACACGGGTGCCTCGCCATCCGTCACCATGATGATGTCGCCATCCCGGAGCTTGGATTCCTTCTCCAGGTATTCCATCGATTTCTGCAATGGTGGATCGAAATGCGTTCCCCCGCCGGAGTAGTAGCTGGCCATCTCGAGCAGCTTGTCGGCCTTGAAGCCCTCGTCCTTGTAGAACTCGAACACGGTCTTGACCTGGGTATCGAACGGGATCACGATCGCGTTCCGCTTGTCCTTGCGCGCGACCTGGACAAGGGCCAATGCCACGGCCTTGCACCAGACTTCCTTGTCCCCGCCCATGGACCCGGAGATGTCGATGCACACGATGATCGGTCCCTTTGCCTTGGTCTCCTCGCCCGTGAGCTCGTAGGTGAGCAATTGTTTTTCTACATATTTCTGGTAGAACAGGATTTCCGTCTCCGGAATGCCAAGAAGCATCGCTTCGCTCGGGATGACCCGCGCGATGTCGTCCGACTGGATGATGTCGGAGATCTCCTCGAAATTATGCTTGACTTTCTGCCGTTGTTTCTTCGCGGCGAACAAGCTCATGCGGCCGGCCAGCCGGGCGATCGCGAGGAATTTCTTGTTCTTCACCATGGCGTTGCTGAGCTTCACGCGTTCGGCGTACGGGACCGCGATGAAGGATCCCGCCTCGGCTCCCCACCCGCACGTGAGCGCCGCCTGGAGATCGCACGTCTGCAAGGCTTGCTTGACCGCGGCCGGCGCGACTGCTTGCGCGACCTGGCTCGAGGTGGTCGTGACTTGTTGCGTGGCCTTCGCGATTCCCGCTTGGCTTGCCGCCACCTTTTGCCCGAGGGACTTTGCTTGCGCATTCAGCTGCGATAGTTGCTGGGGCGTGAGCTTCGTGTTGTTCAATTGTTTCTGCACGCTGCCTTGCTCCTGGAGCAATTTCTGCAGCTGCTTCGAGTCGACTTGCATCTGCTTGATGTATTTCTGCAGCTCGGCGATCTCCGCCGCGTGGTCCTTGAGAATCGTCTCGCCCATCGATGCTGCCGCGGTTGCAGATTGCACGGGATCGAGCTTCGTCTTCGCACGGAGCTGGCCCCATTCCGGCGTGGCCATTGCCTCCTGGAGGAACCCGCGATTGATGTGGTACAAGGAATCCACGTCTGGCTCCGGCTTGAACGCCGGCGCGTGCTTGAAGACGGAATAGAACATGTCCTCCATAAGTTCCGGGAACGTCTCGAGATTTCCCTTGCCCTTGGAGATCGTTTCCTTCAAGATCTTGGCGGTCCCTTGCATCTCGTCGAACCTGGCCGCGTCAAATAGATCGTGGCCGAGATTGAGATGATCCTCCCTGCGCTTTACCATGCTTTTCACGCTCACGGGTGATGTTCTTTCACCCACTTCTTCGCTTCGCGCGGCACGAGGCAATCGACCGTTTCCTTCATCACCCGTAACAAGAATGCCCGTTCTACCGGGTCGCCCTTGAAACGCACCAACGCGGCGGTGATGACTACCAGGGCCATCACGTCTGGTTCATCCTTCCCGGCGATGGATTTGGCCAGGATTTTATGCCCCGAAATGCTGTCTTTCGGGATCTGCATGACCTGGATGGCAAGGGAGAGCAGACGGATGGCTTCTTGCTCGATGGTGATTCTCTCGCCTTCCGGCAATTCCTCGATCACATCGCCACCCCGAGCTTGGTCTTGAGAATCTCCTTGTGGATCTCGCGAACCGCCTTCTCGAGCTTCTCCGCAACCGCTTGCACGCGGGGCATCATGACGACCTTCTCGCGCATTTCCTTGATCGAATCGGCAATCTGCACGAGCTTCTGCGTCCCCTCCGCGACCGCCTGGTTCGCGGCAGCGTCCTTCATGTCGAGCGGCGCTAGCTGTTTCTTGATGTCGATCGCCTGGTCATAAAATATCTTGATGCGTGCCATGTCCGGGTCAATGGCTTTCGTGATGACGGCCTCGACGACGGGTATCTCTTTTGGATCGGTCCAGAGAATGTTCCGGAGCAACCAGACATCTTCTTGCGTGCAGAATTCCCGCCCGGACAGGATCGCACGGGCTTGCAAGGCTTGCAGTGCCCACTTGAACCTGCGGGAGCTCGGCTCGACGTGCTCGATGCGCAGCAACTCGCGGATCTTGCTGATGATCGGGATGACTTGCTTGGCGTCGACGCCCGAGATCTTGGCTTGCAGTGCCGCCATCTCATCCCTCGATATCGTTCCCCAGTTGGACGACACGTATGGCTTCGACACGAGCATCTGCTCGAAATTCGCGGACTCGTGGATGTCGTCGACGATGAGACGCCCGAGGAACCGGTCGAAAAACGCGACGAGGCTTTTTTCCTCCGGATAGAAATTCGTTGCAGCATAGACATTCTCGAGATCGATGTGCTTGCCCTCGAACACCCGCTCGTTCATTCCCTGGTTCATGGCGTTCAGGATCGACGTGTTCGCATTGAAGATCTCATCCCCGTAGAAGACGTTGCATTCGGAAAACTTCCCCGCGGTCACCCGCTTGAAATTCCCCTTCTGCAGCTCCGGTATCGAATAATGGCCGAACACCTCGTCCGGCGTGGTGAACTTGTTGAATTGCCACTGGAAAAAAACGACGCCAGCGAAATACTTGCAGAAGCATTCGATGATATAACTCTTGGCCGTGCCTGGCGGCCCCAATTCGACCACGTGCTGCTTGCAAATCTTCATGACAGCCATCATCTCGATCACGTCCTCGCGCTCGACGAAGTAAGCCTTGAGCTCGTCCATGGCCGCCGCAATCTTGGCGACCGTGTCCCTTTCTTGCGGCGTGAAGAACTCCCGCTCCACGATGGTCACCGGGGAGATTCTTTCCCGCGCTTTTGGTTTTGCTTGCATCATGCTCGTTTCACGCTACTTTCTGTGCTGCTATTTTCTCGATCTCTGCTCCTACCTTTTCGATGGAAGGCGCTGCATCGTCTTTCTTCACTGAAGGTGCCAGATTGCCCGCGGCCGCGGTTGCCATTGCATTCGCCGTCGCTCCTGCGGTGACGGTCGATAGTGCCAGGGTGGCGTCGATCTCGATCGGCGCGTTGCACGTGCCCTTGACATCATCGAAATTGATTGGCCACGACGAGAAAAGCGATTTCATGGCTTCCTCCGGGCCGGAGAATGACCACGCGAGCGAGATGCCCGGTATTGGCTTGTCCGTCACCGCACTGAATACTAACGTGACGACAACGCCGCCTTTCTTCACGCTGCCATTCAAGGCAGCAGTGCTCGTTTTCATCTTGAATGTTTCGGATGGAATTTTGATTCACCTTGATATATTCACGCCCCAGCCCCTTCCATCCCCGGGTGGAATTGCCGGAAGGGCGGCGTGCTTGCCCCGGTCAAAAAAAGGGATTGCTCCCCGCCATTTATTTTAGCCCCAATTTCCCCATTTATCAATGAAGGTTTTTACCAAGCAAGATCAAGAAGCCGCTGGCGACCAGCGCTGCAAGGGAAGTAGATTTGCCGGCCATGTTCATTTCACGCCCTCGCTGGCCGGCTTCCCGGCATCTTGTTCCACGACAGGAGCCTTTTCATCCTTCACGGGGACATCGACGCGCCACGGCAACCGCCCTGCCTCCACGGGAGCGATCAGCTCCTCGCCCGCGCGGAGTGCTGCCCGCTCGTCGTCGGCGAGATACGTGGCCCCGGCGATGTACGCCTTGATCATATCCCGCGCGGGTGGCGTCGCGGGACCATATTGCCTCGCGAGCACGGCGTGCAAGAATGAAATGCTCCGGGACGGGTGTCCCGGCTTGTAGCGACCATGAATGAGCCGGCCGAAGGCTTGCAACGTCGGCGTGCTCCCGAGCCATGACGTTAACCAGTCCGCCCCGCCAAGCTTGCCGAACGCCGCGTCGAGTCCTTGCTTGTCACCCTGGTACACGCCATCGAAAGCGGCACCGCCATGAAAGATCTCACCTTCTTTATCAAAGCTCGATTTCCACGCGAGGATGCAAAAATCGCGTGATCCCGGTTCCTCATCGCCGAGGTACCGGATATCGATGCCGTTCACCTGGACAACCGGCTCGAGGCCGAGCCACCATGCAAGGTTCCCGCACGATGGAATCAAGAGATCGTGGAACACCTGGTGGAGCTCGTCGTGGAACGAGATATCATGAAGGAGCTCGTCGATGTTCCCGGGGGTGATGATGCAAGGAGCGTGGCGACCCAACCATCCCGCGAATTCCGACCGGATCCACGTGCACGCCCGGGTATCGATCTCTTGCCCGGCGCACGCGAGCACGGCATCCAGCGCGCTCGCGAACCTGTGCGCCATCCGCTTGAGGAAGCTCGCGAGCGCCTTGTGGCAGAAATGCTCCGATGGCTTGCTATCGAAATCCGTTTCAACCTTGCTTGCCAGGAACTGGACGAGGTCCCGCCGGACGGCGAGCTTGTCCTTGAAGGATCCCCGGCCCTCTTGCCAATCCTCCTCGATGGAATGGAGATATGTTCTCTCGAGGCTTGACAGCCGTTCCAATGACTGCTTGCAGTGCTCGTTGAACTCCGGGACAAGCTTCAAGAAGATCTCGTCCTTGAAATCCCAGTTGCCCTTCACCTCTTGCATCTCGAACAGCAAGGCGGCGACATCGGCGCGAAATACTTGCGCGGCGTTCCAGTAGCGCGCGAGCGCAGGATGGACCGTCTCGCAGATGAGCTTGCCCGTGCTCGCGGGCACGTGGATGTAAATATCCTCCAGCGTTTTCATGATTGCTTCATTTCCTCGTTCTGTCCTTGTTTATCGATGAAATTGATCTCCAGGTGCGTGATCGGCCCTGCCATGCTCCCGGAATAGATGACGTGATAATCCAGGATATGGAGACGGGTTAGTGCTTCCCTGGAAAAGCCGAGCGCCACCAGGGCATCGAACGCGGGCGATGCCTTTACGTTCACGGGCGCGCTGCTCGCGAGCGATGCCACGACCGGGGCCTCGGTTCCCTCGATGGTGCCTGGATCCGGCTCGCCTTGCAACGGGGCCAGTGGCGTGCCGTAGAGCTCGCTACCGCGCTTCATCCCGCCGGGCGTCTTGTACACGTGATTCTCGGGGTCCTTGGCAAGGATGTATGGCTCCTTCTCGTCCTTGAACTGGCGAGGGCCAGCCCGGCGCGGGAATGCCAGGTCCGACGTTCCGGCCCAGCATTGCTTGCAATGCTCGCAGCGTGACGAGCAGATGATCGTGTTTGCCCGTCCCCCGTATGGTTCCGCGTGATCGTAGATCCTCTTGTCCGACGGGGGCGCGAACACGATGGCTCGCCTGGCGATGGTCGGGTTCTCGTGTTCCGTCGTTTCGTCGATCGAGTAGTATATGATGAAATTCCCCGGGATCTTCGACGCGTCGATTTCCCAATTTTTCGTGAAGGCCGCGATTTTCGTGTGTGGCGATTGCCTGGCAATCTCGATCCACTTGTCGAAATACGCCTGGTCGTAGAAATCACCGATCTCGTGGATCCGTATCCATTGGATGCCGCGCCGGTTGATCTGTGCCACGACGCGCTGCACGAAGCCATCCTTCCTCGATTCGGCGATGTTCCTGGCGTACCGGGGCAAGATATTTCTCCAGATGTTTTTGCCGTAGCAATATGCCCGGCACAAGAACGTGGCGTGCGTGCATGTCTCGTGCGTGAACGCGTATTCCCAGATGTTCAGCCCGTACTTCCTGTTCGAGTGGCACAAGGGCTCGTCCACCGCGCCCTCGAACGTCAGCACGCGCTGGCATGGCGAGGACGGCAGCCCGGTGTTATTGCCTTTCGGGACGACGGGTTTCTTTTCGTGCACCTCGCGAATGACCGCAGGTAGATCCGCGACGATCGCCGCTTCCGTCGTCTTGAAATGATGCGCCATCGTGAAGTGCACGCGCTTGGATCGCGGGGATCCTTCGAGGAGATACCCGCACTCGCAGCGCAGCGTTTCATCTTTATGCAAGACGCCCTTGTCGTCATTCCCTGGCTCGCCATGGATTGCCTCGTATTCAACACGTGCCTGGTGCAGATCCTTTTGAAGGCGTACCAAGCCACCATCTTTTTCCTTTTCTTGCTCCGGCCCGGCCGGGGCGCTCGTTTCTTTCGCTTCCACTTGTTTCCACTTGCCATGTGTCTTTTCACGCGTCGGCACGGCCGCCACGAATGGCGGGAGCCGTGCCACGAATTGCTTGATCGGTTTCACCGCGTCCCGCAGTGAATAATCATCGATGCCGAGAGTCTTGGCGACGAATGGTTGCCGGAGAATGTACCAGGTGCCGACCCGTTGCCGGGATTGGCCACCGAGCAGCGGCTTCGGGCCAGCGAGCCAGACCAGCGCCGCGGCGGTGATGCGGGGATTGCCGCCACCACGCGGATTTCCCCCGCGTTGCATGACCACGTGCAGTGCTTTTGCACGTTCCTCCATCACCCTCGCGAAATCTTCCCGCGGGATCCCGTGATGTTCGAGCCCGGCGATGACGGTTGCATTGCTCGCGAGCCTCGAGGTGAATTCCGGGATGAAGTCGATGACCTTGCCAGGCTTGACGTGGATCCTGGTCGCGGTGACACAATCGACAAGAACGTGCAAGATTGCCGGGCACCTGGACCCGAGGCTTTCATAAACCCGCATGACCTCCCGGGGTGGTAGCGGGAATCGAAGCTCCCTCGCGGCGAGGCACAATGCAGCGGCAGACACGCGTATGTGATTTGGATGAGCGCGAGCCTTCATCGCGAGCTTGTAGATGTAGATCGCGCCCTCGCGAACGGGCGCAGGAATCGACAACATCGTGCACGCGCGCCCCAGGAGCCGCTTGATGCGATTGCCCGTTTTGTCTTGCTCTTCCTTGATGAAAAAGTCCCGGTGCTTTAACCTCGCGAAGCTTGGTGGTAATTGATTGCCCTTGACATCCCGGAGCACCCGTTCATCATGATAACCAATGCACGAGCCCAATCGCCCGATGCTTTCATCACGGGCGAAGTATGTTGCTTGTTTGAAGGAATGGCGGCCGCAATACCGCTCGGAATCCCCGGCGATCACGTAGCCATCAATTACAAGGCTTGGACCATGGACCAGCCCGCATGTCTTGCACGTGACCTGGCCGCGGATATCGACCAGCGGCCCGCCGCAACCGTCACAAGCCATCGAATCGGCCGGGTTCCCGATGCGCGTGGATGTAGCGCCTTGCCCGCCGCCAAGAGGTTGTAAAAGAAGTGGATGGGGAGGATTGGATGAGGGGGAATATAGCGCGACGCGCCCGGTACCGGGCGACGGCGACGAGCATGATTTCGCTTCCACGTGGCATCACTCCTGGTCGATGCGTTCGATGATGGCCTTGATGGCTGTAAAATGCTGTTCGACGAACGAGCTGAACGAATCCCAAAACCGACTGAAATTCGTGCACGTGAGAATGGCAGTTCCTTCCCCGTCGCACGTGCACGTGATGCCGATGCTCCACGTGCCCGCGTGTGGCTTGTTGACCACGTGCAGTGCATGCGCGTCCTTGCCCGCTCCCCACTTGAGCATTGCCGTGCTCGCGGCCTGGTAAGCAAGGAGCACGATCCTGTCGATCTCCGTCCCGGCACATAACAAGCAGTAGCGCTGGTCGCCTGCGACCTTCGAGCTGGACCAGGACGTGATCTCGCCGCAACACGGGCACCGGAGCCACGCGTGTTGTTCCTTGATCTTTCCCAGCAAGCGACGGTAGTTTTGCTTCTTAAGGATGCCCCTCGTGATCATGCCCTCCTCTTCTTGTATTGGTTGCAATCACATCTACAGCAATAGCACGTGTCGGTTTCGCCATCCGAACGTTTATGCTCGTGGTCGGAACGGGTGTGCCCACATTTGCAGTTGGATGCATCCGCTTTCCCGTGGTCCACCGATCCCGTGGCAGGCGTCAGCCAGGCGGGAACTCCGGTGTTGCCCTTGTTTGTTGCATCTATCCGCGGCTCAACAACAACTTCCGGGGCAATCGACAAGATCGGGGCGGGCGAGTCCACTTTTCCAGGTGCCCAGATCCCGAGCTCGATGCCAGGCTTGTTCTCTTTCATGAACCGGGCGATCTCTTCCTTGATATCGCCGTACAATCCAGGCTCCCGCTTGAGCACCGGGTATTTTTCTTGCAATGCAATCAAGAATTCATCGCTCATCGATCGTTTTCACCTTGACTTGTAGGCCTTCCGCTGATCCTGGTCGATCGCCTTGCCCGTGTAAAGCTGGTGCAGCTGCTCGAACTGTTCCTTGCAATCGCTGCAGCAAAAGTAGAATTTTCGATACTTGTTGCCAGCGACGAATGGCGAATCGTCATCAAGGCGGCGCTTGCAAGTCGGGTCTCGATGCTTCATGATCTTCCCCCGAACAAGTCATCCATGATCTTGCCCATCCATCCATCCCAGTCGATGTAATGGAACATGTCGTGATACTGCTTCGCGTGATGCTGACGGCCATTCATCCGGGACGTGGTGTATTGTTTCCACGCCTTGTCGAGGAATGTCTTGAATGCACCCGCTGCCTCGTCGACCTTGAAGGTGCTCGCGATTTCATCGACCATCTCTTTCTCGATGCCATCCTCGTCGAGCAGCTCGACGTGCTCGAGCCAGATGCCTTCCAACAAGTCGAGACTCAGCCGCAGGGTAATCGTCCGCCGCGGGTTCGCGTCGAGGAATGCATCGGCCGCGGCATCGTTCCGCATCGATTGCTCCTGATCGAAATCCGGCTCGCGCGGGGCATCATCAATGTCGAAATTCTCGCTCATGCTTTCGCCTCGCCCGGGATCAATTCCCCGGTTCTTGGATTCACTTTCACGAAGACGTGATTTGGCCTCGCGATGACCTTGGCTCTTCAAGAGATTTTTCACGACAGTCGTGAATTGCGCGATCAACAAGCCTCCGACTTCCTCGTCGGTAGCACTATTCCCACCGGTCTCGAACGCGTCATCCATCGGGATGCCACCAGCAATCACGGCCATCTTCTTGTCGACGGCCGCTTTCGCGTGCGACAACATTGCCATCTCGATGGCGGTGTCGTCCATCATGGCCGACGCGACCGGCAACCCGCGGACCTTCCCCAACGCGGCGTCGATATCCTTTCCTATTAGCTTGCCCCTGGCGGCCTTGATGGCCAGATCCTCGCGCGGATCCTTGCTGCTCGTGTCCATCGATCTCAGCCCTCCACGATGCTTGCCACGGGCTCGACCAGCATTTTCTCGAGCAAGCGATCGAGCCGTTCCTGGAACAAGAGATAGAACTTGAACTTGTCCTCGTTCGTCTTGATATCCCACAAGACCTTGATCAACACCTTTTCACCCGCCGAGAAGTTCCGTGCACTCTCCTCGTAGGTTCTCCCCATAGTTTCCACGAGCATCGCCCCGCTCTTGCACAAGGGATTTTTATCGAGCGTGAGCTTGACCAGGTCGAAGAAAATCTCGTCCGGCGTGTCCCGCGTGTAGCCTTCGTTCGGCGCGGGATTCCTCCTCGCGTCTTTCAAGCAGTCGATGACCCGGGCTAGCGAGATGCCGCTGCCCCGCGGATACGCGCCGCAATCGTCTTGCTTGCCAGCGAAGCCCTGACCCCACGAGGCTGGCCCGATCAGCTTCGCGAGCTTCCTCGCATCGAAGAGAATGTCATTGAATGCTGCCATGATTTTTCATGCCTCGAAAATTAAATCGAAGTCGGTGCTTCCGTCTCCGTTTTTTCTTCGATCACGATCTGTTTATTCTTGATGATAACCTTGATCTGGTACTCGGCATCCATCGGAATCGCCCCCGCATCAACAAGTGCTTTTGGAATGCGAATGTAATGATTCGGTCCCATCTTCTTGATTTTCTGAATGCCAAGATCGAGTTCGGTTATGCTTTTCATGAAGATCATTTGTATATGAGTTTTTGTATGAGATAATCTATGAATAAGAAAATGATCAATGAAGGTCTATATTAAGATTTCTATGAGAAAACTCATATTTGCCAGAAATGTTTAATTGAAAAATTCATACATTTTCTTATGGAAGACAAATTTCTCCACGGGTTGATCACGTTCAAGAAAAAACCGGCCAAGCAAGGCAAAGATTACATGTTTTGGATTCCGAGAACCTTCATCACTAACGGCCTCATCAAGCCGGGCACGATTTACGAGATCTATTTGAAAGAAGTGCTTGAGAAGGAGGAAAAAAAGGAAACCAAGGAACCTGGCAGTTCTAAATAATTAATCCTTGAAATCTTCTTGTAACGCTTCTAGCGTGTTTTTCAGCACGTCATTCACGGCATCCTCGACAAACTTGGTGAGATCGAACCTCAAGATGCGAGCGAGATCCTGCCAGTCGTGCTGCAGCGTGCCATCGATTTTAATTTCCAACATCTATCACCTCGATTGGTCCAGGCGCTATCATCTAATCGCGCGATATGACTTCCGGCCTTTCGACATAAAAGCTACAGAGGCCATCGGACTACAAATGCCCCGCGAATCGCAGCATTCGCCAGCCTTTGGAGGCGACACCGTGCCCGTGCCTGGTCCAGCACGCGGATCAACACCACGGCCGCGCCCGGTCATATGGTTTACAATGACGTGCACGGAGCTTTATATGACACCCGCGCGAAGCTGTTGTTCTGTCGTTGATAATCTTGGTGAATATCATGATCCGAAAAACAATCATCTTTGCCGCTGTTCTTGCGGTGCTGGCATCATTCCCGGCGGCGCGTGCCACCGGAACCGTCCAGACCCGGATGACCGAACATCCCGGTGAATATATTCATCGATCGGTCACGTCGGTCGAACCGTGGTTTTTCCAGGACGTGATGTGGGAGATCACGATTCAAGGGATACGGGGCCCCACGAGGATCCTCTTGCTCGACCGGACAAACTACGATCTCTGGTCTGCCTATTATGAATTCACGCCGATCACCGTCCGGTACGGTTTTCACGATGGGTTCGGATATCTCAACTATCACTTCGCTCCAACCACCTATTATGTTATTATCGAAAGCAATGCGACCATCCAGGATACCGTGTATCTCCAATTCTCGGTCATCTCGTGGGTAGTTCTCGCGGGCATCGGGGCAGGGGCATTCCTTGTTATTGCCGTAATGATCCACGTCAAGAAACGAAAGCGGCTCGAGACGAAGAAATAGATCTCGTTCCTTTTTTTCCGAAAAATCACTAACCTTGCCTTTTTACCAGTTCGGCGATCCAGCCTCGCGACCCCGGCAAATCGCGAGATCGCGGGATCCTGGCAGATCCACGCCGTGATTTTCGCCCACGCGTTTCCCGCCCAGCGAACGTTTATAAGCAAGAACTAACTGGTTTTACCCAGGGGTGGCGAACGATGCAAGCCTTGACACAACTCTCGAAGAGCACCAGATGCTTGTTCGAGGATCGGATACCATGCGATGTCTTTTATGGATTTATCTTGCGCGGGCATTTTTCATCACGTATAAATGCTGGTGGTCCAAATCGATATAATGGTATACCTTCCTGCAAGACCAGGACCGAGGTATACCTTCTTGGATCCAAGTTGGTATACCTTTCCAGCCTTAAAAGGATTTGTTCGACGTGTTCATGATGATTTTCTATTCCATGATCATTGTCGAAATGGCGGCTTTTATCATAATGGCGGCCTTGGCAGTAATGGGGGTTTTCGTTAGCGCAGTGTTGTTTTACGTTCTCTTTGGTAGCGTGCTTGGGTGGATTGTGTTCGTAGCCATCATCTTCCAGGCAAAGGAAGCCAGCACGTGTTTCAAGGACGAATACAAGCTAGCACGCGAGTACAAGAAAGCGCAAACCACTCTCGATTGTTAATAATCGATAATTGATATTTGATAATTAATTTTTCATTCTCTTTTTTTAGGAATTTTCACCTGCCACGGTTGTATTTGAATCACTCGTGATGAAAAAAAGATGAATACCGCAGCACGTGCTCGCGGGCTCGCCCAAGGTACCGTTGCCGCTCAATTCCCAATCCCACCCCGCCCTTTTTTTCCTGCCAACTTTTTTTCTTGCCACGCCTCCCATCCATCACGTCCACGCCACCCCCAGCCAGCAACGGCGTTCACCATGCCACCGATGGACCGCGCCAGCACGAGGCTTGTCACTTATTTTTCACAAGTTGCGAAGGCCAGGATATCAACGTTCTCTATAGAGTTCCGGAAGCCGTGGCCTTGCCTAGTAGTGGCATCCGCCGAACCTTGCAACCCTTGAAGAATGTCATGATATTTCCGGATTGCAGGGTATCATGCCCCCCCCCCCTACCCGTGTTTCTTTTTCGAACATCTCGTCCAGCTGCCCCGGTGCCCGTGGCGGCGCTTCTTGCCGCGTCACCCGCGTCACCCGCGAGTGTCACCCGCCGTCACCCGCGCCTGCTCCCCTCCCCCCTCGAGCGATCGACGGCACCCCCTCCCCCCCGACCACGATCGCCTTGCCGCGATCTTGCAGCACGTTGCAGCAGCCCCGCGGCACCCTCGCGATGCCACGAGCCGCGCCACCACCACCTCCCATCCACCGCGTCCACGTCACCACCAGCCAGCAACGACGTGCCCGACGCCAGCACGCAACGCCGCATGCCATGCCCGCGATGGACCCGGCCAGCAAGCAAGAGAAAAGGGGAGGAGCGGGGGATGGATTGGGAACTGAGCGCCACCCAGGGTGACCACCATTGCCGCCGATGCCCGAGCGCAAGCTCGCCCGCCGTTGCCACCCGTATCGTCGTGACGCCCGCCAATCCCCGCGCCATGGTCGCTACTTGCCGAGTGCCCCATGTCCCGGATGTATCGTAAAAACCAATGGAACCATTAGAAATTTCGATAGTTCCACGGAAGCTGGAATCCTCTCCTTTCCAGGTAATGGAAAAAAAAGAAAAAGATCTTGCATTCACGCGTGCCGGAAATTGACAAGGTGCCGTCCCGGTTCACGTGAACCTTATGTAGGTACAAGGAATCTCGAGAAACTTCGAGATCTTGCCATCGAGATTGTCCCATACCGAAAACACGAACTCCTTGCCCGAATCTGATGCCGCGGGCCGGGGATTGAACGCGTTCATGGTCGTCTGGATCACGTACGGATCGGTCGAGCCATCATCGAAGGTGATGAAAGCGACCTCCCCGCGCTGCTCGACTTGGACCCTGGTTGTACCCAAGACCTCTTTGCGGATCTCTTTCGCACGCACGGGAGGGACCAGCAATCGAATGGCTCCCGCGTTCAAGGAGATGATGAACTTTCCCGCGCTGGCCGCAAGCGATGTGAAGTAATTCGTCTCCACGATCTCCTTTCCCTTGTTCTTGATGATCAATGGATCCATGCTCATTCACCCGCCTTCTCGTGTTTCCCGTGGTTCCAATTGCCACTCGCCCCGCTGCTCCCGTTGTAAGCGTCGCCCATGTTGCGTTCCTTGCTGGAACCCGAGGACATCTCGCGGTTGGCCGCGTTTATCTTGTTCAAGGCTGCTACGAGTCCTTGCTTTGCCACGGTGCACGTGTTGACGTGGGTGAACAAGCCTTGTGGATCCTCCGTCGTGAAACCACACGGGCACGTGTAAATCACCTCTCGCATCGCGCCCGTCTTCACGAGTTGCTTGCTTGTTTCGTATGCATCGAGTGCTTTCCCGATGACTTCATCGGCCGTGGTCGCCCCATCTTCGTTCTCGATGGCCTGGATGCGGGCGAGCGTTGCCGGGCCGACCCGCACGCGTGCTGTTTTTCCGCCGTGACCATTTTTCAACACCATCACGGCCTTGCCACCTTCAACATGGATGGTATATGTCCGATTGACACGCGGATTCTGGTAACATGTATTACAGATGGCGATGTATCCTGCTGGGTCGCGCGGATCGATGTCGAACCACGTGGCCGGAACCTTGTTGCACCACCGGCACGTGGTGGTGCCCTTGACTGCAATTTTCCCTAGCGATTTGATGTTCATAACTTTTCAGCTCGTCTTGTTTCTTGTTCATTCTAGCTAAGAAATGAGAAAAAAGAGAATATCATGCCTTGGAGATAACACCGCCATCGAGGATGAATCGCGCGGTATTGCTTGTTGCCACGCCATCTATCGCGTATTCAAGAACACGGCGTGATAGATCAGCAGATGAGCGGGTGCCCTTGTATTTGAAGGCATCGAGCGGGAACGACTCGTTCTCGACTTGAACCTTGCCGCCATTCGCGATGGCAAGGAGCGGCTCGCGTCCTTCACAAGAGTCACAATCCTTCCGGCCTTCATATCCCGGGAGGGCGTCTGGCGCCTCTGCTTTTCCGTACGTGCACGTGTCTATTGCAATGCACGCGTTGGTGTAAGCTGGTTCATGTGCCGCGACGAAGAGTGCCACCTGGCCCGCCAGGGCGGGATCGCGAGTAATGACAAATTCGCGGAATGTCTTGCTTCCAGTGCATGACACGACCGCGAGCTGGCGATCAATGTACTCGCCAGATTCAAACTTGGCGACCCGCGCGGGAAACGCCGCTGATTGATCGTGACTGAACCCGCGCCAGGCCTGGACAATTGTCCACCCGGCGATCTCCCTTTCCAGGATTTCTCCCGGGACAGGAAGAATGATGATGTCCTCCAGGATGGAACCAGGATTGCGAGTCTCATCGAAATATTGACGAACGAGATTCACCGCGCGGTGCGCGCGGCACACGACATGGCCACCGTCTTTTCCATGGAGCTCGGCATGGTGCCTTGCTTTCTCGCATGCTTGACATATGTTCTTGCCGGGCGTGATGGTCACGTGCCAGAACTCGTACCCGATCGCGGCTATCTCCTCCGCGGAGAGGACTTTTCCCTCCGGGAGGCGGCCTTTCAACTTGAACACGACTTGCTCGGCCGGTTCCTTTATCTCGACCCGGTTCAGCACGATCTGGTCGCTGAACGCGGGTAGGATGATCTTCAGGGCGTCGACGGTACCTTGATGCCCGATGGCACTTTGCACGCTCTCGAGAAGAGCGGGCACGTTGTTTTCCAACATTCTTTCGACCTTGTACGTGCTTCCCGCGGGAAGCGGGAGCACGACGGGAGAGTTTATTAATAACATTCTTTTGCATCACTTTTCTTGCATATTGTTTATTGCTGGCGAGTTTCGTCGCAATTCACAGCGACTCGTCAGGAGCGTGATCGCCCGACTCGCAAAAAAGTGAGGTTAATCCTCGTCCTCCACGTCGAGCCCGAGCTGCACGCGAGCCCAGCTAGGCAACTGGTCCACGTCGAGCAAGGTCGCCTCGTAATCCGCACTTCCTTCATAACGCGATGCATAGTCCCGGAGATATTGCCCCGCGTGAGGCCCGGCGTTCACGAGATAGATGATATCATGATCGTCCGTCCCGCTGCTGCAATCACGCCAAGCGACGCGTGCTGCATCAGCCTTGAACACGAGCGCGGTAAACTTGGCTGGCTGTTCCTCGCCATCGATGACGAGCCAGAAATCCTCGCCATTCAAGTCGTGCTCGCGCTCGTCGTCATCATACGTGCCATCCACCTTGTTCGCTTTCGCGCCGAGTTCCTTGAACGCGTCGCGCACGCGGCACGGGTGATGCGTGCAATTCGCCCAGTCCTCCACCCGTCCCATCAAGAAGTCGATGGGATTGGCATCGTAGAGACCATCCTCCCCGTCCCGTGAAGTTACGAGGATGAACTCGTTCCCGTCGTCCGTCTCGACCACGCGGTATTGCACGCGATCACCGTGGAACCTGCCATCCTCCCAGATTATGTGAGGAGCAAGTAGCGTGCTCACCGTTTTCAAGCCAGCCGCATCAAGTGTGGCTCTTGCCATGTCTCGCGACTTCGTATCGTGCACGAGCACGTAATCGTCGCCCGCATGTATTCTCGTTGCACCGCTCACCGGTGCAATGGCATCATCGATTTGATCTTGAATTTCGCTCATATTCCTTTCGCTTCGTTTCTATGTTTCGGCTCTTGGTGAACTTTAAACAGGGTTGACGCGAGCCATAGCCCTGGGAGAATGAGGAAAAAAGATCTAATAAACATCGGGCCCTTCCTCGAAGTCCTCTTCCTTCTTGCTCGGCAATGCTTTCTTTTCAACATCACGCCCGTCAGTGATGGTTTTTGCGATCTCGCCGATCATCTGGTCCTTTGACCAGCTCTTCTTGAGCCCCGCGCCCGGGTATCGCGCGAGGAGGTCTTGTTTCGTTCCCTTGATCGTCGCGGCGATCCTCGTGATGTTGGCTTGCCGCTCCGCTTGCCGCGCTGCTTGCTCTGCCTGGTATTTTGCCTCGGCAGCTTTCCGTTCCTCCTCTTTCTGATTTATTGCTTCCTGGCGACGCGATTCAATTACTGGTTTCGAGGATTCCCACGTGGCTTCGAGTTTAGCAGTAATACCCAGTGCATCAGCTATTAATTCATTCCTCCCTTCTTTACCATCCCAGGAACGGGTGAAATATGTCCCCGTCGTGGAACGGGACAATCTCATCGAACTCGTGTGCCTTTCACCATTTTTTGCGATCTCCGTCTCGATTTCAATCCACCGGTTGATCACCGCTTGACAATTCGTGGGATTGGAAAAAAACTCCTTTTCGCCCGAATCTCCCTCTACTTGCATTTTAAAGCCTTCGTGCCCAAGTCCAGCGAGTGCATTTTCGACATCAAGGGGATTTGGTTCCCCGAGAAGCTGTTCTGCCTTTTCCTTCCATTCAGCGCGATTAAATGGTGTATTTAGAATATTGGCAATTTCTGCTGGGGCTAGAAATGAATTATAATCCGTGTCATAGCCACGGAACTCACATTTCACGCCTTCCAATCCCTCCAAAACCTTCGGAGAGACAAACCGGATGAGACTCCGTGTTGCATATTCGTCAACAATAATGCTTTCAATGACATCGAACGCGACTTGAAAATCGGGAATCTTCAACGTGATTTTACCCTTCTCCCATGATTCGACTTTTTCCTTTTGTGCCTTTCTGGAAGCTTCTAATTCTTCCTTGGCAACACGCGCTTTCTCGGCCTTTTGCTTCATTGCCTCATCCGCCTTGGCTTTCGCATTTCCAAGCGACATTTCGATGTTTTCCGTGTTTTGGAGCTTGATATCGTCAACGATGACCTCCAATCCAAAACCAAGAACTTTCGATATTCCAGCGGGCGTGATTGTCCAGAACGAGGCCCCGCATTTGCAGTGCGCTCCACATTTGAAACAATTCACGCAAACAGGTTCCTTCCCACACGAACAGTTTTCCCACAATTGCCCGGATGTGAGTGTTTGAAACTTCACATCCCCCGAGGCTTGCAACGTGGCTAAGGTTTCTTTATTTAATGGATATCCTTCTAGTTTATATCCTTGCTTTGTAGATATGCAATGCATTTTTTTTTCATCCGTTTCGAGTTTTGTTTCTATGTTTAATATGGGCACACGGGTTTATTTATATTTCGGTCGCCCGCCCATCGAAATGACGTGGTGCATCCACAGCCAGGTTTAATATCCGAGAAATGAAAACTGAACGCGAGCAATGATCGAAATCCGACATTTCAATCTGCGGGATCCACTTTTGAAGGGATCATGAAATGATCATTTTCGATCATTGAAAAAGAGGGTGAAAATAGATTGTTCAAGATTTCTTCTTGATTGGCTTTTTTGACACTGTTTTTCCCGCCTTGCCCTTCTCGGCAGGATAGTATTTCGTCTCGAACTCGTCCCATGACTTCGAGAACTCGTGGTTCGAGAATGCTTCCTTGAGCCCGCTGATCTGCTTCAACCGGAGCACCTCATCCTGGCTCATTCCAAGCTTCTGGCCGATCTTCGCGTCATCCCATCCTTCTTTCACGAGCGAGATGATGATTTCGGACATCGACCGGATCTGGTGCGTGCCGCGGGCGCGATTGTGCCGGATGGTCGAACCGATGCGCTCGTCCAGTGGCTTGTCGATCATGACGAGGGGCAAGAATCCATGGATCCTGGCCGCAACGTCGGGACACTCGCGACCGATACGATTCCTGTGAAAGCCATCGACGATCTCATAATGCCCATTTGGCAGCTTGTAGGTAACGACCGGCTGGGTATATCCATCGCTCGCGATCGACTCGTGCAAGAGCTTCATCTCGGGCGATGCGACCTTGTTCGGGTTGTAACTGTTTGCCTGGACGAGCTCGGCCGGGACCCAGATGACAAGATCGACTGGCTCGTTCTTGAACGGGGATAATACCCTCATCGCTTGCTTGATCTCGTTCAGCACCGCGACTTGCCCGGGAAGATCCTTTCCCGCGAGCAAGCGCCCGATCATTTCATTGATTTCAGCCATTGGTTTTTGCCTCCATTTCTTGCATCCGTTTTAATAATTTTGGCTGCACGTGGCCATCACCGACCAGGCGATGCTTCTCGCGCAGCTCGATCAGCAGCTTGTCCCCTGCCTTGTCCGGCCCGAATGACAAGTGTGACATGTAGAAATCATTCTTCTCCAGCGCCCTGGCGACTTGCTTCCACGAAACCGGGCCCTCCTCCGGGAGCTTGCCATACTCGAACCGCTCGTTCTGTGCTTCCCAGAGCATGTAATACTTGATCTTCTGGTAATAGCGTTGCATGATCTTCGGCTCGTAGAGCCCGATCGATTCGAGCAGAAAGATGGTATATTGCTCCCACGTCAAGTGTGCAGGCTTCATCGACGTGATGTTTCCGAACAGCGACGTCCGGCAGTAGATCGCCCCGAAGTTCACGCCTTCCACGCGTTCCAGCATTTTCTCCCACGTTTCCGGCTCGATGGCACGAAATTGATCGAGGCCTGCCTTCTGGGCAGATCCAAATGGCTGGCAGATGCGCTGGCGCGCCAGCGGGACACCGTTCTTGTACATGTCCTCGTAGACATGATTATACTCGAGACCGAGCTTGGCCACCGCACCCCAGATATCCCCGACCTTCCAATCATAAATCGGATATGCATTGTAAATGTTCTTGTCCATCTCCGTCGTCCAGTGCTTGCCCTCGTAACACGGCTTGTTTTCCGATGCTATTGCCAGGAAACGCCGTATGCCCTCGTCCGTGCGGATGCCGATCACGATCGCGGTCCGCGTGGCGTGGTTTCTGGCATGTAGCCACGATGCAAACCCCACCACGAAGTCCTCGAAGCTCATCAAGTTCTCGTAGAAGGGAAATGGATTGTTTTCCGTGGTGATGGCCCCTTCCGGGATCGGACGTATCCATTTCTCCCGGGCTGAATCGTCCCACGTGATGAATTCGGGATTCAAGGCAGACGTGGAGTTATCCTCACAAAGTGGAAGGCAGATCCAGTAGAATGCCTTGCAATTCGGTGCCGTGATCTCGCGGATGGCCTTCACGAACCGCTCGGTCTCGAGATACATGGCCTCGAGATCGATGTACATGATCGAGAACTTCTTGCCAAGGCGCGCCGCGATCACGTTCGCGAGCTGCACGGTGGTGCCCGAATCCTTGCCCCCGGAGACTGCAAAGCACACGTTATCGAAATGCTCGAAGAGATATTCCAGCCTGGAGTTGGCCGCGGTCAAGACGTCCATGTCCGAGTAGATTTTTGCTTTCTTGCGAATGCGCAGCCCTTCTCGTTCCCGGGGCTCGTCGAGATAATCATCGAGGATCTTCACGGATCCCGCGACCTCCAGAACAAGAACTTGTCTTGTGCCATCCCGCCGAGGTGCTCGAACTCCGGGTCGAAGAACGTCACGAACCGTGCCTTGTCCCAACCGAGCAACCTGGCCTTTGCATCGTAGGCACTTGGATACGTGATGCCATACTGGACAATGTATGCCCAGACATCCTTCCATCGCCAATCCCGCAAGGGAAAGGCATTCGTGACCGTGCCATTTTGCTCGAACATGGTCTTGCACCGGCGCTTTCTCGCGATCGATTCTTCCGACCGCAAGCCAATAAAATTGAGTGTTACGTGATTTTCGCGGAGATGCCCCGTGATGGCAGCAAAGAAAGCCCTGTACCCCGCTAGCGATGCCGCGTTCTTGCTCTGCCGCGCGTGCAAGATAAGCCGTCCGGGCTGGATCGGGAACTTGGCGAGGATCCCGATGACTTCCCTCTCGATCTCGCGAGGCATGTAGATGCCATAATCCCAATGCCACACGAAACAGCCTGGCTTGACTTGAAGCGCGAGATCGAGCATGACCAGCGAGTCCTTGCCTCCCGAGACGGCGATGTTCACGTTCGCGTGGCCAACCATGATCGAGCGCATCGTGGCGAGCGTGGTCCCGACGAGACGCGTGTAAAAGTCTTGCCGGCTCCACGCCAGGAATTGCTCGCGCTCCATCGCGTTCACGTGAATCCCTCCGGGATGCGACAGAGCACGTGATTTGCCTTGGACCAGTTCGGTGGCTTGCAAGATAGCGATGCAATCCTGGTCCCGGCATCCGGGAGCCCGAGCTCAATGGCCGCCGGTACGGGCACGGGACGATTCACGCCATGCACCGGATGCAAGATGCTGAAATCGCGAGGAATGCTCGTGATCGTGTATTTCTCGATGCGACCATTACCTGCCGCGGTCCTGGCGCCGAATGCAAGGAGGCCCTTGCAGTACATCCCGAGCCAGGTTTTGTCCCCGTTGCACCAGAACGTGATCGAGCTCGAATAGTTCACGGGATATCGAATGCATCGGAGCTTGAACTGGCCACCGACGATCATGTAAGATCGTTTCGTGGCGATGTTTGAAGCAATCCCCTCGCTGCAGAACATCTTGTTGTATTGACGTGACGAGATGGCACCAGGGTCCGAGAACCGGCCAACCGAGCACTTGTAGAAAAATGAACCGTCCTTGCCCCCGATGCGGGCAATCGGCACGGGCAATGCATCCCAGATGTCCCGCGGATTCTTGTCCTGGAACAGCGCCCACGTGTCCTGCCCGAGGATATCGAGCCCGGTCGCGTAGGCAACATACCCATCGATGCAGATCCACGGATACGTGAGCACGACGGGCGATGCCAGGTCGAACTTGATCTCCAGGGGCTCGAACAAGTATGTTGATAGCCGCCGTGCTTGCATCTCTTCAACGATGGCGAGCGCCTCTTGCTCGAATGATTCCATGCCATTCACGCTCCGAATCCATCCGGCACGCGACACAACGTGTGCGAGCTCTTGTCCCAGTATGGTGGCTTGTATGCCAGCAGCGCCACGTTTTCAGCAGCACGCGGGAGCGCGAGCTTTTCGGCCATGGCCACGGGCACGGGACGATTCACGCCATGCACCGGATGCAAGATGCTGAAATCCGAGCCAGCGCGCGATACCGTGACATCGATGACCCGTCCGAATCCAGCGGCGCGTTTCTTGCCAAGGCCCGTGGTATTGGCGAGTAATGACTCCAGCGCGCTCTTGCTCCCGTTGCAATAAAACATGCATTGCGGGGCGATGATCGTCACCATCCGCATGTCGTATGCCTTGAGCTGCCCGCGGACGATATCGATCTTTTTCAAGCCCGAAACATGCGACGTGTCGCTCTCGCACAACCGCTTGCGGATGTTGGCCGTGGCGGTGGCCTTCACGTCGAACCGCGAGCATGACGCGTGATAAAAGAAATCATTGCTCCCGAGTTCGTGCTTTTCCAGAGGGAGTGGCATCCTGGACAGGTCAACGACCAC
>Ga0315279_10000544_pt1 | contig 74386 bp, 71 predicted proteins | sample YL17G06_20_MG_FD_203694 | JGI IMG/M metagenome (GOLD analysis project Ga0315279, IMG submission 203694) | Sediment microbial communities from Yellowstone Lake, YNP, Wyoming, USA - YL17G06_20 | ecosystem: Environmental > Aquatic > Freshwater > Lake > Sediment | place: USA: Wyoming | collected...
GATTGCAGCGAGACCTATACGAAGGTTCAGAAAGTGAAGCTGACGGCCAAAGCCGATGCGAGCTCGACGTTTACTGGATGGTCGGGTGGGGGTTGTTCAGGGACAAAGACATGCACGGTCACGGTGGGTGCAGCAGTAACTGTGACAGCGGATTTTGCGTTGAAGACTCCTGATATATCAGTTGCTCAAACTCCCATTGAATTTGGAAATATGAAGGTAGGGAAGAAAGGGACGAAGACATTAAAGATTACGAACAATGGTACCGGAGATCTTGTGATAGCGCTATCCGTGTTAGACGGGACAGATTTTAGCATTCAGGGGAGTAGCAGTGTCACCATAAAAAGCAAGAAGAGTTACACTCTGAAGGTTCTATTTACGCCGAAATCGGCAGGATCAAAGACAGGAACCTTGAGGATAACTACGAATGATTCCGGTAAACCAATCATTGACATATCATTGAGTGGGACAGGGCAGTAGTATGATTAGGTTTATTCCAGGTTAATGGAATTCCATCAGGAACTGAAGAGGAATATAAAGAGGTCAACCATCTGCAAGCATGCGGAATCCTGTATGGGCTGGGGAGATATAACAGAACAACTGTGAAGAAATATGTTTTAATGGATTCAGGTTAGGTTGAGCTGTTTATCTGGAGCCAAAATAATTCTTATCCTCATGCTTGTTTTGAATCGGTAATCATCGCTGGTCTTTATTCTCTGGTCTTTATTCTCTTGACACACTATTCCCTTTATTCTATATTCGACTCATCCTAAAGCAAGTTCTTATCATTAGCCTGCGGATGACTATTCAAAAACTTAGGTAACCAAGCAAAAGTGGGGAACGGACATGAGCAACCATAAAAGCGATTCCTGGTGCAAGATGCTGGTGGGTGGACTTTTGGTACTGGTGGTTGGGATGTTGCTGGGGGCTCCCCGGACGGCGCACGCCTGGGGCAGTTTCCGGGACACGCTGGCGGATCTTGTAGGGGAATACAATACCCACGCCGCTCTCGATCTCCTGGCATGGGATCGTTTGTTCGAAGAACTTGGACCGGGTGCGATGATGAACTTCCCGAGACAGTGGAGTATCTTCGGGAACGATTACGTCATTGTCGATAATTCGCTTCACCAGCTGCCCGGCAGCACAGGGCCGGACTACGAACCGTACGGCGGCAGAGGGCCAATAACGTTGTTCAGCTCGCATTATCGTAACGCAACGATCCAGGCTAACTTTGAATACAAAAACCTGATTGCGGACATGAAGTCCAAATCGCCGAGACGCAGCCACAGCGCGGCCTGGGCAGCGCATTTTCTGGCTGACCAGTATGTGCCGTATCATAACCTCGGGGTCCTGTACACCGGGCAGAGCGCCTTATCCCTAATGGTTGACGTACTTAGGTTTCCGCTTCAAGATCCCTCGAAATTTATCACCGCGGCCGAAGCTGCTCCCAACGGTCACATGGATTGGTACGATCCCTCTTACTGGGATTCTACCATTAATACGAATAATTCCACGCACATCCGATGGGAGCGCCAGATCAGCTATCCAAGTTTTTCTTCGCCCGGTATCGACCCACTGTGGTCCAACAGCGCACCAGAACCTATGAAAAACTTCGTCGCTGGGGTGCAATCTTTAACAACCTCCGACTTCGACAATATCGTCGCCAATGGACAGCAAGCCGCTCGTGACGCAGCGCGGGGTGTGTACACCGCCTGGCGCAGCACCCTCAGTGCCTTTGAGTTGAAACTGAATGTAACGAATAGCGATTCTCCGGACAGTTTTATCGTCGAGGCGGGAGTTACATATAACGACAAACTGTACAACGCGAATACGGTGCAGGCGGAGATCACGCTGCCGCCGGGGTTAACCACTACCGATCCAGCCAAGCAGTTGGTGAATAACGGTGTGTTGGCGGTGAAAGATGATCTTAAATCGGTAAAATGGAAGGTTAGCGGAAGCTCGGAGGGATGTCCTGAGATCAAGGTCAAGGTGACAGGCAAACTGGATGGCGACATTCCGGACGCGGCCGCCATGCTTAATGGTGGCATAGAGGCCACGGTATTGCCGCCGCCGATCGTGGAGATCACCTCCCCGGCCGCCGGCTCCACCGTCACCCAGACCAAGGTCACGGTGACAGGGACGATCAGCGATGAGGCCAGCCGAGTCTGGATCGAGGTCAACGGCACCGACAAGATCTGGATCAGCGAAGGGTACAATTCAGGGGCCACCTTCAGCAAGGAAATCCCCCTGAAGCAGGGAGTGAACAGCATCGTGGTCAAAGCGGTCAACCAGTGTAAGAAAGAGGGCAGTGCCAAAATCTCCGTAACCGGCAATTTCACCGAACCCGCGATCAGGGTGGTGATGAGCTGGGACACCAACGGCACCGACGTGGACCTGCATCTCACCGATTCGAACGGCGGCCCCGAATGCTACTACTCGAACATGCACCCGAACTGGGGAGATCCCAACACCGATACGGATGACCCGCTGCTCGACATTGACAATAGGTTTGGTTATGGGCCGGAGACGATCATCCTGCCGGATCCCAAGCCGGGGAGCTACACCGTGCGCGTTGTATATTACAGCGACCACAACTCCGAAACGGCAATCCCCTCGTTCGTCACCATCAAGGTGTACGAATATGGTCTGTTGAAAGGAACCTTCACGCAAACATTGCCCGACACCGGCGCGACATGGGAGGGAATCTACACCTTTGTCATTTCTCCTACCACCCGTGCGTTGAGGTTTTCAGCGGCGGACTTTACAGCGGCGGACTATACGGTGAGGGAAAGACGCATCACCACGAGTGGGGCGGCAACGCAACCCGCGATCAACGGCAATCAGATCGTTTGGACGTATGCCCGCAATGCCTATTACAAACAGATTTTCAGATACAACCTGAGTACCTCCAAGGAAAGTCCCGTTAGCACCGCTGACCTGACCGGATCGTTCTGTCTGCAAGGCGGCGCGGCGATCGGCGAGACAGCGATAGTGTGGGAAGAAGATTGCCTTTATACCCCATCTCTGTGCAGCTATAACCTCTCCTCGGGCGTGGAGGCCAAGGAGACAAGCGCAGACACGCTGGGCAATAGCAGGATCGCCGTGTCCGGGGACAAGTTGGTCTGGGAGGACATACGAAACGGCACGGACGCCGGTGGGAACTCGGATATTTATCTGCGCAATCTGAGCGATGGAACCGAGAGGCGGATCACGACCAACGAGGCCGATCAATTGGCGCCAGCCATCTCCGGCGACCGTATCGTCTGGACCGACACCCGCTATGGCGGCTATACGATCTTCATGTACGACCTGGCCTCGAGCACCGAACAGCAGATTGCCCGCGCGAGCACCGGTTCGAGGAATCCGCCCGCCATCGATGGCCACCTCATCGTCTGGGAGGACGGACGCGCAGGGAACGGCGACATCTACATGTACGATCTTGACACCCATGAGGAACGGCAGTTGACCACGAACTTAGCCGAGCAAATTACGCCGGATGTTTCGGGCGGCAAGGTGGTCTGGGTGGACTATCGGAACGGTAATGCGGACATCTACATGTACGATGTGGAGAAAGGCGTCGAGGTCCCGATCTGCACGAACACCGCCGACCAGCGTGAGCCACGCATTTCCGGCAATCGTATCGTCTGGACCGACTATCGGAACGGCTCGCCTGACATCTACATGGCCGAAATCAACCCGACAACAAATAATGATATCGGTCTTGGTCCTGGATGGAATTTGATATCCCTCCCCCAACAGCCCTCAGATACGGCTATCAGCAATGTTCTTGGCGCCATCTCCGGCAAATACTCAAGTACTTGGGCATTTCAAAATGGCTCATGGAAGGTCTTTGATCCAGCAAGCCCCGGATTCAGCGATTTGTCAACCATGGAGGTTGGGTGGGGGTATTGGCTGAATATGACGGAAGCTGCGACGCTTTCGGTGACGGGTGCAGAACCATCTAAAACAATTAATCTTATAACCGGCTGGAATCTCGTTGGTTATAATTCCTCAACCTCCCAGAATATCACCGATGCCCTGGCGTCTATTACCGGAAAAGTCGTATCCGTGTGGGCTTACAAAAATGATTCCTGGCAATTCTATGATCCAGCCAACCCGGGATTCAGCGATTTAACCACCATGTCACCTGGGTACGGCTACTGGATAAATACAAACGGGGCCTGTACATGGACACTGCCATAAAATAATCCAGTGGGAGCGTCTCTCCTTTTTATGCCCGGGAGCCTTTATCCGGGCTCTTAAGAGAGACCAGTTTGGCCGTAGACACGACCAGATTACCTGCAGGTCCAAAAGGCATTTTGGGAATCATATGCACAGACGGCTTTAATTCAACGAGATCAACTGTTCGCATCGATCTCAGGAATCCTTTGGCAATTGAATATACAAATCCACGCGATGGGGAGACTGGGGTTTCTTTTATTGTTACTATTTATGTCACGTTTAGGAGGGATATAAAGGCGAGCAGTATAAATGAAAAGACTTTTAAAGCGTTAGAAAAGGGTATTCAGGAGATTCCAGGAAGAATCTCTTATGATCGTGAAACTAATACTGCAGTGTTCATCCCAAAGAATATGTTAAGGCCTCATACAACGTATACCGCGCGTGTAACTGCTGACATTGAAGATACCGTCGGTAATAAACTCGGAACTGATTATGAATGGACCTTTACGATTGGCCCTGGTCCAGATTAAAGCCCGTAGACAGAAACCTTATTGGGAGTAATGAATATATTGTAGATCGATCTATAATAACCATGAATGATTTGTTGATACGAGAAAGAGAAAATGGGGTCAAACCTAAACTATACACTTCACATCGTCCGGAGAGAAAGAGATGAAAAAGCTTTCTTTAGTTCTTCTAAATGTCCTCATTATGATGGTTATAGAAATTCCACTGGTCTATCCTCAAGGTGCCCCCATGCCTTTCAGGATTGGGGGGACGGTTACAATTGATGGGGCTCAGATAACTCAGGCAACTGATGACGGCATCCTCATTAGGGTGACAAAACCAGATGGAACTAACTACGCGGATGTTAACGGTAATGCCCCAGAAGATAAAGACGGGTTGAATGCAAACAATTGGTACATGATAGATATACCAATTTATAAAGCTACAATCCAGCCTCAGGGAGCGAAACCCGGAGACAGCGCAATCATCCATGTATATAAAAATAGTCAGGAAGTTCAGGTAACAAACCCAGCTAATGGTCAGATAACAATTGGAGGGGAAGGAACTTCTTCCCGGGTTGATCTTACCATTGTCAGCATCGCCTCTCCTTATTATGATGATTTCGAAAAAACCAATATCGATCCCAATAAATGGGATTCATGGGAAATTGTCAGAGAAATCGAGGGCGGAAAGTTAGTCTCAAAAATTAATGCTTATGGGAAACAAGTTATTAACTGGTTAAATTTCAAAAATCCAAATTCTGTTAATTACATTGGAGCGGATGTAGTAATCAACGAAGCCAAGGCTGAGTATGATCCCAACGATTCGAACACGTATTCTGGTGCGTATGCCGGTCTTACCGGTTATTTTTATAACGATGGTACTGCCAGTGGTCCGGGAAGTCTAAAAGGTGAGGTTCAAGTCTCAATACGGATTATACAATATAGGGGGCAGCTTTTTGCTGAGTGGAAAGTATCTAAAGCAATGGATGATGGAGGAACCAATTGGTCCGCCATAGGCGGTGCTAAATTTTCTAACCCTATTAATCTGAATACAACTTACAAACTTTCAATTCTCTTTGAGCGGAGTTTAAAGAGATTTACATTTGGAGTGGGGACAACTACTTTAAAATGGACCTCTCCCGACACTATCCATCCATCGAACAACCCTTGGAAGGCCATAGGAACCCAAGTGGATTTTTCCTCTTCCGCAGGTTCTTTTTCAGGGAAAATATCTGCCACATTTGACAATGTCATTGCTAAGGACGAATCTGGTAATGTGGTAGTGAGTGATGATTTCTCTTTTCCCATTATCGATTCAGATAAGTGGAGTGATTATGAATTTGTCCGAGAGGTGTCAGATGGCAAATTATGGTTAGAAGCAGTGAGTGTAAACCAAAGCATAAAAAATGAGTTGTTTTTGAAAAATCCCGATCGGGTAAAGGATTTCCAGGCAAACGTGACACTTTTTGCCTTTGAGAATCCCGATGAAGCTTTAACCAGGGCAAGATTAGGAGGACATTTTTATAATGACACAGGTAACCCAAATAGTGGTTATATGGGAGATGTTTGGGCAGAAGTTACACTTGGAGGTAGAGACACGGGCCCCGTAGCCAGTTGGTTAGTAGTACGATATAATGATCAGGGAGGAAATAATTGGACAATTTTGGATACCGGCACATTTCCTATTTCTATAGATACTGATGAGACCTATAATCTCTTCCTTGGGTGGGATGGATCAAAATTTACTTTTAAATGTGATGAAAGTGTTGTCAGTTATACCCCAACCACTGTTAAATACCCCCCAAACTATAAAAATAAGGAGTTAGCTATAAGGATATCTGCTCCCTCTCCAGCGGCTCCTTCTTACAGTGCCTATATTTCGGCAGCTTTCGATGATGTGCGCTTGAGCGAGGCCACTACGCCTCCGCCGAATCAATACGCTTTGACCATATCCAAGAGCGGGACGGGAAACGGAACGGTCACGAGCAGTCCAGCAGGTATCAATTGCGGTTCAGATTGCAGTGAGGCATACAATCAGGGGACCAATGTATCACTGACAGCTGCTCCCTCAGCAGGCTCAACCTTTGGAGGCTGGTCAGGGGCTTGCTCAGGCACGGGGGGATGTTCTGTAACAATGAACAGTGATAAGACAGTTACTGCGACATTTACTCAACAGCAGCAACAGCAATATACCCTCACAGTTGCCAAGTCCGGCACAGGAAGGGGGACGGTAACGAGCAGTCCAGCAGGTATCAATTGCGGTTCAGATTGCAGTGAGGCATACAATCAGGGGACCAATGTATCACTGACAGCTACTCCCTCAGCAGGCTCAACCTTTGGAGGCTGGTCAGGGGCTTGTTCAGGCACGGGGGGATGTTCTGTAACAATGAACAGTGATAAGACAGTTACTGCGACATTTACTCAACAGCAGCAACAGCAATATACCCTCATGGTCACAAAGTCTGGGACAGGAAGCGGCACAGTGACGAGCAGTCCAGCAGGGATTAACTGTGGGAATGATTGCAGTGAGACTTATACGAAGGTTCAGAAAGTCAAACTTACGGCCAAAGCAGATACAAACTCAGGTTTTGCCGGTTGGTCAGGCGGAGGTTGTTCAGGTACAAAGACATGCACGGTCACGGTGGATGCTGCAGTAACTGTGACAGCGGATTTTGCGTTGAAGACACCTGAAATTTCAGTTGATCAAACTCCCATTGGATTTGGAAGTATAAAGGTTGGAAAGAAAGCAACGAAGACATTAAAGATTATGAACAATGGTACGGGAGATCTCGGAATAACAATTTCAGGGTTAGAGGGGACAGATTTTAGCATTCAGGGGAGCAGCAGTGTCACAATAAAACCCAAAAAGAGTTATAGTTTGAAGGTTCTATTTACGCCGAAATCGGCAGGATCAAAGACAGGAACCTCGAGGATAACTACGAATGATTCAGATACACCAACCATTGACATATCATTGAGTGGAACAGGTCAGTAATTTGGAAGCCTATCAGACCCCTGAAAAACTCCATTTCTTGTCGCTCCCGCGAAAGCGGAAGCCCAGGACCTCTTGGAAAGGCTGGATTCCTGCTGGAGTTTACCCCGTACTTGATACGGGGCAGGAATGACAGAAATGTGGGACAGAGGACTTTTTCAGCAGCCTGCTGGTCATCCGTCTGGATGTTTCTCTTCCCATTTCATTTCAGCCTCTGAAGGCCGGACATAGATCGGGGTAAAGGTTGACAGATCTAAAACATCTCCCTTTCTAAGATGTTCAAGTCCCAGTCGGGCTACCACTGCCCCATGGGGGACATGGAGCGAAGGGGACGGGAAAATCGCGAAAGAGGGAAGGGCATCCCGGAGATAATCACCATAGGTTCTTACTCCATTGCCAATGAATATCGTTTTTTCCTCCATTTGCATAGAGAATAGGTTTTCACCCCCACCCTCACCCTCCCCCCTCGAGGGGGAGGGGAGTGGGTGGGGGGCGTCTTCGTGGTTCGAAGGTGAGATACCGGACATTAAAAACTGCTTCACAAGCACTTCCGGTTTAATGGCCCGGTAGGCAGATAGACGTCTCAGAACGATCCTTTCGTCATATCGATAGAACGCGGTATATACCTCTCCCTTTCTTGCATCGAGGATCGGGCAGATGAGAAAAGGCGTGGGGGATGTTTGTGATGCCAACACGTCGAGTGTCGAGACACCTGTCACTGGTTTTCGATTGGGAAAGGCTAATCCCTTGACCGTGCTCACCCCAATTCTCAATCCGGTGAAAGAGCCTGGACCGAGGGAAATCGCCCATCCATCCAGATCTTCCATAGCGCAGTGAGCCTCTCTGAGAACGAGTTCGATGGCCCCGAGAAGTCTTTCAGAATGGGTCACCGGAATGTCGAGGAGGTATTCAGAGATGATTCGTTCATCATCGATCAATCCCACGCAGCCACACGATGTTGCGGTATCGAGACCAAGAACTTTCATCTATTCACCCTCACCCCTTCCCTCTCCCGTCAAGGGAGAGGGAGAGAGTGTTCATCTCAGAAGTTAAGACCTCCCGCCGGAGAGAATATTCGGATCAGGTCATTATAAAAGGCGAAGAGCATCAGGAGGATGATAAAGATCAGACCGACCTGTTGGGCCATCTCCATTTTCTTAATACTGATGGGCCTTCGCAAAATCGCCTCCAATCCTAAAAAGAGGAAATGGCCTCCATCGAGAATAGGGATGGGGAAAAGGTTGATCACCCCAAGGTTGATGCTGAGGATCGCCATGAAGAGGGCAAAACTCAACAATCCCCTTTTGGCCTGCTCCCCAGCGAGTTGGGCAATCAAGATGGGGCCCCCAATCGTCTTCGCAGGGATCACCCTTTGTATCAGTTTCACAATTCCTATCACGGTCAATTTGATTCCCTGCCAGGTTTGAAAAAGCCCACTGCCCATTGCCTCAAGAGGGCCAACTTTTCTGACAAGAACCTCTTCAGAGGGGGTAATACCGATCATAAAGATGTTGACTTCTTCCCCGAACAGATTTTTAACCTTCGAGGTTTGTGGAGCGACATTCATCTCAAGGATCTCACCATCGCGTTTCACCTTCATGATGAGATTCTTCCCTTTGCTGTTGCGAATGATTTTGGAGAGGTCGTCCCATTTCGAAACGTTTTCTCCATCAATGGATAGGACGACATCCCCTTTCTTTAAGCCTGCCTTCTCCGCTGGGTGACCAGGGCTTACCTCTCCTATCTTGGAGGGGAAAAAGGGGATGCCAAAGAGGTTGATCGTGGAGAAGAGAACCACTGCAAGAAAAAAGTTAAAGAAGGGGCCTGCGCTGATGATCAAAGTCCGCTTCCATATTGGCTGAGCTGAAAAGGAACGATAGCGATCCTCCTCCTTCACCTCCTCTTCGGGGTTCTCTCCAATGAGTTTGACAAATCCTCCTAAAGGGACACTTGAGATCTGGTACTGGGTTTCTCCAATCTTCCTTCCGATAAGTTTCGGCCCAAATCCTAAGGAAAAGGTGAGGACACCTACGCCCAACTTTTTGGCCAATAGGAAATGGCCCAATTCATGGGCAAAGACAAGAATTCCCAAAACGATGACCGTTGAAAGTATGGTGGTTAACACAGTTTTCTCCCTTCTAAAATAGCCTTCGACCTTTCCCTGGCCCAGTGATCTGCTTTGAGGATGTCTTCGACCGTATGGACCGATTTCACCTCATGCTCCTCCATCACCCTCTCGAGAAGGAGTGGGACTTCTGTAAATTTGAGAGATCCCTCCAAGAAGGCGTTCACTCCGATCTCATTGGCGGCATTAAGAATGGCCGGCATGGTCTCCCCGATCTCGATCGATCGGTACGCCAATTTAAGGCATGGAAACCTTTCCGGATCAGGAGGGAAAAAGGTCAGTCCCCCCGTTTGAGAAAGATCCAAAGGAGACAGTTTGAGATTGAGTCGTTGAGGGAACGAAAGGGCATAGGCGATCGGGATCCTCATGTCGGCGATCCCCATCTGGGCAACAATGGAACCGTCGATATATTCGACCATGGAGTGGACGACGCTCTGTGGATGGATTTGGACAACGATCTTTTCAACGGGGATATTAAAAAGCCAGTGAGCCTCGATCACCTCCAATCCCTTGTTCATGAGGGAGGCCGAGTCGATGGTGATCTTTTTTCCCATTTCCCAGTGAGGATGATTGAGAGCCTCCTTCACCGTCACCTCTTGGAGTCTGGAGATAGGAAGGTTGAGGAAAGGTCCTCCCGATGCAGTGAGAATGAGGCGGTGGACATCCTCCTTTTGGTGACCGAGCAATGCTTGGAAGATGGCGCTATGTTCGCTGTCCACCGGGAAGATCTGAACGTTATTCCGCTTCGCCTCATCCATCACAATCTTCCCCGCCATCACTAAAGATTCTTTATTGGCCAGTGCGATGGCCTTTCTGGTCTTGATGGCCGAGAGGGTTGGGATGAGTCCGACCGCCCCAACGATCGCAGAGACCACCTGATCCACCTCTGGATGGGTCGCCACCTGAATGAGCCCTTCCACTCCATGGACGATTTCAACGGGGACGTTGGAGAGCTCTCTCTGAAGGGCTTCTGACAATTCTTTATTAAGGACCGAGACCACCTTTGGACGAAACTGGACGATTTGTTGTTTAAGAAGCTGAGTGTTGAGGCCGGCCGAAAGGCTGATGACCTTAAATCGTTCTGGAAATTGACGGACGATATCAAGGGTATTGACCCCGATCGAACCTGTAGAGCCCAGGATAGCCAGACGTTTCATCGGGTCTCCTTCAAGAGATAGAGGAGGGAGTAATGAAGAAAAGGGGCGGAGAAGAGAAAACTATCTAAGCGATCCAACATTCCTCCATGGCCCGGGATGAGAGACCCCGAATCCTTCACCTGAGCACTTCGCTTCAACATCGACTCGGTGAAATCTCCCAACTGACCCAAGATTTCCACGCCAATGGCCACCAGAATGCAGAGACCTATGTCGAAGCGGGGGATGAACAGGAGGGCAAAAGCCAATGCCACGATGATAGATCCGACGATCCCCCCCGCCAATCCCTCAAAGGTTTTGTTCGGACTGATCTTGGGGTAGAGTTTGTGTCTTCCGAAGAAAGAGCCGATGAGAAAGGCGGAGATATCCCCAGCCCAGACCGTTACGATCAGGAAAAGGACCCACTCTTTTCCATCCGGCCTGTTCCAAATAAGAGAGAGATGGGGAAGTAGAAATCCAATATACAATATTCCAAAGAGCATGATTCCCATATTGGAGATGGTCGCTGAAAGGTTCTGTGAGGTAGCCAAGAAGAGGATGGAGAGCAAGAGGAGGATAAGAACGAAGAAAAGTAAAATGACAGAGACACCTCCAAAGGAGATGAGGGAGCAAAGGACTAAACCCAACCCAATTCCCATAAACCGCTCAACCCATTTAGATTGTGGAAGGGCGAGTTTATAAAACTCACGGAGTCCAAAGAAAGTGGCCAGGACTACTATGAGGGGGAGAACAAGGGGGGGGCCTAGGGCGATCAGAAAGATCACCGGAGGAACAATGAAGATCCCTGTCCATATCTTCTTTTTTTCTATTCCTCCCATGTCACCTCGTTGGAATTCGGATTTCGGATTGCGGATTTCGGAATTTTACTCCGCATTCAGCAATCTGCAATTTGGTTATCAAAATATGCCAGAATACCCCCCAGCTCTGCTGGGGGGATGAATGGCCTACCCTCTCCCCCCAGGGGAGAGGGTTAGGGTGAGGGGGAAATGATCTAATCATCACCCCCACCTTAATCCTCCCCCATCAAGGGGGAGGAAAGTTTTTTAGAGAATTAGATGCCCCGCAGCTCTGCTGCGGGGTACCTCACTCTTCCCTACCGTTCAATTGTTCGCTGGTCAGGCCAAACCTTCTCTCCCGAGATTGATAGTCGGCGATCGCTTTGGAGAGTTCTCTCCGATCAAAATCTGGCCATAAGGTATCAGTGACATAGAGCTCCGTGTAAGCGATTTGCCAAAGAAGGAAGTTGGAGATTCGAAATTCACCACTGGTCCGGATGAGAAGATCTGGGTCAGGTATCCCACGAGTCCAGAGATATTGCGAGAAGCGTTGGAGAGTGATCTCCTCCGGTTTGATCTTCCCCTTTTGGAAATCAGAGAGTAATCCCTGAGCGGCATGGAGGATCTCCGAACGGCCACCGTAACTCAATGCTAAGTTGAGAATCATCCCGTCACATTGTTCTGTCTTTTTCATCGTCTCTTGTAAGGTGTTCTGGACATCAAGGGGAAGATCTTCCACCCTGCCGATGGCACAGAGTCGAATATTATTCTGGAGCATCTCCTCACCTTCCTTGATGAGATACTCTTTCAACAATTTCATCAATGCCGAAACCTCGTCCTTTGGCCTCCTCCAGTTTTCCACGGAAAAGGCATAGAGGGTTAACACCTTGATCCCCAATTCCCGGCAAGCAGTGACAACCTCCCTGACCGCATCGACCCCCTTCATATGACCGCTGATCCGGTTGAGAAACTTCTTTTTGGCCCAGCGGCCATTTCCGTCCATAATGATCGCGATATGGCGGGGAAGTTTATCCTTATCAATCTCTTCCATGGTTTATGAGGCCCTATTTGGGACCTAGACAAAGAGGAGTCCAGAAAAGATTCTTAACCCATAGTCTTCTAAAATTAGCATATCAAATATCGATTTTCAATAAATGATTTACAATTTAAATGATTTACGATGGCCGCAATGATTTCCCCCGCTCCCCTTAACAAAGGAGGATTGGGAAGATTTGTTATTGCCACCCCGCCAAGGCACGCGAAGGGATTTTAAGGATTTTGAGCTTCAGCAATAAGAAATAATCGTGGCATGGGAAAGTTGATCGAGCAGGAAGGAGGAAGAGCGGAAAGGGGGAGGGGAGAGTCCCCACCCCCTTTGTCCTATTTTTCAACAATTGCTTCGACGGGACATACCTCGGAGCAGCTGCCACATTCGGTACATTTCTCCTCGTTGATGACATAGGGTTCACCCTCTTCAATCGCTTCTGCAGGGCATTCTTCTGCACATGTTCCGCAAGCCACGCATTCATCGGTGATCACATAGGCCACCCGCATCACCCCCTTTATCCTTAAATTTCCAGAATCTCTTTCTCTTTAGCCGCAAGCACTTCATCCACTTTTGCGATATATTTGTCCGTGGAAGTTTGCACCTTATCCATCCACTGGCGAAGTTGGTCCTGAGAGATCTTCTTATTTTTTTCGAACCCCTTCAGTTGATCGTTTGCCTCCCGTCGAATGTTCCGGAGCGCTACCTTCGCCCCCTCGCTCATCTTTTTCACCACCTTGACCAGCTCCTTACGCCGTTCCTCTGTCAGCCGGGGGATGGTGATGCGGATGATCTTCCCGTCACTGATTGGGGTCAGGCCGAGCTCTGATTTGAGGATGGCCTTTTCAATCTCACCGGTGGTGGTGGTATCCCAGGGTTGGATAGTAATGAGTCTGGGTTCGGGGACAGCCAATGTGGCAATCTGGTGAAGGGGGGTGGGTGTTCCGTAATAATCGATTCGGATATCATCGAAGAGGGCGAGAGAGGCCCTGCCCGTCCTCACTTTATTAAAGTCTGCCTTGAGGGCGGTAAGGGTTTTCTCCATCTTCGCCTCGGTCTCTTTAACAATCTTCTCCTCCATTGTTTACCCTCTCACTTTCGTTCCCACCTTTTCTCCCAAAATGACCCGTTTGACATTCCCCTTTTCCTTCAGGCTGAAGACGATGATGGGGATCTGATGGTCCATACAGAGGGAGATGGCGGTGGCATCCATTACTTTTAACTGTTTTTTCAGGACATCGAGATAGGTGAGTTCATCAAATTTCCGGGCCCGCTTATTGAGGAGAGGATCGACATCATAAATGCCATCTACCTTTGTGGCTTTCAGGATCACCTCTGCCCCAATCTCCATGGCGCGAAGTGAAGCTGTTGTGTCGGTAGTGAAATAAGGATTCCCTGTCCCTCCGGCGAAGATGACTACCCGGCCTTTCTCGAGATGACGAATCGCCCTTCGTCGTATATAGGGCTCCGCCACCTCCCGCATCTCAATCGCCGTCTGGACTCGAGTGTGAACATCGATCTTCTCCAGGGAATCCTGAAGGGCAATGGCGTTTATCACGGTAGCTAACATCCCCATGTAATCCGCAGAGGCCCTGTCCATCCCCTTTGAACTCGCCACCATCCCCCGGAAGATATTGCCTCCTCCGATGACGATGGCGACCTCCACTCCGAGGTTTTTCACTTCCTGGATCTCCCGAGCGATCTGCTGCATGACTTTGGGATCAATTCCAAAATTTCCCTTGCCAGTTAAAATTTCACCGCTGATCTTCAGGAGGATTCTTTTATATCGGGTTTTCTTCATGGAGGGTCAACGATAGTTTGGCCATTTGTTTGATATGGCTAAACCTCCCTGTCTGCCGACAGGCATGAATGCAAAAAGCAAATTTCAAACCTGTTCCTGACAGGTTCAGGAATTGCAGATTGTGAATTTTTTAAGAGCTTTTCTCCCAAACTTGCATTTCCCATTCCTGCCTACCGTAGGCAGGCTGCAATTTACAATTCTCGTATCAATTTAGCATTTTTAAAAATGAATTTCAAAAACCAAAGAAATTAAAAGAATCACTATAAAATCCCCCTCTATCCCCCTTTTCCAAAGGGGGAAGCTAATATCTCCTCCCTTTGGAAAAGGGAGGCAGGGAGGGATTTTCAAAGCGCTAAAGTATTACCAATTTTCAATGACCTTTAGCCTATTCTGTCCGATGGGGTCAGGCAGATTGGGACCGGGAGTGTAATCCTTCACCCAGTTGAAATCGGGCGAATCGACGGATGGCAATATTTTCTCCTACCTTAGCGATCATGGCATCGAGAACCTCCTTGACCGTCAGATCGGAGTCCTTGAAGTAGGTCTGTTCCAGAAGACATACCTCGGAATAGAACCTCTCCATTTTGCCTTCGACGATCTTATCGATCACCTTTGCGGGTTTTCCTGATTCCAGTGCTTGTGTCCGATAGATCTCTTTCTCCTTTTCCAAAACTTCTGTCGGGATCTCCTCTCTCCTGATGTACTGGGGATTAGTAGCGGCGATATGCATGGCGATATTTTTTACAAAGGCTTGAAAATCTTCTGTCTTGGCCACAAAATCGGTCTCGCAATTGATCTCGACCAGAACCCCCATCTTTCCGCCGGCATGGATATAGGAAGAGACCAGGCCATCTGTGGCAATTCGCCCTGCCTTCTTCGCAGCAGTGGCCAACCCCTTTCTCCGGAGGTAATCGATGGCCGCATCGACATCTCCCTTCGTCTCTTGGAGGGCGGTTTTACAGTCGATCACACCAGCACCCGTCCTCTGTCTCAAATCTTTTACCAATTCAATAGAAATTTCCATTCAGCCCTACTCCTCCACTCCTTCAATGACTTCTTCTACCTTTATCTCTCCAGAGGACTCAGCCTTTTCAGCAGTCTCTTTTTCCTCTTTGGCTTCCTCTGTTTGAAGCTGTTTTTCATGAATCTGTCTTCCCTCAATGACTGCATCCGCAACTTTAAAAGCAAAAAGATGAATGGCTCGAATCGCGTCATCATTGCCCGGAATGATGTAATCCACCTCATCAGGATTACAGTTGGTGTCGACAATGCCGATCGATGGGATGCCAATCTTTCGCGCCTCCCTGACAGCGATTTTCTCCTTTTTGGGATCCACGACGAAGATTGCTCCAGGGAGGCGGTCCATATTCTTGATACCTCCCAAGGATCTCTCCAGACGGCTCCTCTCTTTCTCTAATTCCATCACCTCCTTTTTGGGGAGGAGATTATAGATCTCTTCGTTTTTCATGGCTTCGAGTTTATTCAGTCGATCGATGGATCGTTTAATGGTCTGGAAATTGGTCATCATTCCTCCCAACCAACGGTGATTCACATAGAACATATTACAGCGAGTCGCCTGTTCATGAATGGTCTCTTGGGCTTGCTTTTTCGTCCCAACAAAGAGGATGTACTCCCCTTTGGCTACAATGTCACGAACGAATTGATAGGCTTCTTTGAAGAGTTGGACGGTTTTCTGGAGATCAATGATATAAATCCCATTTCTTGCCCCGAAGATGTAGGGCTTCATTTTGGGGTCCCAGCGTTTCGTCTCATGGCCGAAATGGACCCCAGCCTCCAAAAGTTCCTTCATCGTTACATTGGCCATCGAACCCTCCATTTCTTTTCCATTTATCCTCCTTTGGATGAAAATTAGTCAAATAGAGCTTTGTTAACACATGATCGGGCATTTTGCAAGTGAAAAAATTCTTGGAGTTTAGCGGGACCTATTTCGAGCGATTAAGTTTAATCCAATAATTCGTAGTTTCTTGATATTATTATCTAATACAAACGCAATAATTCGTTATACCCCCCCCCACCCCTCCCCCTCAGAGACTGTGTCGTAATGATGATGGAGGGTAGATTCCGGCGGAACAGGCAGTCAGGCTCCTCAGCTTTAGAATGCGGTCGTTTAAAGTTATGGGTAATTGGCCTTCTTAGAAATGGAATTCTTTTCATGGGCTTGGAGCCACGAAGCTGGGCAATGAAAGGTTTCCGCCCTGCCTTCGCCGAAGCGGCTACGCGCAGGCAGGTCTAAAGCTTCGTCACCCGACCGCCTGTTCCGTCTTGTAACGGAAGTAGTTTCTCGTTGATTATGACACAGTCTCTCAAGGGGGGAGGGTGAGGTCGCCGACGCGCCATAGCCGCTTTGGCGACGGCGCGGTGGGGGTGATGTAATTTTATTTAATGCGTTTGTATTAGATCTCATACTTGGGAAGGAATTTGATGGTGGTTTGTCATCCCTCTCTCCACATTTGTCTGCCCATTACTCCACTCTTCCAACATTCCAAGACACTCTAACTATGAGAAGGTGTGAAAAAATCCCAAGACTCACAGAGCGGACAGGGGGATGTCGGAAAAACTGTAGAGCGGCTACCTCTTTCAGGCTTAATGATAGGGATTGAAAACCATGTTAAATTGATAAGTTAAACTGACTCATGACCCATACATTTTCAAAGTCCGCATTCTACAGTTTTGGAGATATCCCTCTGGCCGGTCCACTGCCCCTAATTTTTTCACAGCTTCTGAGAGGGTTCAATGAAGGCATCCCGTAGGAGTTTACTCTGTCTTGAAAAGGCCTGGCGCGGATTCTTTGTATCTTTCATGAGTGAGATCTCTTGAGTGATGAGACGCGTTACGTTCAGGATATAGGTCTCCGGTTTTTTTGTTTCTCGTTGATAGAGGGGATGCTGTTGGTTGAGATAAATCACTGTGCCCTCTGTGAAACATTCCGGTCCATCCTCCCCAAAATCGTCAACGCAGACCGAGACTCCTGTTTCTCCAAATTTCATCCTCTGGACAACAGCATTGGGAGTCAGGCGCTTCACCTTAGGCGATTTTTTCCTTGTTTTTTGGGGTTGCGGGGATGGTTGAGCCTTCTCGCTCGCTTTTATCTCCTTTTCTCCTTTAAGCAGTTCCATCCTCTTTGATATTGCCGCTGCACCACCCATCCCTTCACCTTCACCTGCCAGTGGGATTGCACCGAAAGGAGAGAGATCCGGGTTTAGGGCGAGGGCCCGATGGACTCTTTGCAAGGCTTCTTTCAATGTTTTACTTGCCCTCCGCTTCTCTTTTCGACCGGCCAGCCGTTTAAGGATATCATCCACTTCTTGAACGACCTTTTCCATCACCTTCTTGAAGGCTCGATATGGGGGACTGTCAAGAATAAACCCTGAACGGTCTGTCGTGATGGGCAGGAAATCGGCATGAACTTCCCCTCGGATTCTGGATGCGACCTTTCCCCAATGGTCTAACCCGAAAAATTCTCTCCTGATGGTGACCTGTTTCACTTTTACTTCAATCCCTAATTCAACAGAAGAAGCAGTGGAAGAGGGGAGGATGATAATCTCACCGTGGACAGGACCAAATTCTGTGCCTTCCAAGAATGGGATACGATGTCCGTTGAGGCTTCTCGGGGTGATCCTCATTCCATTCAGTCTCACAATAAAATTTGATGCCTTTAATGGTGTTCCTTCTACGATCTTTCGAACGACCTCTTCGGGCTCAAATGCCCTTGTCAACCGGGTGAGAGTGACCGTGGCGCCATCCCCTCTTTCCTTATCGGGTGACAGGATTTGGAGAGGGAGGTTCCATTGGTCTGCGACCTTCTCCCATTCCACCTTATCAAAGGTCACCTTCGCCGCAAACTCGCCCTTTTGTGTGTGGACCTCAAAACATTCGCAGGCAGAGAGGCTGGCAAATTTTCCGATACCGAACTGACCGATACGATCCCGTTGGAAGATAGGAGATCTGGTTTGAAGGATCTTCTCCGGAGAACCGATATTGAAATATTGTTTCAACCCCTCTCTGTCCATGCCTGTTCCGTTGTCCCTGACCTCAATGAATTCATCGGTCATTTTGATCTCCACCAGTGTCGCATCGGCATCATAGGCGTTATTGACCAACTCCCTGACGAGTTCGATGCTTTCCGAATAGAGCCTTTCCCCAATGGTGATCAGATGACTTTTATCGACAGTGACAGGGAAGTATTCCATATAAGTTTTTGTTTCATAAATAAAATCAATTGTCAAGTATCAAACCAGCAAGATCATAACCATCTCCCACGTTACTTCCCCCTTTAATAAAGGGAAGATGTGAAAAAATCGAGCACATGGTTCAAATGGAAAGGACGGGTGAATTGGAGAAGCTTTAGAGCGCAACCTTTGGAAATTGAACCACTGTGCCGTTAGCTCGCTTAACCACATATCTTGATTGCCGTGGCTGGTGACCCTTAACCTCAACGAGCGCATTCTAAAGCTTTGTAAATCCATTCGTCCTTTCGGGACAAAGGTTGACGAGAGCAATTTTTTCACAGCTTCAGGGGGATTGAAGGGGATTATATAACACTTTATGCATCATCTACTTTTTCCTCTTTTTCCCCTCCCCCTTGACGGGGGGTCTGGGTGGGGGTGGGGGTGAATAGGCAGGTTTGATCCTACCACAGAAATTACATCATTCATATATTAATGGAGGAAGGAGTAGCGGAGTCAAAAAAAGAGGCGTAGCCATTAGCTCCGCCTCTCACCTTGTGCCTTCAACTCTGACAAAAACATTTTAGGCATTTTTAACTGCGTATTGATTTTTTTTGATATCCAATATATTTTGATAATATATTTCAGTGCTTTAAATGTCTTTTTTGATCGTCGATTATGTATGAACAATAAAATCTTTTATCTGCTGGCTTCAATCCTGTTCATTGCAGTTATTCTTACTTACTCAAATCATTTTCATAATACCTTTCATTTTGATGATGCACACTCTATAGTTAACAATATTTATATTAAAAACATTCGTAATATCCCCCTTTTTTTTAAAGATGGTACGACGATTAGTTCCTTGCCTACCAACCAATCATACCGACCTGTCGTTGCGACAACACTTGCAATTGATTACTGGTTAGGCAAGGGGCTCCATCCATTTTATTTTCATCTTTCAGCTTTTATCCTTTTTATGCTTCAGGGGTTGTTAATGTATTTTCTTTACCTCCGTGTATTTAATCTCTCGTGTAGCAATAGCTGGAATAATCTTGTAGCGCTCTTTGCAACTGCCTGGTACATGCTACACCCTGCCAATGCAGAAACGATTAACTACATTCTTGCCCGGTCCGACTCCCTCTCGACATTTTTTGTTGTCCTTGCTTTTGTGCTTTTTATGTACTCCCCATTCTGCAGAAGATGGCATCTTTATCTCGTCCCTGTAGCACTCGGGAGCCTTACAAAACCGACTGCGGTAATGTTTGGGCCATTGCTCTTGGTATACATTCTCCTCTTCGAGGAAAAAACAGCCCTGAAAGACCTTCTTAAGAGGAACAACTTGGGTCAACTAATTTCTGTAGTTAAAACAGCGTTACCGGCCCTTATATTTTGTGTTTTCTTGTTCTTGTTTACCCGAATCATGGAGCCCGAAACATGGACGCCAGGCGGTACGTCTCGCTTTTATTATTTGATTACACAACCATACGTACTTCTGCATTACTTCACCACGTTTTTCCTGCCGATCAGCCTGAGCGCAGATACTGACTGGGCCACTTTAAAAACCCTTATGGACATCCGTTTTTTTATCGGGTTCTCATTTGTATTGATTTTATTTTTTACCGCAGTGACGACATCTAAAAACGAAAAACTGCGGGCTGTTTCATTCGGTATCTTTTGGTTTTTCATTTCGTTAATCCCAACCTCAACGGTCATCCCCCTTGCCGAAGTAATGAATGACCATCGCCTTTTTTATCCTTACGTTGGACTTATGATGAGCGTCTGCTGGGCTTTAGCTTTAATCCTGATGCAGGGGGAAAAATCAATCAAACCGGAAGAGACCTTTAACCATCTGGCTATTATCGTTATTTTGGCTGTTCTTGCGTTGTATGCCTTCGGTACATTTCAGAGGAATAAGGTCTGGAGAACGGAAGAAACACTCTGGCATGATGTCACCGAAAAGAGTCCGAAAAACGGCAGGGGACTCATGAACTACGGACTGGCATTGATGTCGAAGGCAGATTATACAGGCGCAGAAAAATATTTTATGAAAGCAATCGAATTAACGCCGGGATACCCTTATCTTCTTATCAACATGGGAATATTGAAAGAGGCTACCGGAAAGCCTGCTGAGGCTGAACAATATTTCAAAAGTGCTATCTCTTACGGGCCTGGCTATCCTGAGTGCTATTACTATTATGCACGCTTTTTAAAAAATCAGAGACGTATCCATGAAGCTGTTCACAATTTAAATAAAGCATTGGAATTGGCCTCTGCACATCTGGGTGCACGGTATATGTTAATGGACATCTATTTTGAGCAGTCGGAGTTTGAGAAATTGTCTGAATTGGCCAATCAGACCTTACATATTGTTCCTGATGACTCTCAATCGGTTTTTTATCTCAATGTTATAAAAAGAGGCAAATCCAGACTCGAAATGGCGGTAGAAATTGTCGATAAAAATAAAACCCCTGAAAACTTCTTAGACCTTAGCTTACGGTATTATGAATCAGGACAATACATGAAAAGCATCGAGGCCGCCAAAGAGGCGCTGAGATTAAAGCCTGACTATGACCTGGCTTACAATAATATCTGTGCCGCCTACAATGAACTGGAGCAATGGGACAGGGCGATCGAGGCAGGGGAGAAGGCAGTGAAACTCAACCCGAATAATCAACTGGCAAGGAATAACCTGGCCTGGGCGAAGAGCCAGAGGATGATTTCAGAAAAAATCAGGGTTCCTGTCAATAAGTGAGATTTGCGATCCGGCTCAATGAGAAAGAGCAGGGGGGAGCCTTCGGCTTCCCCTGCTTGTGTTAAACGTGCGGCAATGAGTTCTGAGGATAGGCTATGGCTGATTGCAGATGAAGTTGAATGGGATGTCAAAATAATCATATTCTGCAAACCATGCATTGACAAGATTGCACCGACACGGGGGGAGTTGAAAGGGTTAATCAGGTCTTTTTACTCAGGGTTCAAATAAAAGGGGGAGAGACAAGAAGCATCTCTCCCCTAAATTGGAGCCAAAAGATTTTGAACTTAAAACAACATTTCTGTCACGAGAAACCCATATCTTTTTTGTTATTCACCTATACCTATTTCCTTCTGAGTGCATATGAAATTGAAGATTCCGCGCACCCCTTGTGTACCTCCTGTCGTATATTGGAACGTGTAAACAGTCATTGACTCAACGGTATAATAGGTTACAGGATTATAATTAAGCTCATAATCGGTATATACTGGGGCTGAGAGTGGGGGGTCATAGTACCGAAGGCGTGGGTAGATTACACATGTTGGTATGGTATCGAACTCTTCAGTAAATGTGATATTGTACCTCCCTGTGGTCCAACCGGGTACAAGTGCAGGCGCAACGGTAATTTCGCACGATGATTGGTCTATATTGCATATTTCGGTACCACCATATATAAAGCAGTTGATGTCCCCGGCGCAGATTCTAGCCGAACCGTTGGCCACTCCTGGTGGTCCTGTTGGCCCAGTAGGTCCAGTCGGTCCCATTGGTCCCATATCGCCAGTAGGTCCCGTTGGTCCGGTAGGTCCTGTTGGTCCAATAGGTCCTGTTGCTCCGGTTAGTCCTGTTGCTCCGGTAGCTCCAGTTGCTCCTGTTGGTCCTGCTGGTCCCTGTGGTCCTGTTGGCCCCGTAGGTCCTGTTGGTCCCATTGGTCCGGGTCCATCCAAAGTAATTGGTTTTTCTGATGGTCTACATTCACTGAAATCAAGCACATATCTTAATTGGCCGTTATTCTTTTGGTAACATGCTTTAATTTCATCACCATAACAAGTAAATGCCATGAAAACCAACATAGCCAAAACCGTCGTCATCACAAGAATTATCTTTTTCACTGTTTCCTCCTTTTTTTAAAACTTTCTAACCCCACGTCCTAAGAAATGGCTACTCTTCCGTTCCATTTAATTTATTATTCCTATTTTGTAATAACCACCTCCTTCCAAGACGCCGGGTTACATTTGTCTAATTCAAATAGAAGCAATGTTTATGCCAAAACTAATTTTGCTGTAAAAAATTCGAGTAGGAAACAACAATAACCTAACAAGATTAATATGTTACCTTTTAATTTTCAAGATTTTTAACCATTATAATATCGTATAATCTTGTTAACGAATTAACAAATTTTGTCAGAAAAGAATCGCAAAATTGTAAATTGAATAACCAACAAAGGGAATGCCAAAAACGCCACGATTTTTAAAGTTCCAATTCTCACATATTTTAAATTTTGTAATAACCACCCCCTTCCAAGGCGCCGGGTTATATGTCAACTTTTTTGATAGTTCTGAAGAGTATTTTAAGACATTAATACAGAATTCGAAGATTTTGTCAAGTATTTTTTAATGAGGTGTTAAATCATGTAAGCTCATGTAAAATCAAGTAAACTGATGAAAAGCAATTAATTAAATTTCTTGAAAATGAGTAGTTTTGACAAGCACTATTTTTGAAAGGAAAGAGAGAAATAGGTTATAAGAAAAGTAGTTGTCAACCCGGTTTACCGGAACGATTATAAATAACGCAACCTAAAGGTTGCGGCTACATAAATCGCTAAATTTAGGTTTGAAAAAGATCATGTCCCTCAAGATTGCCAATAAAGGCGTTTTTTTTATTGCTGTTTCTCAATTTGGAATGGCCTTTTCCTTCCACTGCATTTTGGCTTTTATGCCATTCTATATTATCAGGGTTAGTACATTTGGGCCCAAAGAAACCATTCTCTGGATAGGATTGATTATGGGGGCATCGAATGTGATTTCGGCTTTTACTGCCTCTTTCTGGGGAGGACTTACATCGAGGTTCAGGCCCAAGGCCCTTTTCGAGTGGGGTATGCTCTGCAATGGGATTCTTATTTTCCTCATGGGGTTTACAAGCAATCTTTACATCCTTTTGATGCTGAGGATTTTCCAAGGATTGCTTGGAGGGGTATCTACCATTGGACTCATTCTCATCTCATCGCTCTCTCCTGGGGAGAGGCTCCATAAGGATTTGAGCTTATTTCAAAATTCCATTACAGCAGGCCAATTGATGGGACCTCCCATAGGGGCCTACGCTGCTTCGTTATTTGGATATCAGGCTCCTTTTGTTGTTGCCTTTATCATTGTCTCTACCTTCCTGACCTTCTGCCATCATTATGTGAGCGATATCCCCCCTCAAAAGAAAGAGTCTCATTCAGATGTCTTTTTTAAAAAGGAGATTTTAATAGGGTGGAGTTTAATCTTTGTCGCCACCATCCATCTTGCTTTCCTCCCCAGTGTTCTTCCGAGAATTCTGGAAAGTTTTCATTTGATGGGAGATGTGGCCTTAAAATCCGCAGCCTTTATCATTATGTCTTACACTTTCGCAGCCATCTCAGGAAATTATCTCCTCAGCCGTCTCTCTTCGAAGATAGGTCTCATGAAGGTCATCACGATTGCGTGTATATCTGGGGCGTGCTTCCAGGTCTTGCTGATCTTGAGCGGTGGGGTCTTAAGTTTCATGGTGATTCGGATGATTCAGATGGGTTTCATCGCTGCCGTTTTTCCTCTGACAATCTCTATCTTTGCTCGTGATGCAGGGGGAAGAACAATTGGTTTTCTGAACTCCTCAAGATTTGCGGGCAGTGCCGCCGGTCCCCTGATGGCCACTTTCGTGTTGGCTTACTCCAATTCCCTTACGTTATACATCTTAATCGCTGGGCTCACCCTGGGTTCTCTTTGGGCATTTTTGACCTCAAACAAAAAGATCTAACAACACCAGGTTAAGGCTAAGGTTGAGGTTAACATTTGGAGTAAACCCAAAACAAATCTAAAATGTTAGAGATAAATTCTCAGACTTAAACATGTGAGAATCTAAAACTGTCTTCAGGGTTCGAGAATTCGAGTGGTCAAGGGTTCAACTTGAATTAGGCTAAGGTTGAGGTTGAGGTTAAGATTTTCTTGACCTTAACCTAAATCTAAACCTCAATATTTGAGATTTTGGAAACCTGGGGATATCTTTGAAACCCAATGTCCCAAAGGTGGGGGGAAAGTTGAGTTCTTCAAGGACGAGGTCAGGCGTAAATGCCTTTGTGGCCATGAGATTGTCAATCCCAAAAAATTTAGAACTTCTGTCAATAGATGAAATCTGCGATCCGGCATAATGAGCAAGAGCAGGGGGACCCTTTCGGCCCCCCTGCTTGTGTTGAACAAGCGGCGATGGGTTCTGAGGATAGACTATTTGGGCTGGATGCAGATTAAGTTAAAGTCGACATCTACGTCAAAATTAGAACCTGTATCGGCTATTTCAGTTGCGTATATGTTGATACTGATTACGCCGGTTGATTGGAGAAACGTGTATCTCGCAAAAATTGGGTCTATAGGAGTGTTGTTGTCGTTGGGATAAGTATATACGACGCAGATTGGGTATTTGGTGAAGATTGGGTCTTGGGTGTTGGACGGATCCGTAGATTTAATTTCATAAAATTTAATATCATAATACCCTGGTGAAAACTGGCCTCTTGAGACTGTGATTTCACATGTTGAAGTTATGTACTGGGGATCTAACCCGTGACTGCCTACAGGAATGTGTGCGGCGCAGGTTCTTGGCCCGACAGTATAAGTAGTTTGGTTCTGATCAGTCAAAACTATCGTGAATGTGCCATCATAGTTGTCGATCACGTTTGCAATACCGACTCCTGGGTCACCTTTATCCCCTTTAGGTCCAGTTGGTCCTGTATCTCCGGTAAGTCCTGTTGCTCCGGTAGGGCCAATAGGCCCAGTAGCCCCTGTTGGGCCGATAGGCCCCATGGGTCCGGTAGCTCCAGTAAGTCCCATTGGTCCTTGTATTCCTTGTGGTCCCTGTGCTCCGGTATCACCTTTATTTCCCTTATCTCCTTTGTCTCCCTTATCCCCCTTATCTCCTTTAGGTCCCTGTGATTCAGTTGGTTCTGTTGGTCCTTTTTCATTCCAGCAGATCGGGATTTCTGATGACCTGCACCTGCCTGTGTAACCATCTTCATGATCCCAATCGTGATCATCTTTGGGCTTACCACCTGAGGGTGGGTTCTCACATTTATTAGGATCACCTTTGTAATGAGTTAAAATTCTTAATTGACCGTTCTCTTTTTGGTAACATCCGTGGTAGTCGTAGGCTTCACCTTGACCGTACCAAGTAAATGACATGATGAGCAACATAGCCAAAGTCATCACCATCACTACGATTATCTTTTTCATTATTACCCCTCCTTTCCTTTTAAAACCTTTCAATCCATCATCCTAAGAAATAGTGCCTCTCCCTTTAGGCCACAAGGGCTAAGGTTGTAGCCATAAAGACAGGGGGGGTCTTGATCAACCTGAAATCCCTCTCCTTCTTCGGCCTCCTTAATATCTCTTTGAATTCACTCCACTTGAAATGAAAAGTTAGCCTCTTTTTTGTGAAGAAGAGAATCCTATCCCTTTTTTTATAAATCCAGATAGAATGCTGCACGTCATCAGTAGGATCGACAACTAAGAACAGGGAACCCAGTTTACACATACTCCCGAGCGGGTTAAGTCCGACCTGGGTTTCCGGCTCCCCCCATTGGTTGAGAAATACCGTTTGGCTGATACCGGCCAACATCAAATGGTGGCGCGCCACCACATGTCTATGTGAACGCTTGCAACGATTAGAAATGGGACACGGAAAGGGAATCAGCATATTCTTAAAATGAAAAGATTTGTAATAAGATCTGATGAGCATAATCTGTGCCAAATTGAAGGGAATATTCAAAAATTGGATTGAGTTTTTAACTCGTTGATATCGCTAAAATTTTCATTTTCTCCATTATCAAACATCGGAAATCAAAACACATCCTTAATCTCCCAAGAAAAGGCAAATCGGGGATTTTTGTCGATTACGTGACAAATTTTGCTGCTGGAGAACCAGGAGAGCAATTTATAATTTTATAGGCTACCCTTGATGTTGATGGTTACCGGAGTCTGTACCTGGAACCCATCAGAGGATGTGGCTATAGCAGTTAGAATGTTTTAGCTTGGAGATGTAATTATCCCCTCACTGTTGTTTCCCTTCTATAATTCGGATACTGTCAATCTTCATATGCTGATGATGCTCCACATCCGAAGGCTGATCTAGAGGGAACAATTGCTGAAGAAAACTGATACTCTCTAAGTTCAAAGGCCCATTAGGAATGGTGACGCCCGCCTTCTGAAACCTTTCATAGATGTTATCCACGATGATTTGCCCAAGAGGAAATGTAAGGTACACAGTGTTAGGGCCTGTAAATAGCCCCTGACCTTCTTGAAAGTATTGAATACTTAAACCATTGTTGAAATCCAATATTAGAGCCTGCCAATGATTGGTTTTCCCTGGGGGGGCAGGGAGGATCTGATTGATAGACATCTCGTCAATCTTGAACTCCAAATAAGTGCTTGGGGTAATCGGGATAGGTAAAATATCTCGGAATTGGCCATTATTATTACGAGTACTCACGAAGGAATTATTGACGCGAGCTGACCTATGGCCCACATACCTGATGTTGTCTTTAATGAGTGTATCACCCTCAATGATGTTCGAGGTGGTGCCATTATCAGGGTTTTGGTCAAAGAGGTTAAAGTCCGTATGAGCCCAGGTGTGATTATCATTGAGACCATTGTCCCACTCTTCAGCAAACTTGACCTCTCCAAGGGTAAGAGATTTGCCAATGACAGCCCCCACTTCGTTTCCTAGTGTACCTTTAAAGGCAAGGGTAAACTTTACAGAATTATAGTTTTCTATGGGGATGGGTTCTGGAATTGGAAAGTCAAGAACGGTTTCTTCTCCATTATATACAAGTGTACCACTGGAAACCACAGGGGTTTGGCCCCAAATATCCTGGGAGCCATCTGGGTTTCCTCCGGTGGGGGTGTAACGGTAAGTGAGGGTGAATTGGCCATTTTGCATGGTCTCTCCGGTAGGAGTCATGTTTTTAATCTTCACCCTCAAGTAGTAAATGGTGTTTTTATAAAAAATAGGAACGGGGGTGACCTGAAGTTTGCCTCTGAAGAAATAGTCCAGAAGTCCTGCTGAATAACCTACCGTTCGAGGAAGCAAATACTGAGCATATTCTTCGTGTGGAGCATAAAGGGGACGCTGGTTCTAAAAGAATTTAAGATATTTCTTCAAATTTGCTGGTTCCTCGGAAACAGCCAACCGATTAACTGAAGAGGTCGTCACCCGAAGGAAACGCGCAACTTCAGCGCCCGGATAGCCCATCCTTCCTATTGCCAACTGACAAAATAGCCTCCTTGCTCTCACCACCTCTCCCTTTCGTATCCCTGAACGTAATTCCGATTCCTGTATCCCCTCTCCCCTAACGACCCTCTTTGTCAACGTCAGCAAATCTGGCACTTCACGACCCAGTCTCAAGGTTTCCTTCTCTCTCTCCTCAGCTTCAGACATTAGCCTTTGAATAAATTCGCCCCTCCCCAATATCCTCTCATCCGAGGCAACCTTGACCCCCTTCCTCCTTAAAGACAATACCTGCGACCATCCCCCCAAACTCCGGATTAACCCACCTCCTACCAATTCCGGCCTCTTCCCAAGGGATACCCCTTCTTTCACATACTGCTCATACTTCTCAACAGCCCGCCGTCCCTTGCCAAAATAGGCTGTAATGGCCTTAATATCCTGCCAATCCCGCTTCACCCTCCCCATAATTGCAGAGTGACCTGCCCAACGATAATGGCTCAATTGTTTCAGATCACCGACCATACCCGCTCTCAATGGATTCAAATGAATATATCTCGTCAATTCCAGCAGATAAGGATCATCTTCACAGATAATGGATTTATACCTGTTCTGAAAGAGATGACCATACCTCTTGTGCCGCAAGTTAAAATTGACCACATACCCTGTGAGAAGTTTTCGCATACTCTTGGAAATAGACTGCCGCCCGGTCCGAACCAATAAATGAAAGTGGTTGGGCATGAGGGCCCAGGCATATACAATGAGTCCCCCATCGATGCACAAATCCGCCAGCCTGTTCAGGAAATCTTCCCGGTCTTGATCCGTGCGGAATATTCTTGTCCGCTCGATGCCCCGGCCCATGATATGATGCAACGCCCCAGGAGCATCCAGCCTTGGTTGTCTCGCCATACTGCCACATTACACCCTTCTGCTCTAAGTGTCAAGTTGTTTTAGAACCTACGTCCCCTTTATCTCTCCTCAGGGGCACGTGCGGGCCGGGTATGGAGCCGCGTAATCCTATTAAAGTCCAGGGAGCCGACGTGGTGGGACGAAGCGGAAGGCAATAACGGACGCATCGATAATGCGAGAGGCGTTCGTTCCCTGCGCGGTCGTAGACCCCGTGCACACACGGAAACACCCTGTACGGGAATCGGGAGATCCCTTGACTGCCTTCGTTCGCAAGGGAACGGAGGCTACATCGGGAAGTCTGAGGACGCAAGCCGATGAGGATTGGTCAGGGGAAGTCGGACAACTCTACAGTACCGAGGAAGTCTTCGAACAAGGCTCGTCAAAGGGCTACGGAGAGGATGGAGGGAAGGGAGTTGGCCAAGGGGAAGACGCTTGAGCAAAACATGCTCCGGACTCAGGGTCGGGGAGGCATGACCAGTGCGCTTGAGCGGATACGGGAAGCGGCACAGAAGGATAGGAAACAACGGTTTACGGCGCTCCTTCACCACGTCTATACGGTGGAACGTTTGAGGGAAAGCTACTTACGACTCAAACGGGAAGCGACTCCGGGGATAGACGGAGAGACGTGGCGGCACTACGGGGGGAAACTGGAAGAGAACCTCCAGAATCTTTCTGATCGGCTGAAGCGGGGGGCGTATCGGGCGAAGCCTGTTCAGAGGGTCTACATCCCGAAAGCGGACGGCAGACAGAGGCCGATCGGAGTACTTGTTTTGGAGGATAAGATCGTGCAGCGGGCCGTCGCTGAAGTGATGGGGGTTATCTATGAGCAAGACTTTCTCGGATTCTCGTATGGGTTCCGGCCAGGGCGCAGTGCGCATCAGGCGCTGGATGCGCTGACGGTGGGACTGATGACGAAGAAGGTGAGCTGGGTGCTCGACGCAGACATTCGTGGGTTCTTCGACACCCTTGACCACGGATGGCTGGTGAAATTTGTAGAGCACCGCATTGGAGACCGACGCATCGTGCGCCTGATCCAGAAATGGTTGAAGGCCGGTGTGTTAGAAGAGGGGAAGCGGATACAGAAAGAGGTGGGTACGGTTCAAGGTGGCAGTATCAGTCCGCTTTTGGCCAACATCTACCTTCACTATGTGTTCGACCTGTGGGTTCAGCAGTGGAGGAAGAAGCAGGCGCAGGGTGAGGTGATCGCTGTGCGCTACTGTGATGACTTCATTGTGGGATTTCAGCATCGTCACGAGGCCGAACGGTTTCTGGCTGATCTTCACGACCGGTTAAAAGGATTTGGGTTGGAACTCCATACGGACAAAACCCGCATCCTGGAGTTTGGCCGGTTTGCGAGGGGAAACATAAACCAGCGTGGCGAAGGTAAGCCCGAGACATTCAACTTCCTGGGATTTACACACATCTGTAGTCAGACCCGGAAGGGGATGTTTACGGTCCTACGCAAGACGATGCGCAAGAGGCGGCAGACGAAACTCAAAGAAGTCTATCAGGAATTGAAGCGACGCATGCACGATCCAGTTCCAGAGCAAGGGGCTTACTTACGGTCGGTCGTCGGAGGGCACGTCCGCTACTATGGTGTGCCTATGAATGGTCCCTCCGTATCGGCCTTCCGGAAAGAGGTCTGTCAATTGTGGTGGAAAGCCCTCAAGCGTCGAAGCCACAAACATAGATTGGTTTGGGATCGGATGAAACGCCTTATGGACAGGTGGCTCCCTTCTGCCCGTGTTTGTCATCCCTACCCTTTAGTGCGTTTTGGCGTCATTACCTGAGGCAAGAGCCGAGTGCGGTAATTCCGCATGCTCGGATCTGTGCGGGGGGCGCTGGGCAACCAGCGTCCCTACCGCGACCTTCATCTAGCCGAGCACCTGACGGACAGGAATCCGTATAGCAAGTAAGAGAAGGCCAGCTCCGCCAACAATGAAGACGATGACCCCGGGGATGCCAGTGGATAGTTTGAATTTTATCTCCCTTTCTTTAACCGTAACCTCAATATCTGATTTGTTATTTTTCTCCGTTGCTTAACTTGTAGCGGGGCTATAGACTGACACAATGATAAGGTAGATGCCTGCTGCTGCGATTAGGGAAAAGAGGAGTAGGAGCACGGCGATTATAGCTTTACCGAATAGGGGCTTCCGCATATGTTTCTCCTTTCCGGATGGCTGGTTAGAATTCACGTGCATAACGCGACAGGTCAGGTGCGCTGTCAAGCGTCGCTTGGACCTACTTGTTGGCCAGTTGATTTCTGCAACCGAGCTATCTCCCCTATGAAGATGTAACCCTCGATAATGGCCAAGCGTGCCTCCTCAACAGAAACATCCGTGTGGACGCCCTTGCATGCCTTTTCATACACTGCATCCAAGCGGGAGCACAGATGCTCAAGCTCGTTCTCCAGAATGGCGCGACTGCTACCAGACGTCAGGCGCGACTCAATAAACGCCACCAGCCTGTTCTTGTAGTCGTCGGCACCAACCTTGTGTTTCTTTCCTGAACCATCAACCCAGTCGTTATCGGACGGCGGAAAAACTGAATCAGCCACTGTCATCAATAGGCGTCGGCAGGACGTGAGCGCCTCGGCGTACGCTTCTGCGTTTCCTTCAGCCATTCTTTCTGCGATAGCGAGGAGTTTCTCCGCTGATTTTGGACTGTGCGAGCGAACGAAGGTGTCAACGTCTTGGCGAAGTTCATCGAAGATCGATTCGGCAACGTCCCCGAACTCGATCGCAATCAACGTGTCGGTCACGTAACTGTGAACTGCCGCCTTCAGAGATGAGAACAGGGCAACATTGTTCAGGTAGGTTTCCTTGACTGCGTTAAGCGCCGCGATTTGGTCTTTCAGCATTTGCGTCGTTGCCCCAGCGACTAGGTAGTTCTCTGCGGTCCCTGTGCTTGGCTTCGGGCTGGCGTTTTCGACCCGCTGCCTGTCGGCAGCACAAGCCGCCTCCAAACGCGGCAGGCTGGTCAAGTAGTACCTACCTTCTTTTGCGATTCTTCCAGCAGCCAGTGCGTATTGGAGACAGTTGCCGAGTGTTCTAGCGTCGAAACCGTCTTGATACCCGCTGATTTCGAGATCGAGCCAGGTCTGCGCATCCGTGTCTCTGAGAAGGCGCGCAAGCCGTTTGGCTTGGAGGAGGTGGTGTTCGATGGGCAGATCGGATGTCTCCATCTTCTGGAGCAAGTCAGTAGCAACCGTGGAGGCTTCGTTGAGTCGTGATCCAGTGGTCGTGCTCATCTGTCTAGCTTTCTTGGCCAACCATTTGCATAACCTGCGCGGGCAGACACCTATGTTTAAACCGCGCCACGCTTATTCCGCATAGGTGGACAAGGCCTGCTGTAACGTTGTCGCCCGTTCCATCGCGTCAGGTGCGCTGATGTGGCGCTCATAGAATTCCAGAAAAATGTCGCGCCCAGTGGTGATGACATCACACATTGCGCTAACGATGGCTGCGATGGCTGCCCATTCGTTTAGTCCTAGCGGCATGGTACCCCCCCTATAAATTTGTTTGGGATGTATCCAACACTTTTTTAATCCTTCTTCTTGATGCTATACGGGCCATTACGATTGCTAGATATGCCCGAGTAATGCCACCCAATATTGCTCCGACCCTAAAGTTAAAATATAGCGTTCCAAGTTTTTCACTTATCGCCTCATGCCCTATTAAGCCACGCTCAATTAGGCAATTCAATATGCGATTGAATGTATCAGTTAGCCCCCCCGAAGCAGTATTTACAGCAAAAACAACTACAAGAACAAATCCTGCTACGGCAGTAAAGCGCATGGCATGGTCAGAGAAAATGCGACCAATTAACCAACCAGCAAACGCAACTCCACCCCAGTCAAAAATTACTAATAAAATTAATGCCTCTGGCCTACATATATAATTTTCCCCATAGGAAGCCCGAAATATATTTTTAGAAATGTCATAAAATACTGTAGATCCATAAACAATAAAAATTGCAACTAAGGCAGAATATACCTGTGATATTGAAATTGATGAACTTTTAACCTCATAGTGAATGGTGGGAGAATAATCAAGTCTATCAAAAAGTTTCAATGCAATCCCACCCATTACTGTACCTGCGACTGAAGCCACTGCGGAACCGGCAAATTTATTAACAAGGACAATTACAACAACAAGTATAATGAAGGTAATTACTGCTGTGACAAGAAACTTTGGATCAAGTGATATTTTCACGGCATTCCCTTTTTATCTTTAAGTAGTTATAGCCTAACGCTTGAGCTCAGCGGCGCAGTTTAGCCGCGTCCGCTGCAGCCCGTTGTTGGGCAATTAATTCAATCTCTTTGTGCCTTGCTGGATCAAGACTAACTGTGCCCCGACCTGTTCCATCATGGTCAAGAAACCTCTTCCTCCCCAATTCAGTAATTGCATGCCGTAGGTCATGAGAAGATAGATGAGTAAGTTTACCTAAAGCTTCAAAATTGACATAAACATCACCCCATTTGTTTTGGCGAAATAGTTTGTCCAAAATGCGAATAGCAGCGTCAGAGAGATCATACTTATTGATTGCTGGCCCACGATCTGATATTTCAGAAATGTTATGAGTGCGTCGGTGTTCTTTTGAAACGGAAATAGTCTCGACAAGATCCTGTTCAATTTCAGGCCAGACATCTTCGAAGCATAACGACTTGTCCAATTCCGCTACATGTTGAAGAAGATGTGAGGGATGAATATCGAGTTGTGCTGCTGCCGTAGATGTTCTAACTTTCATTGATCAAGGCCTCCTGGAGTTCTCTTGGTACTGCCGTAAGTATAAACCGCATTATTTCCATATTCTGGCACTTGACTCTGAAACCTTCCAAAATCGCTACATCTTCAAGGTCGAACCGGGATAAAAAAACAGGCCGATCTCTTTCAGTTACAAATTCGCCGTCTTCAGCTTTGAGCTCTAACTCATGCAACATATTCCAAACAATACACATGGCTCTTGAACTATTTTCTGTTGGTTCGTTCAATTTAGCGGCCTCCCAATCAGAGGCTCGGAAGGGAAGAAGAAATACTGCCTTGCCTTCGAGATTGCAATAAAACAATATTTCTTCAATTGGATTGTCCCGTGGTATCGCATCAGGTAATTGAACTGCGCCCGGAAATCGTTGGTGAAGTTGGCTTTCAATCATTTTTAAAGTTTCTTGGAGCATGTCTTTAACACCAGGTACAGAAGCAGTATCTATGAACTTTTTTAACTCTTCCCGTTGTTCCGAAAGTTTTGCAACCTCAGGATCGGCATGACGTGCCTTTCTGAACGCTTCAATTTCTTGTATTCTCTTCTGGCGTTGTTCTTGTGTTGCGAATGCTGCAAGCACACTATCTGTCTGCTGCTTTAAATATCGCTCAATCGAATCAAGCATTTTAAGGCGTAACTCTTGCTGTTTGCCTTCACGCTCTACGCGATATTTTGAAAGCAACTGTTCTGCCTCTTGCTTGCTCTTTTGCTCTTTTTTCACCTCTGCCAAGGCGGCCTCAGTAGCTTGCTGGGCTTCCCTCAGAGATTGTGAGAGTTTTCTTTGTTCTTCCTGATATTGCATTAAGGTATCAAGCGCTTCTTGTCTTTTCCGTTCAAGTTCCTCCAATATACGTTGCGCATCAACGACTTTATCAGACGTGGCGTTAAGAGCTCGCTTTCTTTCTCCCTCTAAGGTGTGTTGCCTTGTTATTTCGGTACTAGCCCTTTTGACTCGTTCTTCAGCGGAGTTGCGCTGCCCCTCCGCCTGTGATAACTGAGAATTAATATTACTTAGAATATCTCGAACCGGCTGGGTGTAGCTACGTATGAAATCTGCAATAAGCATAGCAGAGTTCCTCCTTATGAAATGGCCTTCAGTTCAGGCCAAGTCATGAAGACAGCATCGTCAAGTCGGTCGCAGGCAACAACAGTTGCGCCCTCGACTTCCTCCTGAAGAAGATGTGCGCTCTCGCTTGGGCAAAAGATTCGGATAGGTTTGGGGATGACCGTGCTTGCCGGGTCTTTCAACTGTTCCCAGAGATCGATCAGGATCTCGTCGGGAACCTCCCGGACTTTGCGAAGTAGGTCGATCTCACCAAGGTAGATATGGTAAGGCGGAATATCCTTCTGAATGTATGAAGCAATCAGAGCCATACAGAGCGGGAGCCCCAGAAGACTCCGGTACCGTTTGTCACCAGGCAGCCTACACTGAATCGTATAATCCAAATCTTCAATCTGCATTTCTGGTAATTGACTGATGCAGGTTGTGAGTTGTTCAATTTCCTTCCTAGGTAGCCCGGGTGCAGTGATCTTACCTCTTGATCCATAAGCTGGCAAAGCAACTGAAGCCTGGGCTTCAGCGATGCCGAAATGCCGGCCAAGGTAAGAGCGGGCAACGCTACTAACAGAGTCGCTGTGCGGGGATACTCTCAGTGCGGTTGTTGTCTTGTCCATTTCAAGTGGTATTGGTTTGAAAATCGCTGGCCCAAAACGGTTTTTTGGAACAAACATCGGGCGGTAGATCATGGCTCGGCGCATGACGAGGACGCAGTCAACATTGTGCTCCATGTCTTTCGGGCCAGCCACATCACCTTTTTTTGTTACATGGGCTACTAGTAGCACAGTAATTCCTGATGTTTTACATTGGCGGCAGAATTCGTATACTTGTTTGTACTTTCGTGTTGAGCCCGCAGAAAGACCTTGGCCTTGTACTGAATCAACAACGATAAGTTTTACTCCGTGGTACTTACCGGAGGGGCTCATGACTTGATGTGCTAAGAAACTCGGCAATGTTTCGATGTCGTAAACGGTCTCTTCAGGGAAAACGTTTCTAAAGGCATTGTCAACATCCTTTCTCGGCCAGTCCGATGTCATCTGACGTGCTACCTTAGCGAGGTCATCTTGCGATTGCTCCGTCAAAATATATAGACTCTTTATCCCGCGTCGGCCAAGGTCGAGAGCAATCTGAGTTGATAGACGCGATTTGCCGATGCCCGGCTGTCCGGCAAGAAGGTACACTCCCCCCACTACGAACTTGGCTATTCGTTGACGTAACCAAGCAAGACTGTCGGAAAGTTCAAGCTCAGCATGTTCTGCCGCACCTATACCAAGTAAACCCGTGGGCTCAGTATGACTCATGATTTCCTCCTTGTTACTCGTGTATTTGATGCCCAACGAGATGCATCAGCCGCCGGGGCTACCGCGATCAAATGAACCCCTCGCCGGGCTTATTTCCGGTCGGCTGGATGTTTTTGTTAGGAGACGGATTCTTCTTCTAAATTGAACCTGTTCCTAAATGTTTCAATCCGGTTCGATAACTTCGACACATCTGAAAACTTGTCGATAAACTTAATTGCAGTCTCAACACCCCACTTGGCACAACCATAACCCATGCATTTCATCGAGATTAGGTCTGCACCTTCGCCGACAAAGGGGCTGAACATGAATCTGAAACCCATATTCTTTAATTCAACTCTTTTATCCTCAGGTGTTAAATCCCAGTTTGGCTTGAAATGAATTAACTCATTTCTCAATATTATTAAACAATTGCAATCCTTATAAATTGCTTCCTCTTCAAGGTTGTAATCTATGTTGAGAATCTTCAGGGCCTTAAGATATTTCTTCAGAATGGGTATACTCTCAATACCATAGCGCCCATAGAATTTCTTATCAAAATTCTCAATTTTCCCTCTTAGAGGGCCGCCATGGGAAATGAATAATTCATTTATATTAGCTTCGATTGCCGCAGCGGACGCCATTATGGAAGCGCTTGCGTATGATCTTATTTCGGTAAAGAATTCGCCGAACGACTGTTCCGCATTCTCCTGTTCGATAATCCTTACTTTCCGAGCGAAAAGCACTGCTGAGAGTAAATGTTGGAAGACAAAGCTGCTGATAGCTCGAAGTTTAGCTTCACCTTTCAGCGGGGGTATCACTGCATTAATCTTAATGTTCATTTTTTCTTTCTATTTCCTCCCAACGATGGCGTCACCCGGAGCCGGCTTTTTCGGCGATCGGGTGGACGCACTTGGTTAGCCCTTGCGCTTTGAAATACGATCATTTCTCAGTACCCTGGCAGATAGCTCTCGTAGGTCAGTATTAGGAAACGATAGCAATTTCTTTCCTATGCCACTTCTATGCTTGTATCTCTCGTAAATCAGTTTTCCGGGACCGTTGTAGACCTCCTCGTGGGTCCCGTCTCTGTGTAGCTTAAGGCCTAAATAATAGTCAGGCACGGAGGGGAACGAAAGAGAGTCTTTAAAGGTAACCCTAACTTGTACCAGACGACCATCCGACGTCTTGCCGTGATGCCCTTCGCAGACGACATCAAAGAGTTCAATATCATATTCAAGTGCCGCGATAATTTCGCCTATGTCCCCGACGAGGCGCCCATCAATCGTGAACTCCTTCTTTGGGAATGCACGCTTCAGGTGGCCAATTCCTTCGAAGATCAAACCAAGCGCATCGGCTATTTTACTCTTCTCATCCATCCTCTATCCTCCTTAGGCTAACGACCTAAATCAGCGGTGGCTATTAGCCATCCGCTGCGTTGATAGGTTAGGGCAAGAGTATTCTATCAATTGTCAAGGACCGATCCAAAAAGGTTCACACACAAAATGGAAACGGGGTCGTCCCTTTTCTACTTTTTTTGTCGTAATCAGGACGGGAAAAGCCATTCATCCAGATCCTTCCCCTTTTTCCCAAGTCCATTCAAATTTTTTTGCAATAATTCTATTCGCCTAATCCCTTTGGATTGCCTTGGTTTGATTCTGGGAGGAAGACCATCAACAGTAATATTGAATTCTAAATCATTCCAATCTAAATATCCTTTTAGAAGAAGCTGTACTCCAAAATATTCTCCGTGGTTTAATACCTGAAAAGGTAATCTTAGCAGAGTATTGCCGTTGCCTAATTCCTGAACTTCTAGGGAGATCTTTCTCCCGACAGGATTGACATACGTAATTCTTGAATCAAGCACTTGAACTTCTTTGGAGAGCTCAACGCTGAGAGGCTCAACACAATCACTAACTGGCCTTTCCCCCATATTTACAATAGAGAATTCAAGTTGAAACAGATCATCCGCGACGGTGTTTTTGTACCGTATTTCCAAATTCTTACGAATTTCAGGTGAAATATGTGAAAGAATTGTTGATGATCGAACCACGTATATAGCAAGTTCTCTGCCAAAGGACTTCGAGAAATAATGCTTGCTGATTAGAAGTGTAGCAATGATGCCGACAATCAAGGATGCAACGCTCAAGAGGATTGTTATTTCTATGCTCATAAAGTAAATGTCCTCTGAATCTTGTATAAAGAACCGGGACGTCGTTGAAAAAGTGGATCTTACCTGCTTCGATCCGGCCTAACAGATAGTAGACAGAAAAATAATATCATGATATTATAATTCTGCCTAGCATGCAATACCTGATTCTTGATTAACCCCTTAAAATAAAAAGGGATTCCTGGGTGAAAATCATGGATATCCGTAACTCCAAAGAGCAAGATGGTTAATGATAAAAAATGAAATCATTAATGATATAATGAGTCGAGTAGACCGGTTTCTACTGATAGCGCAGGTTGAGGTTTGTTTTCTCCGTTAGCCGCCTGGTTTCCCGGCGGTGCCACAATATTTCAACTCTATATCCGTTGGCCTGGTTCTCAACCAACCAGATTCTTCAGACTTTGTCTGGCGCACTAAGAACTTGCTTTGGGATGAGCTAAATGTATTAAAACGGAAGTTGAATGTCAAGATCAAAAATACCATCGATGATTACCGATTCAAATCAAGCATGCTTGGCTAAAATGACTGGTCGAAGAGTTCAGGAAGAAAGTGATGAAAATAAGTTGTTTGATATGCAGAAAGTTCTTATGCCGCCATCTGCGGGAAGTTGACAATGAGGATTTTTAGTTTTGTATTTCAAAATTGCAATGATTGCTAAGCTTGTAAAGCATTAATAGTCTGATCGTGCGGAGCTACTTCTTTTCTGCCCAGCACAAAGTGGGCCTCCTGCTGGGAACTAATCGGGGGTGAATTGCTGTAACAGGTGGTATAGGTTTCAAGCAGTTCCCATCCATCTTTCAGGAGGCTATTAACCTCGTCCTCAGCATTTTGGGCACCTGGTCGCGTATATCCGGTACTGATAATCTTAATTTGCTTAAAATCGTTGAGATCGATCTTCCCTTTTTCCATCAGCCCTCCTAATCGGTTATTTTAATCATCTTATATTATGAGCAAGAACTATACCAAGTTGGATTTTTTGTAACTTATTGAAAATAAATGGTAATTCAAAAATAAGACACTCCCATTTTTACTCAAAATTGTTTATTTTCTTAACAGTTGCCTATTTTTATGTGCAATCATCAATGAGATTCCGGAATTCGCCTGTCTGCCGCAGGTAGGGATTGCGGAACGGGGAGTTGAATCAAACTTGAACCGATTAAGAAGGAATCGAAGGAATGAGCTTCTTAAGTGTGAGGGCGTTTTTGATCGCAAAGCCATATGCATCGTTGTTGAAATAGACAAATATGACCTTACCTTTCTTTGCCCAACCTTGGATTTTTTCACCCCATTGGCTTAATTCTTTATCTGAGTAATTAGAACCGTAGAGAACTTCGCCTCCGTGGAGGCGGAGATAGATCGTGTTGGATGTCACCCTCTCCATCAAAGGGAGGCCCGCACCGTGGGCAATGCAGAAGGCAAAATTAAATTCTTCCAATATTCGGAAGGCCTCCTGGCAAAACCAAGATTCATCTCTGAACTCAAAGGCATGGCGAATCCGTTTCGAACGAGGGAGGGTGGAGAGAAGGACGCAGAATTCCTCCAATCTCTCCTTCTGAAATTTGAATCGGGGAGGGAGCTGCCAGAGCACCACTCCCAATTTCTCTTTTAATGGGGAGGCATGGTCTAAAAGAAGGGATAAGGGTTCTCGGCAGTCTCTTAGACGTTTGATATGGGTGATAAATCGACTTCCTTTGACGGCAAAGGAAAACCGTTTCGGTGTCCGTTTGTACCAGCTCTCAAAAACCTCTTTACTGGGCAACCGGTAAAAGGAGACATTCAACTCCACCGTGTCAAAATATTCGGCGTAGAATTCGAGCCACTTTTTCTGCGGAAGATCGGAGGGATAGAAAACACCATCCCACCAATGGGGATAATTATAACCGCTCGTTCCGATGAAAATCATCTTTTAATTAAATTTACAATTTACAATTTGCGATTTGCAATTTAAATCAATGATAGTACCCTCCACCACCAGGGCCCCTTTGGCCCCATTTTCTTCTGTAATATTCGCGGCGAATTCTTTGTCGGATCGTTGGGTAGGCCATATAGAGAAGGCCGAAGAGAAGGCCCCCCAGATGAGTGAGGTGAGCGATGCCGCCTCCTGTCCCTTCCGCTGAAGAAAAAAGTTCGATGAGGCCAAAAATGATCACCATGTATTTTGCCGGGATGGGAAAAAGGAAATAGATGTAGATGAGCCGATTGGGGAAGAGCCACCCATAGGCCAGGAGTATTCCGTAAATCGCTCCAGAGGCTCCGATCACAGGGATGAATTGACGGGAAGAAAAAACCACAGTGCAGATTCCAGCGCCGATTCCACAGAAGAAGAAAAATCGTAAGAACTTCTTCGATCCCCAGTAGCTTTCCAACTCCCCTCCGAACATCCAGAGGGCCAAGAGATTGAAAAGAATATGGGTGATCCCCCCATGGAGGAAAATGTAGGTAAAAACTTGCCACAGAAAATATTTCTTCCAGACCAGGATGGGGACGAGGCCAAGGTAAAAGTTGATCTGGCTGCCGACCACCATTTGAAGAAGAAAGACGACACCCATGATGATCATCAACTTTTTAATGACGGGTGTCACACCATATCCAAAAGAATAGCGGTAATAAGTCATTTCAGTCCCTCGCCATTAAATATAAAATAACGTGTCCGTGCTTCGTGTCCGTAGCCCATATCGCCTTCATCAATGCTTTGTGGGTACCACTTCATAGGTTGTAAAAACTCCGAACGCTGAACTCCGAACTCTTAACTCCGAACTCTTAACTCCTCTTGAACCATTCCCGATAGGGGAAAAGTCCGAAGATCCCTCCGGTATGGATGAAGAGTACCTTTTGTCCCTTTCTGAATCTTCCCTTTTTGATCTGATCAACCAGACCGTACATCGCCTTTCCCGTATAGACGGGGTCCAAAATGATCCCTTCATGTTGGGCCACATGCTTGATGAAAGCCATTTCCTCACCTCGGCTCTTGGCATAACCTTTACCAACATAACCATCGATGATCTTGATATCATCCATGGTCAGATCGAAAGTTTTTCTTAAAAGGATCTCTGACTCACGAACACATTGAAAGATTCTTTCAAAAAAGTATTGGGCCGTGGCTGAAATATTGAATCCGATCACTTCCCCCCTGATATGGAAAAATTTCTTTCCGATCCAGAGTCCCGCATAGGTTCCGCCTGAGCCCACAGCCATAACAATCGCATCGAATTCAATACCCATTTTCCCCATCTGATCCCGGATCTCCTCCATAGCCCTCACATATCCGATGGCACCCAGACCATTAGAACCTCCCTCAGGGATGGAGTAAGGTCTTTTTCCTTGTTGGGCTAAGTTTTTTTCCAATTTATCAAAGATTTGATCCCGATTCAAATACTCGCTCTTGGTGACAAGGGTGACCTTGGCACCAGCCAATGAACTGAGCAAGTAATTCCCGTCGGGAATTCGAACTCCTCTCCCCCTCAGGATGAGATAGCAATCGAACCCCCACCTTTTTGCAGCAATGGCTGTTGTCCTCGCATGGTTCGACTGGAGCCCCCCACAGGTGACAAGAGTATCGGCCCCCTTCTCGAAGGCATCGGCCAAAAAGAATTCTAACTTCCGCACTTTATTTCCATTGAGAAGGCAACTTGTGTCGTCATCCCTTTTGATATAGATCTCAGGGCCGTTCAATTCTCGGGTAAGTCTATCTAAATATTCTATCCGGCTGGGTCCGTGAGCAATGGAAATTGATTCGGGATAAGGAAAAGAGCTTTTCATCTTATTCCTCAATCCCCCCATCCCCCCCTTTAGCAAAGGGGGGAGAGGGGGGATTAAAATGGATTCCATATTTCTTCAATTTGTAACGAAGCACCCTCTCACTGATGCCGAGGCTCTCGGCAGCCTTCGTCTGAACCCCCTGATGCTGGTGAAGGGCTTTGACAATCAGGTCCTTCTCGATCTCTTCCAAGGACTCGGGAAGACTCTTTTCTTTTTTGGGAAATTCATAGAGTCTTTCTGATTTCTCCTCCTGGAGATGAAAGGGAAGGTCCCGGATGGTGATGACATCTCCCCGGCAAAGCACCACGGCTCTTTCGATAAGATTCTCCAGTTCCCTGACATTTCCAGGATAGGAATATCGAAGGAGAAGGGCCCTCGCCTCTTTGGAAATATCAGAGATGGATTTCTGATTCTCGTTTGAAAATTTTTTTAGAAAAAAGTCGATCAAAAGAGGAATATCCTCCCTCCTTTCTCTTAAAGGGGGAAGATGGATCGAGATCACATTCAGTCGATAGTAAAGATCCTCCCTAAATTGTCCCTTCTTTATCGCTTCCTCAAGATTCCGGTGGGTGGCAGTGACCACCCTCACATCGGTCTTCAGTGAGAGGTTCGATCCCAACCGTTGAAATTCCTTCTCCTGAAGGATTCTCAGGAGTTTCACCTGGATGCCGGGGGAGAGATCTCCAATTTCATCCAGAAAGATGGTTCCGCCGTCTGCCTCTTCAAATCGGCCGATTCTTCTCTGGGCTGCGCCCGTGAAGGCACCTTTCTCATGACCGAAGAGTTCACTTTCGAGCAACGTCTCGGGAATCGCAGAGCAACTCACCTTCACCAAGGGCTTATTGGAACGGGGACTCGCATAATGGATCGCATTGGCAATTAGTTCTTTTCCCGCCCCGCTCTCTCCCCGGATCAGAACAGTGGCCTGACTGGGTGCCACCCGGGCGACGAGCCCCATCACCTCTTCCATTTTTAGGCTTCCATAGATGATGTTGTCAAATGTATAGCGTTCTTGGAGTTGAGCCCTCAACTCCTTATTCTCCCTGATGAGGTTGGACCTCTCCATTACCTTTTGGAAGATAAGGAGAAGCTCTTCCAGATCGATGGGCTTGGTGAGGTAGTCCAGAGCTCCCTCTTTCATTGTGGCCACAGCGGTCTCCACCGTTCCGTAGGCGGTCATCATCACCACAGGGAGATCGACATAGAGCTTTCGAATCTCCCGGAGGGTCTGGAGTCCGTCGAGTTCTGGCATCTTATAGTCGATCAGGGCGATATCGAAAAAATTTCCTTCCAGCCTCTGAAGAGCCTCCCTGCCATTGGCGACTGCGTCAACTGAATATCCTTCCTTTTTCAGAAAACCTTCCAAGAGATCCCTTTGGGCTTTCTCGTCCTCAGCAATCAGTATTTTCGCCTTTTCCATCTTCTTTTTAAGATGATAATCGGAATTAGGTTATCGTTTACTGTCTTCTGTTTACTGTCTTCTGCCTACTGCCTACTGCCTACTGCCTACTGCTGCCTTTCTCTCAATGGGCAATACAACTGTTACTTTGGTTCCGAACCCAACCCGACTTTCCACTTTTAATTGGCCACCGTGGGCTTCGATGATTCGATGGGCAATGGGAAGCCCTAACCCAACCCCTGTTTCTTTTGTTGTATAGTAATAGTTAAAAATCTTTTCCATCTGGTCTGGTGGAATTCCTGAACCGGAATCGGAGATCACCACTTCCACATAATCATTCAAGGAGTGGGTTTCAATACGGAGGATTCCTCCCTCTCCCATCGCCTGCATTCCATTCTTCATAATATTGATGAAGGCCTGTGTCAACCTCTCGTTGTCCATTTTGATGAGAGGGAGGTCTGAATCCATTTCTGTCTGAAGGTCGATACCTTGGGAAGAAGCCTCTTCCTGAAATAGGGTGATCAGGTTTTTCAGGAGTTCCTGGAGGGAGGAGACTCTCGGGTCGAGATGAAAAGGCCGGGAGAGGGTCAGAAACTGTTGGATGATTTCGTTGACCCTCCTGATCTCTTTGAGGATCAACTCTGTGAAAGAGAGATATTCCTCTTTCTTGGATTCATCCTGAGGAAGAAATTCCCTCTTGAGCCTCTGGAGCCCCATGCCGATGGCATTAAGAGGATTTCGAATCTCATGGGCGACCCCTGCAGCCAAGTGGCCAAGGGACGAGAGTCTCTCTGCCAATTGGATTCGATCCTCCATTTCTTTCATTTTTTTGATATGCCGGTTCTGGTTCACCCATATCAGGGTGATAGCAGAAACCCCCAAGATGAGAAAGAAGAAGATGGAAAGGGCCACATTCTTTTTGATCTGGCTCAGGATAGGGTGAATCTCTTTTGGAGAGTATCCGATTCGGATCAAACCCATTATTGTCCCCTTGAGGGAGAAAGATTTTACCACTTCAAAGACTTCCTCTCCTTTTGAGGATTGGCGAAGGCGAGAAAGAGTTAGGTTGCTTTGAAGGGAATTTTTTAAAAAGGAGTCTTCTTCCTTCTTTCCAATGATGGCTGTATCAGTGTGGGCGAGGGTGTTGAGGTGGGTATCCTGAATTGAGATAAAAAGGACACCTTCCCTTAGACCGGTGTCGGAGATCGCATTTTGCATCGCAAATTGGCGGAAGAGCCTTTTTAGCTGTTCTCCATTGAGGTGGAGAGCAATGATTCCTTGGTTGGCCTTCCTCCGGATTGCAATCGTGAACCAATGATCTTCCGACAGGGGTTTGCCAAAAAGTTCAATTGCGACGGAACGTTTCTTGTCGATCAGTTCCCGAAGAGATGTCCTTCTTTCGGAGGAAGAGGATAGGGAAGGCCAGCCTCTGAGAAGGCTCCCTTTGGGATCGTAGATTTCTATCGAGGTGATGAGATATTGGTCTATGAGTGATTGGAAGTCAGGAGGAGTCAAAGGTTTTTCAGCATCGACTTGATCGACGCGATGGACGACCTCTAAGAGGTATTCGGCAACGGATTCCTCCAGGCCGAAGAGGAACCCGGAAGCTGTTGGGTTGGACAGATGCCTTCCTGGAGTACTTTCCAACACCTGGAGAGAGGCCGTGGCCTCTTGGACATTCTTTTCATAGTATTGCAAAAGGAGAATTGCCTCCCTCTCCAACAAGAGATAGAATCCATTTTTAGTCCGGTTGATTTCCAAAAGTCCGTTGATGATGAGGATGATGAGAAGGATGCCCGAGAGGATCGCCAGATAGATGGGTGAGAAACTTCGTTTTATCTGATTCTCATATCTGAGCAAAATACACCCCTTCCTTATTCCTTTCTCGGTCCCTCCGGGAAGGGTGGTTTTCGAGGAGGCATTGTTCCCATTGGGCCGGGTCCTTGCATCATTCGGCGGAAGAAGGGAAACTCCTGTTCCGGACACCAAATTTTGAGTTGCTCCTCGGTAAGAACATTCCTCACCTTCATCAGGTATTCGAGCGTCTTTTCCTCCAATTTGGACTGGATTTCATTGATCTCCAAATATTTAGAGCGGATCGATTCTACTTTAATGGTTGGGTTGGTGAGGAATTCCCGGAGTTCCAAACGTTTTGTAAAAAGTTCAGCCCTGGGGAGTTGAGTCTCACGAAAGAAGGTCTGTTGGATCAGTTCTAATCTCTTCACCTGATCTAAGGAAAGGTCGAGGTCAAATGCCCTCCGACATGGACCCTCCCCCCTCCATGGTCTACCCCTCATTCCTGGCCCAGGCTTCATTCCTAAAGGTTGTGAAAATGAGGGAGATGTGGCGAGGATGGAGAGAAAACATAGACTCAGAATATATATTTTTAATTTCATTATTGTCCACCATCGTGCGGCCTAAAATCATTTGGGTTATTTATAGGTTCATTTTAAAACATATCGAAAAGGTGTCAAAAAGTCAAACCTTCGGCTCCCCGGCCTAAAGGCCGGGATGCTCAGGGTTGACCCTGAGCGTGCTTTTATCCCTGTACTACAGAGCAGGCTTGGAGGCGGTCGAATGGGTCAAAAATAAAAAGGGGAAGGACGAGACCTTCCCCTTCTTTGCAGAGCCATTTTCAGCATCTGCGACTAATTGCCCATTCCATAACCCGGGCCCATTCCATGACCAGGACCTATTCCCTGGCCAAAGCCCATCATGCCACCAGGGGCCATCATGCCGCCACGGCGCATCATGTGACCACGACCCATTCCCCAACCTAACTTCCAATTAGCGATCTGTTCCGGTGTAAGGAGTTTCCGAGCCTCCAATTTAGATTGAACAATTTTATCTCTCATCTGATTTTGAAGGTCTCTTAATTCTTTTTCCTTATCCAGTATGGCCTTGGGATCAGCCTTTGGATCAGTCCATAAAGATTGGAGTTCCAATCTTTTGGTCACGAGGGCTCCGATGAGTTGAGCATTCTCCTGTCTGAACTTCCGGCGCAATTCACGGAATTGGATTTTCTGCTCTGGAGTTAGGGGATTGTCTTTACCAGGGCCCCAAGATTCTTGGGGATGCATTCCTCTATGTCCAGGACCAAAACCAGGGCCTTGAGCATAGGCGTATGTGAAACTTAAAAGCATCACCATTAGCAGTCCTAAAGCAATCATCGTCTTTTTCATCTGTCTCACCTCCTTTCATTAAGAGGTAATCTTTAACCTTTTAATAGCAAGTGGTGTGCCAATTCGCCCACTCCTCCTAAAATTTTTCCAATCAATCTTACCATTGTTTTATTTGGTTGGCTCAATTTATTTGGAAATTCGAAATGTTGTGGCTTTCCTAAGAGGTATCTGAGTCGAACCTTTTAAGTTTAAAAGGAGCTCATCTGGTTGTAAATGTTTAAAATGCATTATTCAGGGCAAAGGTTTAAAAGGGAAAGGTTTGTCGACCGGTTTTACAGAGGCTGAGATTTTTTCTTAGATTTCAAGAAGTAATGAGATTCGACAATCCTGACGCTCCATTCGACATAAATTTCCTATTGAGGTATTGATACGTTCGACGGCGCCAAACCCCGATTTTTAAATCGGGGTAAAAAGCGCCGCTCAGTATCAACCCTGAGCATACCCCGGGCTTCAGATCGGGGAGTCGAATGGGTTGATTTTGTCGGACTTTTATGGGATTTTATGTCACTTGAAGGATGAATCTCAAATAAGGTAACACTTTAGCTCTTTGAAATGAAATGGGATTAGTCCCCCGGTCAGGGATGCTTCCAAAGTTTTAGAATGCGGTCTTTTATATTTTGGGTATTGAAATGGAGAAAGTGAGTAAGACGTTGATATACTTTTGGAGCCGTCTGATTGTTCCAGTAAGAGGTCTCCGCCCTGCCTTCGCCGAAGCGGCTACGCGCAGGCAGGTCTAAAACTTTCCCAGCATCCCTAACCGGTGTCCTATGAAGGCGACTTTACAAAGCGCTAAAGTTTTACCAAATAAGAAAATTTTGCTTGAAAAAGGAAAGAAGAAAAGGTAAATAATGAAGGGAGGTTGGGAATCTATCATCGCAAATAGACTGGTAAGAGATCGGGTAAAGTCTCCATTACTCAGAAGGTGTGAAAAAATTGCTTTCGTCAGCCTTTGTCCCGAAAGGACGAGTGGATTTCCAAAGCTTTAGAATGCGCTCGTTGAGGTTAAGGGTCACCCGCCACGGCAATAAAGATATGTGGTTAAGCGAGCTTACGGCACAGTGGTTCAATTTCCAAAGGTTGCGCTCCAAAGCTTCTCCAATCCACCCGTCCTTTCCGTTTGAACCATGTGCTCGATTTTTTCACACCTTCTCAGGGATAAAAAAGGGGCTCACAATGAATGATGAGACCGAGAAGATTAATTCTTTTGAGATGGCCAAGAAGCAGGTTGATATTGCTGCCCAGTATTTAGATCTGGATCCCGGATCAATAGAGAAATTGAAGAACACGAAGTTGTTGGAATCAGAAGAGTTGCTGAGGCCACGAGACTCAGGGGACTCTATCCATAATTAAAAGATCACTTATCAATGAGCACTTATCAATAATCAATGGTCAATGAAAATCCCAAACCAATTCCCTCCCCCTCGACGGGGGAGGGTGTGGGTGGGGGTGATAATTTGGGAGAAAACGAGTAATTTAGTGGTTAGTCATTCAATGATGATTGAGAATTGGACATTGATTATTGCTAATTGAACATTGAGGTAGTACCATGGAATACGGGTATCCAAAAGGTCATGTTTTTTATAGAAAATTGTCACGGACCTATCCGTTGGTCACCCATGGGGAGGGAATCTACCTCTACGATGAGAACCGAAAGCGCTATATCGATGGGTCCGGTGGTGCTCTGGTCGTGAACATCGGCCACGGTCAGATAGAGGTTCTTCAGAGAATGGCAGACCAGATAGGGCGTGTGGGTTATGTCCATGGTACACAGTTCACAACAAAGTCGATTGAGGAGTATGCGGAAGCCTTGGGAAAAATTCTACCAGCAGGGTTGGGGAAGCTCTATTTTCTTTCGGGTGGTTCGGAGTCTGTTGAGGCCGCTATCAAATTGGCGAGGCAATATTATTTAGAGTCCGGCCAATCGCAGAGATGGCGGGTGGTTTCCCGATGGCACAGTTATCACGGAAATACCCTTGGAGCCCTCTCCCTGACAGGGAGGATTGGGATGAGAAGACCCTACCTCCCTCTTTTAATTGACTTTCCCCATTTTCCACCCCCCTATTGTTACCGATGTCCATCCGGTCTTTCCTATCCTGAATGTGAATTGGAATGTGCGAAGGTATTGGAGCATGTGATCCAAATGGAAGGTCCGGAAACCATCTCCGCTGTCATCTTAGAACCCATTATTGGAGCGACCATCGGGGCCGTAGTCCCTCCCGAGGGATATCTTTCATTGATCAAAGGAATTTGTAAACGTTATGGAATCCTGTTGATCGATGATGAAGTGATGACCGGGATGGGGAGGACAGGAAGATGGTTTGCCGTGGAGCATTGGGGTGTCTCACCCGACATCATGGTTTTAGGAAAGGGGATGAGCGGAGGATATTTTCCTCTCTCGGCGATGATCACACGAGGTGAATTCGTAGATCGATTGAAGGAGAAGACGGGTGGCTTTGTCCATGGCCATACCTATTCGCACCATCCTGTTGCCTGTGCAGTGGGGCTGGCTGTCCTTGAGTATATTATGAAGAACCAACTTGTTGAGCAATGCGCCAGTCGAGGAGAATATCTCCTGAAGAGGTTGGAAGAATTAAAGGCCTTTCCATTTGTGGGCGATGTGAGAGGGAAGGGGTTGATGACCGCTATTGAATTTGTTAAGGATCAAAAGACGAAAGAACCCTTCCTAAGGACAAAGAAATTCACAGAGAGGGTCATTGATCTGGCCTTTGAGAATGGCCTCGTCCTTTATCCCGGCACGGGTTTTGTCGATGGCGTCAATGGCGATATGGTGATGGTGGGTCCTCCCTTGATCATTGAAGAGGGTCAGATTGACGAGATCATTCACATCCTTAAGAAGACTTTTTCTCAGATGGAGAAGACATAACCCAGATGTTGCAATATCAAACCCGGGCAGGGATACTTCCAAACCCTTGCAATTGCGGATTTTTCGTAAATGAAGAGTTACAGAGGATCTCACTTTACGTGAAGTCCCGGTTTTGCCTGGAGATGCATGCAGCTAACTCCCAAAGGTGCCGCTGCAAGGCTTTTCCAGTACCCCCGCCCGGTTTCGATATTGTTTTTTTGCAACTGGCGGGATAACACATCCTCTCTCACCCTTATACAGGTGAATATGGAAAAATTGATTATTACTGTTGGAATTACGGGATCGCGAATTACCCGACAACAAACCCCCTATATTCCCATCACTCCCGAAGAGATTGCCCGATCGGGGATCGAGGCTTGGGGGGCAGGTGCCTCCATTCTTCATATCCACGTAAGAGATCCAAAGACAGGGCTTGGAACACAGGATCTTTCGCTCTTCAAGGAGGTAGTGGATCGCATTCGGAGCAAGACCGATGCCATTCTTTGTTTGACCACCAGTGGTATTCCAGGTAGAAATCTCCAATTTCAAGAAAGGCTCGTCCCTCTCTCCTTAAATCCAGAGCTGGTCTCATTCGATGCAGGCTCTATCAATATGAGGGAGAATGTTTTTCTCAATCCTCCAGAGTTTTTGGAGACACTGGCCAAAGAGACCCTGATGAAGGGGATTAAGCCTGAGCTGGAGGTCTTTGAGGTCGGAATGGTTGATACCTGCCTCAGGTATATGGAAAAAGGTCTTCTTAAACCTCCGCTCCACTTTCAATTCGTTTTGGGCGTCCTCGGGGGCATGCCTGCTACGGCAAAGTCGCTCCTTCACCTATCAGAGATCGTTCCTCAGGGTTCGACCTGGTCTGTGATCGGGATCGGTCCTGGCCAACTCCCGATGGCTATGACGGGGATGGTGATGGGAGGGCATGTCCGGGTGGGTTTGGAGGACAATATCTACTATTCGAAGGGGGTTCTGGCGGAAAGCAATGCTCAATTGGTGGAAAGGGTGGTCAGAATTGCAAAGGAGTTTGGAAGAGAAATCGCCACCCCCCAGGAGTCCAGGAAAATCCTTAATCTCTTATAAAGAAAACCTCATTAGTTCTGCAATCCGAAGTCTGCAGTAATTCGTTATCCGAGTTTTTACAAAATTTTTTAACTGTCCTTTTTGTGAGTGATTGCAAGGATAATAATCTCCTTGCTCGTGCCTGCCTCAGTTAGTCAGGAGTGATAAAACTATCATGTAAAATTGGTTCTCATATTCTTATTGACACATATTCTTATTGACCCTTCTATTCTAATTTAGTAATCTTTAAATTAAGGAGACACAAATAATTTGATAGAAGCCCTAAGAACATTAAATCGGCTTAAAATAATTGGTCTAATAAGGGATTATGCCATTGGTGGAGGGTATGCAGTGAATTATTATCTTGAACCCATCCTAACTTAGACATATTTCTCTCGATGGATAAGGATGAAGAATTTTCTGCTCTTTATCGTTATTTCAGAAAGGCAAAATATAAGATTGAAAATGTTTATATCGTGATAAGAAAAACTCCTGTCCGATTTTTACCAAGTTCTATTCATCCACTTATTGACGAAGCAGTTAGAAAGGCAAAAAAGATTAGGATTAAAGATGTCCGCACCAAAGTACTCACCGTCGAATATTTAATCGCTACACTCCTGATGGCTTTTAGGCCAAAAGATAAAATGGTTATTCCATATCTTTTAGAATTGGCAGATCTGAAAAAGCTTAACCATATCATATTGAGGTTCAGCAATGAAAAAACTCCTCTGGATCAAAGACTCCAAAGAATTCTGGGAAGTATTCAGTAAAGAAAGAATGAGGAGAAGGGAGAAACTGAGAAGACTTCCTTTTGCCAAAAAGATTGAGATTGTCTCATGGATGCAAAAAATGAGTCTTCCAAAAAGAGCTAAGCAAGTCAAATCATTATGAATCTGCCCACAATTTTTTAACTAAGACAAATTTCTAATCATAACTGTGAGAGATATGAAAAAAAGTAGAAAATCGAAGAGCATGACGATTACAGAAGCAAGTGATTTTTTGATGAACACGACATATTTGAATTCAATGATGTAAAAAAGATGTTTCTGAATATGACTTTATATCCCTTGCAAGTTGGAGGACGACATTGAGCTCAAACCCTTCTATTTCGTGCTGGGCGCGTGGACTGAATATGACTTTACACTTTTTTACTTTCACGGCGTCTTTCCAGTCTCTTAATCATAGCATCAACCGTAACACCTCCATGATCTGAATATTCAACGAATGCTTCTTCGATTCTGCTCTTAAAGGTGGGGTCATTTTCGATAAGGTCATCAGCCAAGTCATCTTCTGTTAAATGGTGGAGGACGGCCTGAGGCTTGCCATAAGCGGTGACAATAATATCCTCCTTCTTTGGCTCCTTAAAAATGTCCATGGTTTTTTGCTCCAGTTCCTTTATCCCTGGAAAACGCATCGTATCCTCCTTTGCAAAGTTACACTTTGGTGTAACCTTCAGTATGAAGTATGTCAAGAAAAATTCAAGTGACCTCTGAAAAGATACTAAACACTCTCGCAATTACACAGGTTTTCGTGATTTTTGAATGCATTTCATATCTGTGTAATAAGTTCCTAATCGATGTAATCAGAGATTTCTGGACTTCTTCAGAAATCTCAATAAAATCATTTGACATCTACCGAGAGAAGTATATGATATCCAACAAGAGGTGTTATTCGAGTAAGGGCTAATAATCCTTTAACGGTGGGGAAAGGAAATGGTCAGCCCTGATCATCCAGCAAAATTGGGCTCTCAGAGTTCCAAGGACGTATTGGACTGTGAGGGCTTTTTTATTTACAGGTTTGATCCCGAGGTCGAATATTCTCACGTGATCACTTTCGAAATTAAAGGATAACTGTGAATGCTTTAGACGCTCCGAACTCCGAACTATACATAACGACATAATAAATTGCGCATGTCTTGTCATTCCAGCGAAAGCGGGAATCCATAAATTCTAAGACCGAAATTTAAATACTGGATTCCGGGTCAAGCCCGGAATGACAATTAAAGAGTATAAATTTTTTTGATGCGCAAATATTTATGACGCTCTATATAATAACTCAAACCTAAATTATGAGGGTGCCAAGATGGAAGATCAAGACAAAACAAAGGAGCAACTTGTAAATGAATTGGTGGAATTGCGCCAACGAATTGCTGATTTGGAAAAGTTAGAAGTCAAGCGCAAGCGGACGGAGGAGGCACTTCGGAAATCAGAGGAACGATATAGAACCATTCTTGATAACATCGAAGAAGGCTACTTTGAGGTAGATATACCCGGGAATTTTACTTTCTTTAATGATTCTCTGTGCAGGGTACTTGGATACTCAAGAGACGAAATGATGGGTATGAACAATAGGCAGTATATGGATAAAGAGAATGCACAAAAGATATATCAGGCGTTCAATCAGGTATACACCACAGGGGAGCCTTACAGATCGTTTGATTGGGAAATCGTAAGAAAAGATGGCACAAAGAGATTTGTTGAAAGTTCAGTTTCTCTGATAAGAGATTCAAAAGGCGAGCGGATAGGATTTCGGGGGATTGTTCGTGACATCACTGAGCGCAAGCGGGTGGAGGCGGAACGGGAGAAACTGATTCGTGAGCTTCAAGATGCTCTTGCCCAGATAAAGAAGTTGAGTGGTTTATTACCCATTTGCGCTTCATGCAAAAAGATAAGGGATGACCAAGGGTATTGGAATCAAATCGAAGCTTACATCCGGGATCATTCTGAAGCAAAATTCAGCCACGGCATCTGCCCGGAGTGTATGAAGAAACTCTATCCCGACCTCTAAGGGGATACCTCTCAAATGGAAAATGGGAGGTGTCCCTAATTTCACCACGTGGCGCGACACTCGGGAGCAACAAAGGTTACCGTACTTTTGTGGGAGGAGGACAGAACTCTTTTCCTGGAAGTAAGGGACAACGGCAGGGAATCACGGAAAATGAAATTCTGGATACAAAATCACTCGGACTTTTTGGCATGAGGGAGCGGGCGTTGGTTTTCGGAGGAGAGCTATGGATTTCCGGAGAGCCCGATAAAGGAACCACCGTGATCCTGAAAATACCTCAAAAACAGAGAGAACCATCATGATCAAAGTGATCATCGTTGATGACCATCATATAGTAAAGCGCGGCCTGAAACAGATCGTGGATAAGGGCTGTAAAGGAGGGTTATTGTGAAGAAGGCTTCCGGAGCGCATTATTCCATTATCAATCCGAATTCATTTCTGTTCACTCTTATTATTATCTTTATCCTGGTTTTCGGAGCCGCTTCCATTGTTGCTTATAAGCATTATGAAAGTGAGCTTCTCTATGCAATCGCTGAAAATAAATCAACGGCGAATCTCCTCTCCGCGCTCATTTATGAGCATCAGAAGGCGGCTATCGGGGTTCTCGAATCCTACGCGCAACGCCCCCTCTTTATCGATGCGATACAGAAGAGGGACTTTCACCACGTCCTGTATCACCTGAAATCCTTAAATGAGCACCATACTGAAATCGATGCCCTCTTCCTCGCCGATCAATATGGAACCAGCTTGGCAAACTACCCGGTAAGCAGGGAAACTTATGGCAAGAACTTTGCCTACCGTGACTGGTATAAGGGGGTAAGCAAGAAATGGAGTCCCTATATTTCTACAGTATACCGGAGGCTTGTCCTGGAAAAAGATCCCGTTGTTGCCGTATGCGTACCGGTGTTCGACAGAAAAGGCAAAGTCATCGGGATACTTGCCAGCTCCCAGCGCACCTTCTTCTTGGCCACCTTCATCAGGGCAAATAGATTAAATCCCAGAAAGAACATCACCTTCCTCGACCAGGAAGGAAATATTATCTATGGCGATAACGTTGATTATCAAAAGGAGATTACGAAGTACCTCCATTTTTCACCCATACAGGGAGCCATCCGCAATGGGAAAAATATCCTTGAAATCCCTGATCCTGTTAGGGGGAGAAAGGAGGAGCTATTAGCCTTTTCGCCCGTCAGAGACATGGGATGGACAGTAATTGTTAGCGAAGACAAAGGGGCGATACTCAGGTCAGAAACGACGCATTTCATCCAGGTATTTGCTATAGCGTTCTTTTTGTTCGTTTGTATGATAATAGCGCCCCTGCTCTTACGGAGGGATTACCAGTACAGAGAGGCGAAGGAACTCCTGACGCAAGAAAAGAAATTGAGGGAAAGCGAGGTAAGATACCGCAATCTGGTGGAATCCATCAGCGATGTCGTCTATACAATCGATAGCAGCGGCGTGCTCACCTACATCAGTCCGGTCGTCAAGAATACACTCGGGTATGAACCCGATGAACTCATCGGCAGGCAGTTCCTTGAGTTTGTGCATAAGGAGGATCAGGATCTTCTGATGAGAAGACTTTCTGAACTCAGCGAGGGAATTGTAAAGCATAGCGATTATCGCGTGATCGGCAAACATGGTGATATCAAGTGGGTGAGGACGCTGACCAATCCCATCATCGAAGAGGGGGGCTTTGTGGGTGCGCGTGGGGTGCTCATTGACATCACCGAGCGCAAGCAGGCGGAGGAGGCGCTAATAAAGAGTGAATTACGCTTCCGCAATTGCTTTGATTTGCCGTTGATCGGTTTTGCTATTACATCCCCTGAAAAAGGGTGGATTGAGGTCAATGACCGGATTTGTTCAATATTGGGCTATTCTCGAGACGAAATTGTTCAAAGGACATGGTCGGAATTGACACACCCTGATGATCTTGCAGCAGACATAGAACAATTTAATCTTATTCTGTCTGGTCAAATCGAAAAATATAGTATGGATAAGCGTTTTATTCGCAAGGATGGACAAGTCGTCTGGACCAGTATCTCCGTGGGATGTGTGCGGAAACCTGACGGTGGGGTGAATTATATTATTGGTTTGATGGAGGACATCACCGAGCGCAAGCGGGCAGAGGAGGCCTTGAAACAAAGCGAAGAGAAATATCGAACCATTCTTGAAAACATCGAAGAGGGTTATTACGAAGTAGACATTGCCGGTAACTTTACCTTTCTCAACGATTCAATGTACCGAATATTTGGGTACCCCAAAGAGGAATTGATAGGCATGAATGACCGGCAGTATACAAATCAAGAGAACGCAAAGAGACTGTTTCAAGCTTATAATAAAGTCTACAGAACAGGGATACCTGACAGAGGATATGAATATGAGATTATAAGAAAAGATGGAACCAAAAGATACGTTGAGGTATCTATAGCGTTACAAAAAGATTCATCAGGTAAAACGATAGGGTTTAAAGGGATTGCACAGGACATCACCGAGCGCAAGCGGGCAGAGGAGGAGCGAGAGCGCTTCCTGGCTGAAATCGCAGCAAAGAACCAAGAACTGGAATCCTTCGTCTACACCATCTCCCATGACCTGAGAGCGCCCCTTGTCTCCCTGGACGGCTTCTCCTCCCTGTTGAAGAGAGAGTCCCAAAATCAGTTGGGCGAGCAGGGTCAGCACTACCTGGAGCGCATCAGAGCCAACGTGGCGCACATGAATACCCTCGTCACCGAGTTGCTCGATCTATCACGTATCGGGCGGGTGGTAGGGCCTGAAGAAGAGATAGACGTGGGGGTGCTGCTGAGGGAAATTGAAGAGGGATTGGTACTCAAGCTGGAGCAGGAAGGGGTAGAGTTCATCGTGCAGCAACCGCTGCCCGCTGTGAGAGGAGACCGGGGCCGCATTCGCCAGGTGTTCGCCAATCTGATAGAGAATGCGGTGAAGTTCAGGAGCCTTGAAAGGCGGGTGCGTATCGAGGTGGGGTGTGAGGAGGAGAAAGGTTTCTATCGCTTCCACGTAGGGGATAACGGTATTGGGATTTCGCCGCAGTATCAAGAGCAGATCTTTGAACCTTTCCGGCAGTTGGATAGCGGGATCGAAGGGGTGGGGATAGGACTGGCCATAGTTAAGAAGATCGTGGAGCACCACGGCGGCCGCGTCTGGGTGGAGTCAGAGGCTGGGAAGGGATCAACCTTTTACTTCACGATACCTGATCGTACATAGGACATCGTACTTAGTAAATCGTACTTCGTACATCGTATATCGTACATCGTAATTCGTACTTCGTAAATTGTAGATAGGACATCGTAAATCGTACTTCGTAAATCGTATATCGTAAATCGTGAAAAGGATAAATCATGGAGAAGATAAAAAGTTTTAAAGAATTGAGGATGTGGCAGAAAGGGATAGAAATTGTTAAGGACGTTTACACATTGACCAGAGAGTTCCCAAAAGAAGAAATTTATGGGTTGACAGCACAGATGAGACGTTCAGCGATTTCTATACCTTCGAACATCGCAGAAGGATTCAAAAGATCTTTTCCTAAGGAATATAAGCAGTTTTTGCACATTTCATTGGGATCAGCTGCAGAGTTAGAAACCCAACTTGTTATTGCAAAAGAGCTTGGTTTTATCAGTGATGATGAACTAAAAGATATGAATGAAAAATTAGACCACACATCCAAAATGATTTCATCCCTTTTAAAGAAGATTGTTTGACGATGTACGATTTACGATGTACGAAGTACGAATGACGATGTACGAAGTACGACCGACGACTTACGAGGAAAAGGAGAGAGGCGATGGATGAGAAAAGAGGTATGAAATCGATTGAGGTTCTTTTGGTGGAGGACAATCTGGACCATGTGGAGTTGATCCTCAAGGCGTTGGAGGAAAACAATGTTCTGAACGAGGTGCATGTGGTGTCCGATGGGGAGGAGGCGTTGGAGTTTCTCTATCAACGGGGGAAGTATATGGAGGCACCGCGACCGGGGTTGATCCTGTTGGACATCAAGCTCCCCAAGGTGGACGGGATAGAGGTGTTGAGGAGGATCAAGGCTGATCCGGCGCTCAAGTCGATTCCTGTGGTAGTGCTTACGACGTCAATAGGGGAGAGAGAAATCATGGAGAGCTACAACCTTGGGGCCAACTCCTACATCGTCAAGCCAGTGGGTTTTGAGGAGTTCGCGAAGGTGATCAAAGACCTGAAGCTCTACTGGTTGGTGGTGAGTAGTTTGCCTATGAAGTCCACATCTTAAGGGTTTTGGAGGTGAATAAGATGAGAATCTTGTTGGTAGAGGACAACTCTGATCATAGAGAGCTGATGCGTCTTGCCCTGACCGAATACGACGCCACCTGGCAGGTCGAGGGGGTGGTGTCTGGGGAGGCAGCGATGCGCCGTCTATCGGAGGGGGAGGCGTACGACCTGGTGTTTCTGGATTACAGCCTGCCGGAGCGGAATGGGTTGGGGGTGTTAGAGGAGATTCGGCGAGGCGAAGCTCCGCTCCCGGTGGTGTTGGTGACCGGTCGTGGGGACGAGCGGGTGGCGGTGGAGGCGATGAAGGGCGGGGCCTACGACTACGTGGTCAAGGGTGAGGGCTACCTGCAACGGCTGCCGGTGGTTGCCCAGAGGGCCATGGAGGCCAATCGAACGGCCTTGGAGCGCAAGCAGGCGGAGGAGGCGCTGCGGAGGGGCGAGGAGCGGTTTCATACTTCTGTGGAGACTCTGCTCGAAGGATTTGCGATCTTATCATCCATTCGGGATAGTGATGGTCAACTCATAGACTTCAGATATGAATATATCAATGAGGCCGGCTGTAAAATGAATCAGAACCCCCGGGAAGAGCATATAGGTAGAACTCTTTTGGAGTTATTCCCGGAGCAAAAGGGAATGGGCCTTTTTAATGATTATGTGCGGGTAGTAGAGACCGGGCAGCCATTGGCTAAAGAATATGCGAGTTATGAATCTGTGTACGGGGGTAGTGACCGGTTGAAGCAAGCTTTTGATGTACGAATTATTAGGTTAGAAGATGGGGTTGTCGTCACCTGGCAGGACATCACAGAGAAGAAGAAGGGGCAGGAGTTATTAAGGCGGAGTGAGGAACGTTTGAAAAGACTCATTGAGAATTCGAAGGATATCGTCGTAATGGCAGACTTGGAAGGGGAAGTCTTATATTACAACGGCCCACCGGAGTATGGGGTCAGAGCAGAGGATGTTTTAGGGAAGAACGCATTCAGTATATTTGAACCGGTGATTGCTGCAAGGCTGATGAACCAGTTGAGGCGAGTCGTCAAAGAGAAAGAGGCCTTAACAATTGAGAATTTTATTTCCAGGAGAGGAGAACCGTTTTGGTTCTCTACCCATATGTATCCTATTCAAGATGAACAAAATCGGATGTATGCCGTAGGGGTCATCGCACGAAACATCACCGAGCGCAAGCAGGTGGAGGAAGCGATCCGGCAGCGCACGGTACAGATGGAGGCGCTGCAGCAGGTGGGTCTAGAACTTGTCACCCAATTGAATCTAGACGCCCTCCTGCGCTCCATTGTCTTGCGGGCAGTAGAACTGGTGGACGGAGACTCGGGCGGCCTCTACCTCTACCGGCCGGAACGGGGCGTGCTGGAATGGGCCATGAATGTTGGCCCGAACATGGCGCCTATCGGGACCATCCTTAGGAAGGGTGAGGGTTTCTCCGGCAAGATCTGGGAGACCGGTCAGCCGCTCATTGTGGACGACTACAAGCAGTGGGAGGGACGGGCTGCTGTCTATGAGGGTTATCCATTTACGGCCATCGTGGGCGTGCCGATTCGCTGGGGGGAGCTCCTGGGGGTGTTGAACGTATTATCAGATTCCCCACATACCTTCTCACAAGCTGACGTCGAGGTGTTGAACCTTTTCGCCACCCAGGCGGCCATCGCCATCCGCAATGCTCGGCTCTACGAGGTAGCTCAGCAAGAAATAACCGAGCGCAAGCAGGCAGAAGAGAAGATTTCAAGACAAAGTGCTGTGTTAACTGGAATAAATAAGATATTTAGAGAAGCACTGATATGCCAAACAGAAGAAGAATTGGCCAGGACATGTCTTGCCGTGGCTCAGCAATTGACCGGTAGCAAGTTCGGTTTTATTGACGAAATAAATCAGGCCGGTCGTTTGGATACTATTGCGTTAAGTAATCCAGGATGGGATGCCTGTAAACTTCCGAAATCGGATGCACTGTTGTTGCTTAAGGATATGGAGATACGGGGTATCCCTGGTAGGGTAATTAAGGACGGGCAAACAGTGATAGCTAACGAGCCTGTTTCTCATCCTGACTGGGTAGGTATTCCGGAAGATCATCCACCGGTGGCCAATTTTATAGGTGTTCCATTGAAACATATGGATAAAACTATTGGTTTAATCGGTCTGGCTAACAAAGAAACCGGCTATGACACAGCGGATCAGGAGGCCATAGAAACTCTATCCATAGCCATTGTTGAATCATTGATGCGCAAGCGGGCAGAGGAGGCTGTAAGAGAATCATTAAATAGATGGCAGACCACCTTTGAGGGAATTGAAGATTCTATTTTCTTACTCGACAAAGAGGGAGTCATTTTTCAGATTAATAAAAATGCGACGAAATTGTTTGGCAAAACTGAAAAAGAGATACAAGGACATCACTGCTGGGAGATTGTCCACGGCACATCAGAACCGATAGCGGACTGCCCTATTGTTAGGATGAAACAAAGTAAACAAAGAGAGACTATGCTTTTACCTGTAAATGACAAATGGTATGAAGTTACCGTTGATCCACTGCTTAATCAGGGCGGTAATTTACTTGGTGCTGTCCATATTATTAGTGACATCACCGAGTGCAAAAGAATTGAAGAGGCGCTCAAAAAAAGCGAAGTCCTCCACAAAGAGGCTCAGAAAACGGCACATATCGGACACTGGGAACTCGATACATCCATTATGGTACCTACATGGTCAGAGGAGATCTTCCGAATCTTCGGTCTCGATCCTCAAAAAGACCCACCCTCTTTTGCCGCGCACCAGAAAGTCACACACCCCGATGACTGGCATATTCTTAACAATGCAGTTACAACATCGATCAATGAGGGAATTCCCTTCGACATTAAGTTCCGGATACTCCGTCCAGATAAGACTATCCACTGGATGCATGCCATAGGATATCCCAAAAGGGACAGTGAAGGGAGAATCGGAAGTGTTTTTGGAACAGCCCAGGATGTTACAGAAAGCAAGCAGGCAGAAGATCAAATAAGAAGTTCAGAGGCCCAGATGAGGTCTCTTTCCGCCCGATTGCAGGATATCCGGGAAGAAGAAAGGACCCTGATATCACGTGAGATTCACGATGAGTTGGGCCAGGAGTTAACAGGTCTAAAAATGGACCTCTCGTGGTTGGTAAAGAGACTCTCTAAAAACCAGAAATCGCTGATTTCGAAAATAGAATCGATGCTAAAACTCGTCGATAGCACAATCCAAACCGTGCGAAGGATTTCCTCTGAATTGAGACCGGGGGTGTTAGATGACCTCGGTCTGATAGCTGCTATTGAATGGCAGGCGCAGGATTTTGAAAATCGAACTGGAATCACATGTGATTTCAATTCAAGTGTGGAAGAGATCGGTTTAGATCGAGATCGTTCCACAGCCGTGTTTCGAATTTTTGAGGAGACCTTGACGAATGTATTTCGCCATGCAAAAGCAACGAGAGTTAAAATTAGCCTGGAAAAAAGCGCTGATAGCCTCATACTGAGAATAGAGGACAATGGCAAGGGAATTAAAGAAAGTGAGGTTTACAATCCAAAATCCCTTGGGCTTCTCGGAATGCGTGAACGCTCCCTTCTTTTTGGAGGAGAAGTTGAAATCAGCGGCATACCGGAAAAAGGAACATCGGTGGTGTTGAAGATACCTTTGGAGAGGTAGATCATCATTTACGATTTACGATTTGCAATTTACGATTTTAAAACATTTTGCATTGACAATTTGTGATTTACGATTCACATATTGAAAGGAAATTCATTTGTAATTTGAAGAACTAAAATTGCAAATTAGCAATCGAAAATTGAAAATGTAGGAAGGTTTGGATTTTCTAAATCGCAAATCGGCAATCGGAAATTGAAAATGTAGGAAGGTTTGGATTTTCCAAATCGCAAATCGGCAATCGTAAATTGAAAATGTAGCAAGGTTTGGATTTTCTAAATTGCAAATCGGCAATCGGAAATCGCAAATTATGAATGGGGGTTGCCATGAATGAAGAGGAATTAAAGAAGAGAACGAAACAATTTGCCCTGCGAGTGATTAAACTTGTAGGCTCCTTGCCTCGCTCTATAGAAGGCCGTGCTATTGGAAACCAACTTATTAATTCCGGAACTTCTGTTGGAGCTAACTACCGTAGTGCCTGTAAGGGCCGCTCAAAGGCAGAATTTATTGCAAAATTAGGAATCGTCGAAGAGGAAGCGGATGAGACTGCCTATTGGCTGGAGCTAATTATTGAAGGAGGTCTTTTAGAAAAAGCGTTGGTGGAGCCCTTGCTCAAGGAAGCGAATGAGATTGTAGCAATAATGGCCCCATCAAGAAAATCAGCTTCAAGACAGAGATAATTTTTGATTTGCGATTGCCAATTTACGATTTAAAAACATTTTTTAATTCCGCATGTTTAATATCAAAAATTACAAATTGCAAATCGCAAATTGCAAATCGAAAATGAGAGGTGTTTTATGCTCAAGATTCTTATTGCTGATGATCATCCTATCGTTCGGCAAGGTTTGAAACAAATCCTCTCGGAAGAACCAGATATGACAGTGCTTGGCGAGGCGCAAAATTCTCAGGAAGTGCTTGAACTTGTTCGGAAACAGGATTGGGATATAGTCATACTGGACATTACCATGCCAGGCCGCGGCGGTTTGGATGTATTAAAGGAATTGAAACATGAACGGCCAAAGCTTCCCGTGCTTATATTGAGTGTGCATCCCGAAGATCAATATGCAGTAAGAGCCCTGAAGGCGCATGCCTCCGGGTATATGACCAAAGAAAGTGCACCTGAGGAATTGGTAAAAGCGATCAGGAAAATAATTCAAGGCGGGAAATATATCAGCCCGACTCTCGCTGAGAGGTTGGCTTTTGACTTGGAATCCGGAACCGAGAAGCCGCTTCACGGAACCCTCTCCGATCGTGAGTATCAGGTAATGCTGATGATTGCATCAGGGAAAACGGTGAGTGAGATTGCCGAGGAATTGTCGCTGAGCGTTAAGACGATAGATACTTATCGGGCCCGGATTCTTGAAAAAATGAAGATGAAGACGAACTCTGAGCTTATGCACTACGCCATAAAGAATAAACTCGTCGATTGAAAAGGTGGAAAGTGAAAAAGTGAAATTTTAAAAGTGAAAAGGTGAAAAGTGAGAAGTTTATTTAAAGCTTTCCTTTCTACATTCCACGTTTCACCTTTCACTTTTCCACTTTTTAATTGACACTTTAGCACTTTAGTGCTAATATCCTTCTTGAAAGGAGGTGACGATAATATGCTCCGGAACAAAAACAACCCTGTCCGCTTGAACATCTATATCCATGACCCTGGTATACGCCGCCAGATAAAAGCAGTCGCCGCCAGAAAGGATGTCTCAGTTTCCGAGTACTGCCTCCAGGCCATTTCCAATCAACTGGTGAAAGAGCAGGAGATGTCCCCCGAAAGAGAAGTAAATCCCTTGAAAACGGCTGTGAAAAAGGCCCAAAGATTCCGTGACAAAATCTTCGGGGGAAAGGTCTTTGCTGTCAGTTCCGCAGATCTTATCCGAGCGGCGAGGAAAGGCAGGAATATCTCATGAAGAACACTGTTGTCATTGATGCCAGCCTTGCAGCGATGTGGGCGGTCCCAGAATTCCATACTGATCGTGCACTTGCCCTTGCCAACCGATGGGCCCAAGAAGATACTGAACTTATTACACCCTGTCTAATGCTTACGGAGGTTACCAATGCCCTTTATAGAAGAGTGGTTCGGGGAGAGATGAACCTTACTACGGCTATAGAGGCTCTCCATGTTATTATGGAATTTGGTGTAGAAATTCGTGAAGAACCCGGACTCCATTCAAAGGCTATGGGACTTACATATCAACTTAAAAGACCCACCACCTATGATTGTCATTATCTTGCCCTGGCAGAGATTCATCATTGTGCCCTGTGGACAGGCGATGAGAAATTTTATAATTCTGTTGGGAAAACCTTCCACCGAGTAAAATGGATTGGCCATTTTGAACTTTGAAGTTTCTGCCTTTAGTCTTCTAATTTCTTCCATTCATTGGTGACTGATCACTTTTTGACTGCATTTTACCCCATTTTACCCCATTTTGCATTCCTTTACCTTTTGTAAGAACTTTGTAAGAAAAAATCCTACAAAAAAATCAGAATTTCACCGATTTCCTTTTATTTTCAAAGTATTATCGTAGAAATCTATTTTCTTGTCAGCTTTTTGCTGAGGTGAGCTTAGAGACCCTATTATCTATTTGAGGACGGATGAGATGCGTAAAAAAAGGAGAAAGATTGTGAGAGTGTTTATCGTTGATGATTCAGCGATTATTCGTGAACGGTTAGAGATGATGCTTTCTGAACTTAAAGGTATTGAAATCATCGGGCAGGCCAAAGGTTCCACCGAAGCTGAAGAGGCCATTCCAAAACTAAAACCTGATGTGGTGATACTGGACATTCGAATGCACGGGGGAAACGGCATCGAGGTACTAAAAAATATTAAAAAGGATAAGAATTCCCCTCTTGTGATTATGCTTACGAATTACCCCTATCCACAGTATCGGAAAAAATGCAAGGACGCTGGGGCGGATTTCTTTCTTGATAAATCAACTGAATTTGACAAGATCACTGAGGTTCTCAAAAAGTTGACCCGGTAGTTGAACTTGAATGTGGGTTGGAATGGGCAGGCAGGAGGAAAGCTTTATGGGTTTTAGAGGAGGAGACTTATTTGGAAGATCGGATACTCATTGTCGATGACGAAGAGATGATCTGTTTCATCTTTGCTCAAAGGCTTTTCAAACAAGGATATTTGTGTACGACGGCCAATAACGGAAAGGAGGCCCTCGGCCATTTTCAAAAAAACACCTTTTCCCTTATTATTTCCGACATCAAAATGCCCGAGATGGATGGGATAGAGCTCCTAAAAAGAGTAAAGGCAACGAATCCAAACATGATGGTGATTATGATCACGGCCTTTCCGGAGATCGATTTAGCAGTGGAGGCGATGCGCTTGGGAGCCTATGATTTTATCGTCAAGCCGGCTGATCTGGAATTGGTGGCGCTCAGTGTCAAGAGGGCATTGGAGAAGAAGAGGTTGGAGGAAGAGGTCGAGGCTTATCATAAGAATCTGGAAAGACTGGTGGACGAAAAGACAGCAGAGCTTCGACAGACCTTGCTTGTCCTGAAAAAAGCCCATTTGGATTCGGTCAAAATTCTGGCAGAAATCATCGATGCGAAGGACCCCTATACACGGGGTCATTCGGATCGGGTGAGAAAAATGAGCATGAGGATAGGCATGAGGATGGGTTTTGATCAGAAAAGGCTTGAGAACATAGTTTTTGGAGCCCTTCTGCACGATATCGGAAAGATGGGCATAAGGGATGAGGTGCTTCAGAAAAAGGACCACCTGACTCCTGAGGAGTGTCAATATATTCAAAAACATACGGTAATCGGGGCTAAAATTGTGGAAGGAATCGATTTTTTTAAGGATAAGATTCCTATGATTCGAAATCATCACGAACATTTCGATGGGAATGGTTATCCGGATGGGTTGATTGGAGAAGTCATTCCTCTGGAGGCAAGGATCATTGCCGTGCCGGATGCCTTCGATGCCATGACCAGCGCGAGACCGCACCGTTCCACAATGGCCTTAAAGGTCGCCCTTGAAGAGTTGGAAAGAGGAAAGGGAAAACAATTCGATCCCCAAATTTTGGAAATTTTTCTGAATGAAAAAATCTATCAATGAGAGTGGATCTCTTGAAAATTGGAAATCGGCAATTAGAAATATAGGAGGTGTCCCTGTTTGGACTTGTTACTTGAACCTTGCAACTTCAGGGGCAGATGGTGTGATACTGATTAAACAGCAGTGGTCTCAATTTTCTCAATAGGAAGATTTTCAATGCTAACATTGACAAGGTCTGTGAGGTTCATTTTTTCGCTGGCGTCAAGAATTTCTATCCCTACAATATGGCCTTTTTCATCAAGGTCAACCGTTACCCCCTCTTCGATGTCCATAGAGTCTTCAATTTGGGCTTCTCTCAGACGAATGTACAATGCATCAACATCTTTACTGTATTCTATTTTCATACTGTCCTCCAAAAGGTTTCTTTCGTACGGTAACGGTGATGATAAAAAAATGATCCAATGCTTCCTTGAATGTGACTCTCAAGTATCGTTCATTAATGAATTTAAATGCATTTATTCTTCCTTTTATACTTTGCTTCAAAAGATCAGGATTTTTAATCGAAAGTTCTACCTCCTCCTGATTCACCTTTCGGTCTTTCATACGTCGCTTTGCATGACGGTCATATTGAATGAGTTTCATATTAACTTAAGAAGCTTATTGGCGAGCCTGAGAAATGATTTATCGGGACTAACCTTCATCGTCGTCCGGTGCATTAAGAATAGCTTGCATGAATTCTTCAGGGGTTTTGCATTCTACAACATCAGGATTCTGTTCGGCTTTCAGCACCCGTTCTACCAGTGCTTTATGTCTGCGCTCCCTGTCGAGAAGGTATGCCGCGAAATCCCTCACCTCCTGGCGGGCTGTTTTCGGAAGCATGTTAAGCATTTCGTCAATTTCAGATATTTCCATTGTCTTCATGACACAATGATAATTTGTGGATGTTTTTTTGTCAACAGCAAAAGTAGGGGGGTAAGCAAGAGGGATCAGGCAGGAGGCATTAGGCAATGGGCAATAGTTAAGGGCAAGAGATAATAGGCAACAAATATTGGGGTGATATATGAACAAGATAAGAAGTTACAAAGATCTCCTGATATGGCAGAAAAGTATGGATCTTGTGGAGATGATCTATGGAATAACTGTTAGATTACCAAGCCAAGAGCAATGGGGTCTTACTTCTCAGATGCGGAGAGCTGCCATATCTGTTCCTTCAAATATTGCTGAGGGCTACGGAAGGCAAGCGACGGGTGAGTATCGACATCACCTTACCTTTGCTCGTGGTTCATTACTTGAATTAGAAACACAGATACTTTTATGCCAGAGATTGGTCTATTTTAAAAAGGATGAAACGAACACTTTATTGGATGAGGTTCAGACGATCAGCAAAATGCTCTCATCCTTGATCTCAAAAATTCGTTAACTGTTGCCTACTGCCTGTTGCCTAATGGCTATTACTGTTGCCTATTGCCTTTTGCCTGTTGGCTTTTATGGCTATTGGTGAGGATTTAGATGGACATTCCGTTGCGTATCTTAATTATTGAAGATTCCGAGGATGATACATTGCTGCTCGTGCGAGAGCTTCGGCGGGGGGGATATGATCCGATCTATGAACAGGTCCAGACTTCCGCGGAAATGGATGCTGCTCTCGAACGGCAGACTTGGGATCTCATCACTTCCGACCACTCCTTACCGCATTTTAGCACCCCTGATGCATTAGCGCTGTTGAAGCAGAAGGGACTCGATATTCCATTCATCATCGTTTCAGGCAGTATCGGTGAGGAGATGGCCGTGGCGGCGATGAAGGCTGGCGCACATGACTATCTCAGGAAAGATAATTTATCGCGCCTGGTGCCGGCCATAAGGCGTGAGCTGGGGGAGGTCGAAGTACGGTGTCAGCGCAGACAGGCAGAGGAGGCCCTTCAGCAAAGTATTTGGAAACTGAAGAGGGTTTTGGGAGAAACAGCCACTGCTTTGGCCTCAGCCATTGAAAAAAGAGATCCCTATACAGCAGGTCACCAGCAGCGAGTGGCACAACTTTCCTGCGCTATTGCGCGAGAGATGGGGCTTACGGAGGAACAGATTGAAGGAATCCATGTAGCTGGAGTCCTCCATGATATTGGCAAGATATCGATACCTGCTGAAATTCTCAGTAAGCCAGGTAAATTGGCTGAGATCGAATTTCCCCTGATTAGAGCCCATCCTCAGGTAGGTTTTGAAATATTGAAGAACATTGAATTTCCATGGCCAGTGGCCCAAATTACACTTCAACATCATGAAAGGATGGATGGTTCTGGTTATCCGTTAGGGCTATCGGGTGAAGACATTCTTCTTGAAGCAAGGATCTTGGGGGTAGCGGATGTGGTTGAGGCTATTTCCTCTCACCGACCTTACCGTCCATCTATTGGGACTGGTATAGCCCTGGAAGAAATCGTAAATAAAAGGGGTGCACTCTACGATTTTAATGTGGCGGAGGCTTGTTTAAGACTTTTTTATGAAAAAGGGTTTAAGTTTGTGTAGGGCATCAGGCAAGAGATAGCAATGCCTATACCCTATCGCCTATTGCCTGGTAAAAGTCGGATGAAAGGATGAAGAATGGAAGTCTTGAAAATTGGAAATCGGCAATTAAAAAATAGGGAGGTGTCCCTTAATTTATGAGGAGGTCAAAATGTTGAAAATAAAGAAAGCCTTTAGTGAGGTACTGGTAATAGCCTTTTCCGTTCTCTTCTTGCTGGCTGCTTGCACGCCGCCGAAGCTGGCACAACAGTTCACGCTCCGCATCGGCATCCTTACCACGCAAGACGTCTTACCTTACTTTGTCATGCAGGAGCAGGGTTTCGCTAAGAGGCATGGTCTTCAGTTTGTGGAAACATCGTATCCCGGGGGCGGGCCTATCATCGAGGCTATAACAACTGGTTCACTGGACGTGGGGGCTGCCATCGGCAGCGTGCCCATTCTTTTCGCCGCCGAGCGCGGTTTGATCCCGGACAAAATAGTTCCAGTCGCTGCCAACGACTTCGCTGACCCTGACCATCCCGGGGCTGGCGTTCTCGTCGGACACTCCATCAACGGTTGGCAAGACCTGAAGGGACAGCAAATTGCCATCAACGTAAAAGGGAGTTTGACCGACATTGCCATCAAGGTGCGCCTCCAACAGGAGGGCATCAGTGGCTACAAGTTAGTAGAAATCCCTATCGCTAATGAGGGACTGGCGGTAGCCGGGGGCAATGTGGCTGCTGCCATCATGGTAGAACCATATCTGACTCAATCGCTGCTGCGGAAAGATGGTAAATTATTGGGGTGGGTCATCGGCGGGCCTCCCTTCGAGAGAATTCCATTCACTATGATAGTCTTCAGCACCAACTTCTACCGGAACAATCCACAGGCAGTTAAAGCCTATCTGCGAGCTCACTTACAGGCCGCCAAGTGGATAAACCAGAACCTTGCTGATGCCCGAGCTATCCTCAGCAAGTGTCAGAATCTTAGCGGCGAGGTCAGCCAGAAGATAAACTTGCTACGTTTCTCTCAGGATGGACGTAATGATCCAGCCCTGCTGGAAAATATGCAGCCGGTGCTGGTAAAAACTGGCATACTCAAGGCGCCAATCCCTGTAAACAAATTATATGATGAAACCTTGCTGGAAGAGGTGTTGAAAGAAAGGAAAACATAAATTGTTGATTTGCGATTGCCGATTTGCGATTGCTGAATGCAGATTGGAAGAAATCTAAAATCGAAAATCTAAAATCAGACCCCTAAAATCTTTCGAGGATAAAATGCCTGGAATGAAATTATCAGTATCAAATATAGAAACAAGAAACAACAGGAGGTGAAATGGTGGAGGAGAAGATTAAAAGGTCAAAGATAGGGAAATTTCTTAGTTTAATGGCGGCAGTGCTGTTAGTTACAGTCGTCTTGCTGGCTGCTTGCACGCCGCCGAAGCCGGCACAACAATTCACACTCCGCATTGGCTGGTTCTCAGCGCCGGACTACCTGCCTTACTTCGTCATGGTGGAGGGAGGGTTTGCTAAGAATAATCGCCTCCAATTTGAGGAGATAGAGTACCAAGGCGGGGCCGCGGTAATAGATGCTATGACGGCTGGTCTAGCAGACGTGGGTTCCATCGGCAGTGTGCCTGTTATTTCTGCTGCTGAGCGTGGCTTAATTCCAGATAAAGTTGTGGCTGTGGCTGCCAATTCTTTCGCCGACCCCGACCACCCAAGCAATGGTGTTCTGGTAGCCTCTTCTGTCAATACTTGGCAAGACCTGAAGGGAAAACTTATCGCTGTCGTTGCAATAAACAGCATCAACGGCGCTGGCATCAAGGGTCGCTTAAAACTGGAGGGCATCTCCGACTACAAGCTCGTGGAAATCTCTTTCGTCAACCAGGGGCTGGCGGTGGCTGGTGGCAATGTCGCCGCTGCCTCTATGATAGAGCCCTTCCTGACTCAATCACTGCTCCGGGGAGACGGCAAACTGCTGGACTGGGTCATCGGCGGGCCTCCTTTCGAGCGCCTAGAAAACACCCTGATTGTCTTCAGGTCTGATCTTTGCCACAGCAATCCTGAGGCAGTGAAAGCATTTCTGCGGGCCTACCTGCAGGCAGTAAAGTGGATCGACCAGAATCCAGGAAAAGCGCGCCTCATCCTGGCCAAGCGACTGGGAATCAGCCCAGAAGTTGCCCAGAAGATGAAGCTGCTGCGCTTCCCGCTGGATGGTCGTAACGACCCAGCCATGCTGGAGAGCATGCAGCCAGTCCTGATCAACGTTGGGATGCTGAAGAAACCAATTCCAGCAAAACAACTTTATGATGAGACTTTGCTGGGAGAAGTGTTGAAAGAGAGGAAAAAATAAATTTTCGATTTACGATTGCCGATTGAAAAAAATCAATTTTGAATTTGCGATTGCCAAATGCAGATTGGAAGAAATTTAAAATCAAAAATCGCAAATCATAAATCTAAAATCGTAAATTGATGGAGTTAACATGCGTGGAATGAAATTATCAGTCAAGTTGCCGGCGCTGATAGTTCTATCGGTATTTGTGAGCGCTCTGATTATCTTCGCTCTGGGGGCTTACATGACCCGGAATTCTTTGCGGGCGACAGAGATGAAAGCCAACAGCAACAGCGTTCACGCCTATGCCCACGCCGCCAGCTTCTACCTGGCGGAAGCCCGCTCAGCATTGGAGACTACGGCAGTCTTGCCACAAATCGCAGACCTTGCTTCAGCCGGGCTGGTTGTTCCGGCGCTCCACGGAGTGCCAGCTAACGCGGCTATGTCCAAGCGCAATGTTGCCGCCTCAATGCTGAAGAGCTCAAGAGTTTTTGAGTATATCATGCTTCTCAAGGCCGATGGGACTATTTATCTGCTCGAACCTTATGAGCTTCAAGTTAAGACGTTATGCGGCAATCTTGCCTTCAAAAATTGGTACCAAGAATTGATAAGTGGTGGCAAAACTGTCATCAGCGAGCTGCATATCTCTAATACCACCCAACGACCGACTATTACCATCGCCACACCAGTGCGCAGCTCTGTGGGGCAGGTTATCGGGATATGGGCTGGGGGGCTTAAACTGGAGGAATTCTCGCAAATGGCTCGCGGCGAGCTGGAGGCCGGCGCACCCCAGCGATATGGCTATATCACCGATAGTCGAGGGTTAATAATCGCCCATCAAGCCCGCCCTAAGTATGTGCAGGACCAGACCGACTTCAGTTCAGCGCCACCGGTACGTGCGGCTTTAGCCGGGCACGACGGCGCAATGCAATACATTTGCCCAATTGAAGGGCAGGAGGAATTGGGAGCGCATATGCTCCTCCCTGGCATAGGGTGGGCGGTAGTATACGTGGTACCCACGCAGATTGCCTTTGCGCCACTTACGCGACTTAGAAATGCGACCCTGTCCATCACAGTAATAATAGCGATTATTGCGACCATTGTCGGTCTGGCTATAGTGCGGCAAACCACTAACCAACTGGGGCAGCTCACCGCAGCAGCCGTAAAAATGGGCACCGGCGACCTCAGCCAGCGAGTCAAGGTAACTACTGGTGATGAGATCGGGCAACTTGGCGCCGAATTTAACCAGATGGCGGAATCGCTGTCTGAGAAAGAGGCGCAACTGCGGGATTATGCAGCACAGTTGGAGCAGAAAGTCGAGGAACGGACGGTAGAGTTGACCCGCTCCAACGCCGACCTGGTACAGTTTGCTTACGTTGCCTCCCATGACCTGCAGGAGCCATTGCGCATGGTATCAAGCTACATGCAGCTAATAGAGAAACGTTACAAGGACAAACTGGATACCGCTGGTACCGAGTTTATGAACTATGCGGTGGATGGAGCTAACCGGATGCAAACGATGATCAACGACCTGCTCACTTTTTCACGGGTGGGCACCAGAGGTAACCCTTTCGAGCCGATAGACTGCGAGGTTATCCTTGACCAGACTCTGACCAATCTCCAGATGGCTATCGAGGAGAGCCAGGCAATTATTACCCATGACCCCCTGCCGACGGTGATGGCTGATGACACACAGATGGTCCAGCTATTCCAGAACCTCATCGGCAATGCTATCAAGTTCCGGAGACAGGAGCAACTGCGGGTGCATATCTCAGCCCAGGCAAAAGAAAAGGAATGGGTATTCTCGGTGCGCGACAATGGCACTGGCATAGACCCACAATATGCTGAGCGCATTTTCGTCATCTTTCAGCGCCTGCATAGCAAAGAGGAATACCCGGGGACCGGCATAGGCCTGGCAGTCTGCAAGAGAGTTGTAGAGCGCCATGGCGGCAAAATCTGGGTAGAATCGCAGCCCGGACAAGGTTCGACATTTTATTTCACAATTCCAAAAAGAGGAGGTAAATAATCTATGAATATGGAAAAGATGGGTAGAGCTGTACAGATGTTGTTGGTGGAGGACAATCTCGGCGATATACGCCTGACGAAGGAAACCCTCAGAGACGCCAAGGTAATGGTCAACTTGCATGTGGTGGGGGACGGCGTGGAAGCCATGGCTTTCCTGCGCCAGGAGGGCAAGTATACTAGATCTCCCCGTCCAGACCTCGTCCTGCTTGACCTGAACCTGCCCAAGAAGGATGGTCGTGAAGTGCTCACCGAAGTAAAGCAAGACCCCGACCTCAGGCGCATTCCGGTGGTTATCTTGACCATCTCAAATGGGCAAGAGGACATTCTCAAGAGCTACAACCTGCATGCGAATGCCTATGTCACCAAACCACTTAACCTGGAGCAGTTTTCCAAGATAGTCAAGGCGATTGAGGATTTTTGGTTCACTGTCGTCAAACTACCGCCGAATGGAAAATAAACTAATATGAATGATTCGATCAAAGTCCTGCTGATTGAGGACAACCCGGGCGATGCAAGGCTGATACGAGAACTGCTGACAGAAGAAAAGGGAGGTTCATTTCGCCTGGAGTGCGTCGACCGTCTCTCAGCAGGGATAGAACGCCTAACCAGCGGAAAGGTCGATGTTGTCCTGCTCGACCTTGGGCTGCCGGATAGCCAGGGGTTTGACACTTTCATTGAAGTACATAATTCGGTGCCGCAGATACCTATCGTGATACTGAGTGGTCTGGCCGATGAGGCACTGGCAGCGAGGGCCGTGAGAGAGGGTGCCCAGGACTACTTGGTCAAAGGCCATGTGGACAGCAATCTACTTGGGCGCTCCTTACGCTATGCTATTGAGCGCAAGCAGGCGCAGGTGGAGCTGCAGAAACATCGCGACCACCTTGAGGAGTTAGTAGAGCAGCGCACAGCTGAACTTGTTGCCGTCAACAAAGAGCTCGAGAGCTTCAGCTATTCCGTCTCCCATGACCTGCGGGCGCCTCTTCGTGCAATTGATGGCTTCTCAAGGATTATACTCGAAGATTACATCGATAAACTTGATGATGAAGGCAAGAGGTATCTGAACATTATCCGAAACAATACCCAAAAGATGGGGAAACTGATTGATGACCTCCTTGTGTTCTCTCGCTTGGGGCGGCAGGAATTAAGAGCTTCAAGCATCGACATGGGGAAATTAGCAAAGGCTGTATCTGAAGAACTTAAACTTGCTGTTCCTGAGCGGAAGTTACAATTCACTATAAACGCTCTCATTCCCGCTCAAGGAGACCAAGCAACGATTCGTCAGGTCTTTGTTAATCTCCTGTCCAATGCGGTCAAATTTACAAGGCCCAAGGCGACAGCAGTGATCGAGGTCGATGGCAAAAGCGAAGGAGACGAAAACATCTACTATGTCAAAGACAATGGGGTAGGGTTTGATATGCAATATGTCAATAAGTTGTTTGGTGTCTTTCAGCGACTCCATAGCACCGAAGAGTTTGAAGGGACGGGGGTCGGACTTGCCATTGTCCAAAGGATTATCCATCGACACGGTGGAAGAGTGTGGGGGGAAGGGAAAGTGGGGGAAGGTGCCACATTCTACTTTTCGCTTCCAGCGAAATGATTACACAGATTATGAAAAGAAGATTACACAGATTTAAAAAATATAATTACACGGATTAAAGAAAGGATTGCACTGATTACATTAAGAGAAATAGATGGAAGAAGAGCAGTTGACTAAACAAATAATTGGTTGCTGTTTTAAGGTTCATAGGGAATTAGGACCCGGATTCACCGAGAAAATATATCACACTGCACTAAAATTATCGCTTAAACAGGAGGGTTTGAGATTTCAGACTGAAAAAGAGTTCAATGTCTATTATTCAGATCAGCAAGTGGGGACCTTCAGGGCTGATTTAGTCGTTGAGGACAAAGTAGTGGTTGAAATAAAGTCTTTAGAGGGGAAAGTCCCTATGGTTTTCGAATATCAACTACGTTCGTATTTAAAGGCGTCGGGGCTTCGTATTGGCCTGCTGGTTAATTTTGGTAACAAGAGCTGTCAGGTGAAAAGGTTTGTTTACTAATCCGTGTAATCTTGTTCTTAATCGGTGTAATCATTGTTTAAGGAAGGGAGGATAACAAATTGATATATAAAATCGTCTATCCGATCTTTACGCTTCATTTTCATGTGCCCGAGATAGAGTTCATAGGCAGTAATAGCAGTGATACAGGGTTCATATCCTTTAAGGATTCTAATAAAAAGGTCAAGGCCGGGATTTCTTTTTCTAAGGAAATCTACACAGACATCTGTATCTATGCAGACAAGCTCTTTTGCCATTTGTGCCAGTCCTTACGTATTTCCCTAAATACACTGTCAACATCCACATCTTCCCATATGCCTGCATACTTCATGATGTTTTTGATTTTATTCTTTCTTCCTAAAATAAGTAATTT
>Ga0315279_10000545_pt1 | contig 74200 bp, 72 predicted proteins | sample YL17G06_20_MG_FD_203694 | JGI IMG/M metagenome (GOLD analysis project Ga0315279, IMG submission 203694) | Sediment microbial communities from Yellowstone Lake, YNP, Wyoming, USA - YL17G06_20 | ecosystem: Environmental > Aquatic > Freshwater > Lake > Sediment | place: USA: Wyoming | collected...
CCATGGTGGCCTCCGGTCGGATGATTGGGGTTGGCGCCTACAATCATCGCACAACCTGGGGCCACTTTCAAGTCCCTGGCGGTTTACGTAAGGGGTAATTCTGCAACACTCTCTCAAGGGCTTTGAAATTTGCGGTTGGCCCCACGCCCGTTTGCGTCTATACTCAGCCTGTGACTCGTCCTGCGCCAATTTATGCCAACCGGCTGTGGATGTAAAATTACCTGCAGCGGACGAGTTGATGCCGCAGGCTGGCCTCTTTCCGCCAGCGAGAGAGCAAGAGCGACATGGCAGATTCACTCATCGGAAAAACACTCGGCAAATATCAAATCGTGGAACTGATCGGGCGAGGCGCCATGGCCGAAGTCTACAAGGCCTATCAGGCCTCGTTGGATCGGCACGTCGCCATCAAGCTCCTGCACTCCTTCCTCGCCGAAGACAAGAACTTTTTGGCCCGGTTCCAACGCGAAGCCAAATCTGGCGCTCAACTCCGTCACCCCAACATCGTGCAGACGTACGACTTTGACGCGACCGACGGCGTATACTTTTACATCGTCATGGAGTGTATCAACGGCTACACCCTGGACGCCAAGCTGCAAGAGTTGACTGCCCAAAATGAGATCATGCCGCTGCCAGAAGCGATTCGCATCTCCAAAGACGTAGCCTCTGCACTCTCTTACGCTAACAGCCATGGCATGGCCCACCGGGACATCAAACCCTCCAATGTGATGCTCAACCAAGACCGGCACGTGATCTTGACGGACTTTGGCATCGCCAAGATTCTCGGCGATGCGCGTCACACCGCCACCGGCATCGTCGGCACGCCCAACTATATATCACCCGAACAAGGCTTGGGCAAGGCAGCCGACGCGCGCAGCGACCTGTATTCGCTGGGGGCCATGTTCTTTCAGATGGTGACCGGCCAGCTTCCCTACCAGGCAGATGTGGCCGTGGCGAGCTCAAGCACGTCAATGACCCGATACCTGTCGCCAGCCAGATCAATCCGGCTCTGCCGCCGGCGATTGACGCCATCCTCTTTAAAGCGATGGCCAAAAATCCCGATGACCGTTATCAAAGTGCTGCCGAGTTCGTCGCACACCTGGAGCAGGTCGAGGCCGCCTTGTCTGGCGCAGGCGCCGGCGGGTCCACGCTGTTTGTTTCCGCAGAACCGGCGGCGACTCTTTTCCTTCCCTCCTCGGCGCAACTTTCCTCACCTGCCGCAGCCTTGTCCGGCGCAGTCACGCTGCCACCCTACAGCCTGTCGCTACCGGCGGCGACCAGCACCTTTCAGTGCGGGTCACGATCCTGCCTTCCGTCTTGCAGGTGGATGTTCCTTCGCTCGATTTCGGCCAAGTGGGCCTGGGCGAGGCGGCGCAGACAACATTCACCCTCACCAACAAAGGCCGCGGCCTCTTGATGGGGCGCATCCGCTGCCGGGTGTCGTGGCTCACCGCTTCGCCGGAGCAGTTTCAAGTGCCCGCCGGAGAAAGCCTTCAGCTCGTGGTGCAGGCCGACTCGCAGACTCTCGTGCCGGGCGATGTAACGCATGACTGGGCGTTGATGGTAGAAAGTAATGGCGGACATGCTATCCTCGGCGTTCGCATCAAGGTCCTGTCCCCGCACTTGAAGTTGGACCCGGCGCTGATAGACCTGGGCGCCCTAGACCTCATCCAGCCCGGTGCCGGCAAGAAAGCTGAACTGATGGTGCGCAACGGGGCGGGCCTGGGGTATTGATGGGCGCGGTGATGACCAATCCGGACTGGCTGACGATTGAGCCGGTTGCTTTCCGCTGTCGGTCCGGTGAATCACAACTGTTGCACCTTGCCACGACCAATCTAAAGACGGGGGAATACAATCAACCCATCCAATTGGTTTCCAACGCGGGAATAGCATCCGTGCCGGTCCATTTGCGTGTGCGCCTTTCGCTGGAACCGGAGATGGTGCATACCCCGGCCGGCGGATTTCTGAGAGGCAGCAAGGAAGACGACAAGGCAGCCGCGCCATCCGAAAAGCCTCAGCGCTCGATCTATCTATCGGAATACTGGATGGGCAAATACCCAGTGACCAATGCTCAGTATGCAGCCTTTGTGGAGGCAACCGGGCACCATGCCCCCGATCACTGGAAGGGAGGCCATCCACCGGAAAAGAGAACCATCCGGTGGTGAACGTGAGCTGGTGGGACGCCTTAGCCTACTGCCGCTGGCTGGCAGAGTTGACCGGCAAGCCCTATCGGCTGCCGACGGAGGCTCAATGGGAGAAAGCCGCGCGAGGCAGTGACGGGCGAACGTATCCCTGGGGCAATGAGACTGGAATAGTCACAAGTGTAACACACACGAAGGTGGCAAGCGCGGCACGACGCCGGTTGGAGAGTACAGCCCAGCCGGAGATAGTCCTTACGGCTGCGCGGGCATGGCCGGGAACGTGTTAGAGTGGGTAGCCGACTGGTACAAAGACGACTATTACGCTCGCTCCTCGGTTGCCCAAGACCCCTATGGGCCGGCCTCCGGCCCCTCCAAAGTCCTGCGAGGTGGCTCGTGGTCTTCCAGCCGGGCGGACGCCCGCTGCGCTACCCGCCTCGCCAGCAGCCAAGAGACCACCAACTCTGAAGTTGGATTTCGCTGTGCCTTGTTTGCAACGTCGCAAAAGCAAGGCGCTGACTGATGCTATTGTCTTTCATGGTAACTACTCACCCTTGCGAAGGTTTCAAGGAGACACGTGACGAATGCAACTGCAACCTTCGCAAGGGCAAGCAGTTACAAATGCTTGACAAATAGTTCGGCGGTGCTACAATCTTATTGCACCGAGATGTTGACCCAAGCATGTAGGAGGTCGCCTCCCAATCCCGCCTGAACATCCAGGCAACCCTTCCTTAGTCATTCCAACACGCGCCTTCATCCAGGCGTCCGGTAACATTGAAGCAATGTCTAGCGAACAGATTCTGGTCATTGACGATTCGCAGCAAACCCGCGACTTTGTCGTGGGGTACGTCCTCACGCCAAATGGCTACCAGGCGCAAGTTGCGCGCGATGGCGCTGAAGGGCTGCGCAAGGCGCTGGAAACTCCCCCGCCCGATCTCATCATCCTCGACCTGGAAATGCCCAAGCTGACGGGCATCCAGATACTAGAAGCGCTGCGTGAAAAGCGCGTGACCATTCCTTCCATCTTGATGACGGTTCACGGCAGCGAGCAAATTGCCGTGCAGGCATTTCGATTCGGCGTGCGCGACTATGTCATCAAGCCATTCGCCGTGGAGGACATGCTCGCCGCCATCGAGCGCGCGCTGACCGAAGCGCGGTTGCGCCGCGAGCGCGATGCGCTGATGACCCAGCTCGTGCAAACCAATCGCCAGCTCGAGTTGCGCGTGCGCGACCTCAACGCGCTGCACGGCATCGGCCGCTCGGTGACGGCATTGCTCGACCGCGATGGCCTGTTGACGCGCGTCGTGGAAGCGGCCCTCTACATCACCGGCGCAGAAGAGGGTGTGCTTTTTTTGATTGACGAAGTCCAACGCCAACTCTGCGAGCAGGTCGTGCTGCATCGAAACAACGGCCACGGCCAATACACCGCCGGCGAAACGGCGCGACAATTCGCGCGGCAGGCCATCCGCGCCGTTCAGCCCGTCAGCGCAGCCGCCGTCATTTACGTTCCCCTCGTCGTCGGCGCCAAAGTGTTGGGCGCGCTTGGCGTCAACAACACCGTCACAGCGCGCTACTTTTCCGACCACGACCAGCAAATGCTCCAGGCGCTCGGCGACTATGCCGCCATCGCTATCCAGAACGCGCGCCTGTTCAAAGAGCTGGAGGCCTCCAAAGACCGCGAAAAACAACAACTGCGCAACTTGTTTGAGCACTACGTTTCGCCCCGGGTCGTCGAGCGGCTTATCGCCAGTCCGCAGTCGGCGGCGCTCGGCGGTGCGCGCCAGGCCGTCACAGTGTTATTCGCCGACATTCGCGGCTTTAGCCCCTTTGTCGAGCGAACACAGCCCGAGCTGTTGATGCAGGTGCTCAATCGGTACATGGCGGCCGCGGCGACGGCGGTGCTGGCGCAAGACGGCACGCTGGACAAGTTTATGGGCGATGCCGTGATGGCGATCTTTAACGCGCCCTTGCCACAGCCCGATCATGCGCTGCGCGCCGCCAAGGCCGCGCTGTGCATTCAAGGGTCTGTGGTAGATGTGCATCGAGAACTGCCCGAGTCGCTTCGCCTGCAATTCGGCATTGGCATCAGTTCAGGCGAGGCTGTGGTAGGCAACATCGGCGCGGCGCAAATGATGAACTATACCGCCATCGGTGACTGCGTCAACCTTGCCAGACGATTGCAGGAAGCCGCACATGGCGGCCAGATCCTCCTCGACGCAAAAACGTATGGCCTCGTGCGCGGTTGCGTCCAAACTCAATCCCTCGGTGCGGTGGAACTCAAGGGCCGCGCCACCCCCGAAGCCGTTTACGATTTGTTAGGGCTTTGCGCCTGAAAGAGGCTCACCATGTCCTCGACAAACAGCGCCGTTCTCGCGTGTCCCTCGTGCCAACGTCATCTGCCGGTCGGCAGCGAAGCCTGTCCCTACTGCGGCCAAGACCTGTGCTCGCGCGAAGCGTGTGGCGCAGCCATCGGCCCGGAGAATACTGCCTGTCCGCAGTGCGGCGCGACGTGGCAACTCTTCTGCCCGGTCTGTGAGCAGGAGGTTGGTCCGCATGATGCCATCTGCCGTAACTGTGGCGCGTCGCTGTCCGACGCAACGCCCTGCCCGCACTGCGGCGCTCAAATGGACCTTGACCTCACAACGTGCCCCAGTTGCGGCGGCGAGCGCTGCCCCAACTGCGATGCGGCGCTCACCGCCGATGCTATGGAGTGTCCCAAATGTGGTGAAAAGTTTGTGCTCACCTGCCCCGACTGCGGAGCTGAAGTCAACGCCGATGCGGAGAAATGCCCTGAATGTGGCGCCAGCTTTTATGAATCCGAAATCACGCCCGCCGATGTGCTCGCCGGCGAAACGCCCTGTCCCCATTGCGGCGCGGCGGTTCACCGCGAAGACGGTGTGTGCAGTGAGTGCGGCGCGTCGTTCTGCCCACGCTGCCTGGCCTTGACGAAGGATGAAGACGAGCAATGCCCCGGCTGTGGCTTGGCGTTATACTTTGACTGCCCCGACTGCGGCGAGCGATTGTTGGCGTCCACGCCCATCTGTCCCGGCTGTGATCGCTTATTCGCGCGTAAGTGCCCTTCGTGCGGCTTCGCCGACCTCTGGGGCGCGCCCTTGACCTGCCCGCAGTGCCACAATGCGCTGCCGGCGGAAAAGCAGCAGACCGCGCGCACTCTCACCGTAAGTGTTGCAGAAATCGCATCACGCGTGCAAGCCAGGTGCCCGCAGTGCGGCCAGCGCTTCGACCCGGCTTCTGGCCCTTGCCCCAACTGCGGACAAGTCCTGTGCCCCAAATGTCACGCGCGCCTGTTCGAAGACGAACTGGCTTGCCCGCAGTGCGGCACGCAGATTGCCGTCCTCTGTCCCAACTGCCAGGCCCGACTTTGGCCCGGCACAACGGAATGTCCTGCCTGTCACCAGTCGCTCTGCCCGCAGTGCGGCGCAGCCGTCGCCGCCGACGCGACGACATGCGAGACTTGCGGCACGCAATTCACATTAGCCTGCCCGCGCTGCGGCGTCGAAGTCGCCGCCGATGCGTTGGCATGTCCCTCGTGTGGGCTTGACCTTTCCGGCCGCTGCCCCAAGTGCCAGGCGCAACTGCCCGACGGCGCGGACACGTGTCCGGCTTGCGGGCAATCCGTCTGCCCCGAGTGCGGCTCGGCGGTTGACGAAAACGCGACGACGTGCCCCGTCTGCCACGCCCAGTTCACACTGAACTGCCCGCGCTGCGGGACAACCGTCGCCGCGCGCGACACGGCTTGCCCCAACTGCGGCGAAAAGTTCGACTGACATGGGCGGCATAGGGATGCCACCCTACTGCTCACACTAGAGAAGATGTAACAGGTGTTGAGGGGCGGTATGTCCAGTGGGCAGTGCTCTGGCAAATAGGCCACAATGACAGTGCGCTAGACACGAATGAGGGCAACTGTGGCAAACAAAGAAATACTCGACGCTCTGATGGATATTTTCAACTCTGCCAACTATCGGTTTCTCAATGTGGATGAAATCACCGAACAAGTGCGGCGAAAAGGCTTTTATACCCATGCTTCGTTTAGCAAGGCCTATGCGCTTGTCCTTGATCATCTGTGCTGCGATCAAGCTTCCGCCACTTATCCTTTTCAGTCTGACGAGAGTGGAACGCTGTGGGGACTGGAAACTTGGTTTCCACCAAAACCAGCCCGAACTGCGCGCAAGACAACTCGATCAGTCAGTCCGCTGCCAGTAGGATGGGAGACGCAACACGTTATCTCAATTGAGGGACAAGAACTTGACCAAGGCACATTCCCACTTCGAGAGAATTTGGGTAGACTTGTCGCAAGCCTGGGAGAGTCACAACGTGAAACCTCGCTTGTTCCAATACGTTGTTACGGGAGTGAAGAATTCCGATGCTCCTTCAATTTTCACAACCGCAGCCTAGAGAGTAAAGCCCTGCAACATTGGTACAATGAAAATGGTGTGCAGCCCGGTGATCGTATTTGGCTGGCCGTTGAAGCCACAGAGCCGCTGACCTTGAGGATTCATACCGAATGGGACAGGGATGCCGATACCTACCGAAGATACACGCAACGGAGGCAGCTTGAAAGCCTACCCCGCTCTGGACTCCCTATCCGGGACCTCATCTGGCTTCACTTTAAGCAAACTCAGAAGATCGCCCACCGAGCAGACATTGAAAAGGCGGCCATTGATGCTCGGCCTGAAATCAGCGCGCGAAGTGTTGATGGCTGCCTTCATGCCAATCCTAATTTGTTTGCTTCTGCTGGCGAACGTGGAATGTGGGGGCTGAAGGAATGGGGCATCGAACAGGTCACCATGTACGAGCCTCGAAAGGAAATTGATCGCACACGAGAGGTGGAAACGAATCGCCCTACGTCAACATATCCACTTGACTATGTGCTTACCACCATCCATGGCGAAGATTTGATTTACAAAGTTCTCCAATCCGCCAAGGTTCCTTTGAGTTACTCGGACTTGGCCGAGCGCATCGGCAAATATCTCGGTGTAGACAAAAGTATACTGGAACGCACATCTTTTCTCAATGTCAAAGACGCGAGACTTGTCCGTCTGCACGACGGAAATTTTCAACTGAGAGAGGATCTCGAAGAGGTCATCCGCGAATTGACCATCGAACAGAATGAGTTGAGTCAATCTTTGAGCCGAGCTGCCCAAAGTCACGAGAACGAACTTGACGGACTGAAAGACGAGTTAGCCGATGTGGCTGTGCATTACCAAACGAGGATAAATCATGCCCAGGCAGAGATCGCTCGTCTGGAAAAAGACAAGGCCGAACTCGCGCAGCAGTTTGAGGAATACCGTTCCGAGCATGAAAAGCAAGCTAACCCACCGGAAAGTCAGCCTTTCTCAACCATCCAACCAGACGCAGAGTTGGAACAAAGAATGTCAGAAGCAATGGCGCGTTTGGCTCATGCAGAGATGGAACGTGACGAAGCTCTACGTTATGGTTTGGTCATTTATGCAGAGTTGATGCGACTCAAGCGAGAAGGTGGAAACCAGCAGACAGTCGAGAGCACAAAAGATTTACTCGCCCTATAAGGTCACTAGTCGGCTAGACTCAACAGGCAAAGGAGCAATCCCAATGAGCCAAGTGCGTTTCTACATTCGCTGGCCTGCTGGCAAGGGAACTTCGCTTACCATGTCCATAGACTTTTCGGAATTGTTCCCTGGGGCCGAAGAAGAGGTATCACTTCTGCTGCAAGATGAAAAAGGGCACAAGTTTCCTGTTATCTATAACCGAACGCACAACGAGATTGCCATGCGTTGGCTCATAGATTGGGTACGCAATTATGAACCACGCCCCGGTGATACGATAGTCATCGAACTGATAGATTCTCAGGCACGTTTGTTTCGTGTCGCTTTGGACAAGCCAGGTAATATCAAGCCCACTGATGGATTCTATTTGGGCAAACAGAAAGACCTGCTTGGCAAGTTCCCCACAGACCGCAACTTTTTTCTTCCGATTCAAGACCTCGTTACCCACGTTTTTATCTGCGGCGTCACAGGTACGGGCAAGACCGTAATGGGCAAGGCAATCATTGAAGAAGCGATACTCAAGAGGATTCCCGCAATCATTGTTGACCTCAAAGGTGACCTGAGTTCACTGGCACTCATTTTTGCGTCTCTGCAAGAAGCCGAGTTTGAGCCGTGGATTGAGGTTCGGGCCGGAATGCAACGTCGGGAAGTGGTTCAAGGAGAAGTAAAACGGCACAAAGAGAAACTAGCGTCTTTTGGATTGACTCCAGATGATGTTCAACGTCTAAAAAGCAGTGCCACATTCGCAGTCTTTACTCCGAAAGCCGGCAAAGGCATTCCTCTGGCAATTGCTTCCCCGCTGGCTGCGCCCCCAGATATTGCCGATCTTCTCCGCTCTGAGCCCGACACTGTGCTTGATATGGCGGACTCGTTCAGCAGCACATTTGTAAAAACGCTCTTTCCAGATCAAAAGCTATCCAAGCTCAAGAAATACATAGCGTATTTGCAAGAACTTGTTCGCTACTGTTGGGAGCATGGTATAAATTTGAGAGGCCAGGATGGACTTGGCATGGTTCAGAACTTGATCCTGGATCCCCCCATGGCAAAACTGGGAGGAATGAACATAGACGACTTTTTTGGTGACAAGGCTCGTAAAGAACTTGCATCCCGTGTAGCAATGTGTTTGAGTGGCGCAGAACAACTATGGTTCAAGGGTGTGCCATTGGAAGTTGATGTACTCCTCGAACGCCCGTCGCCTGATACCGTTCCAGTTTCAATCGTCAATCTTTGCGAGTTAGATACCTTCGATGACCAAATGCACGCAGTATCACATTTATCATACGCTCTGTATCACTGGGCGCGGCGCAAGGGCGATTCGGGTGGCATGCCGCGCATTCTCTTTTTCATTGACGAAATCGGCGGAGGCGGCGGGCGTAATGCATTCTTCCCAAGCCATCCCTACGACCCGCCATCGAAGCCTGGGTTGAACTTGTTGCTGCGACGGGGACGAGCGTTTGGCCTGAGTTGTATCTTTGCCACACAGAATCCCGGCGATGTTGACTACAAGGGGTTGAGCAATTGTCAGACTTGGATGGTAAGCCGCTTGCAAACAAAGCTTGACCGCGACAAGATCAGGCAGGGATTGTCGTCCGCCGAAATCTTTATTGATTCTGTTGATGACAAACTCCGTGATATTCAGCCTGGAGAATTTCTAGTCAGGTTGAAATCCGGCGCTACGGCAGTTGTGCAAGAGCGCTGGCTGATGAGTTATCACAAAACTCTATCTGAAGCTGAAATAGCGAGGATCAACGCACCGGAAATTGTTGCTTGGTATCGCAAATACCTTGACGCCCAAACCCCGAAGAAGGAACTTGATTTTGACCAAAACATGGATTACTATGACATTCTTGAGGTCAGCCCACGAGCAAGTATTGAAGTGATCGAGAGAGCCTACAAAGTCCTTGCCAAAAAGCACCACCCAGACGTAGCCGCAGGCAACATATCTTGTGCTGAAGCTGAAGAGATGATGAAGAGAATCAACATAGCATACCAGATTCTCTCTGATCCTACTCTTCGGGCAAAGTATGATCAGCAACGACAGCATTCTCCCAGACGCTTGTAGCCATACACGGCACCACATAGTGCCAACGATTTCCGTAGCTTTGATGTGTTGGCCACTCACGATTACGGGTATGGCCTACCTCCCGACGATCCACACGACGCGCACGCCGGGCTGAACCTCGCGCGGTTGATTGACCTGCACGAGATCATGATAGAGGCACATGCCTCGCAGCCGATATGGATCACCGAGGTGGGCTATACGGTTCAGCCGGGTTTGCATCCGCACGTTTCGCTGGACTATCAGGCCGCATATCTCGCCGGAGCATTTGAGCGAGTGCGCCGCGAATGGCCGTGGATCAGCATGTTCACCGTTTGGAACCTGAGTTACACGGGCGACGCTGAGATGCAAGGCTTTAGCATCATCGAAGCAGATCAGACGCCGCGCCCAGCTTATGAGGCAATGCCCAAGTTGCGCCATCAACTCGACACGCCGTAGGACGCCGAGCGTGAAGGGTTGAGCGTTTGTCCGCACGCTTCGCCTCACGCTCTCTTGACGCGCCGCAGGTCCAGCCTCTTTTCCCCTCATTTGAGATTTGACATACTTCCCAACTCATGCTACACTTGCTCTAGATGCAAATATTCGCAATAACAAGGAGTCGCATTGTCTCACCACACGCACCTGATTGAAGACATCCGCCAGCGCGGCTACCGGATGACGCCGCAGCGTGACATGATTCTGGAAGCCATTCACGCCAGCGGCCACATGACGGCGGACGAAATTTACCAGCAGGTTCACGTCAAGAGCCCTGCCGTCAACCTGGCGACGGTCTACCGGACGCTCGAGCTGCTCAAGGCGCTGCATTTGGTCAGCGCCATTGACACTGGGGAAGGCTGCGTGCATTACGAGTTGGCAGGCGACCAACCCCATCACCACCTGGTCTGCGAAATGTGTGGGCAGACGTTGGAACTCGACCAGGACTTGCTTGTGCCACTGGAGCAAGAGTTGTGTGAACGTTACGGGTTTCAGATGAATCTGGATCATTTGGCCTTGTTCGGGTTGTGTCCCAAATGTCAAAAACCAAAACGAAAAAAAGGAGGATGACATGTTAGCCAGTCCGATTGGGTCGCCGGTCTACTCAAACGCGGCCATGCACATCCCCGATGGCTACCTCAGTCCCGTCACATCGCTCATCTTGTTCTTGCTGGTCTTGCCGTTCTGGTATCGCGGCATACAAAAGCTTCGGCAGACGATGAACGCGCGCAATGTTCCACTCATCGCGCTGATCGCCGCGTTCTCATTCATTATCATGATGTTCAACGTGCCGCTACCCGGTGGCACGACCGGTCACGCAGTGGGCGGCGCGCTGGCCGCTATCATCCTGGGGCCTGAAGTCGCCTCGATTGCCATCTCGATCGCGCTGATCATCCAGGCATTCTTTTTCGGCGATGGTGGCATCCTCGCCATAGGCGCAAACTGCTTCAACATGGCCGTGGTCTTGCCCTATGTAAGCTACGGCCTCTACCGCGCTATCGGCGGCAAAGCTGACTCGGCCCGACGCGTCGTCGCCGCCGCCGTGAGCGCATGGGCGGGCCTGACGGTGGCCGCGTTCTTTGCCGGAGTCGAATTTGGCATCCAGCCGGCCTTGTTCCACACGGCGGACGGCACGCCGCTATATGCCCCTTATCCCTTGTCCGTGTCCATTCTGGCTATGGTCATTCCTCACATGCTGGTAGCTTCCATCGTGGAGGGAGCCGTGACGGCACTGGTGGTGGCATACTTGCAGCGCGCAAACCGGCCTGTCTTGGAGCTGGCCGAAAAACCCGGTCTGGCGGCCGAGGCGGTCGGGTTCCGGCGGCTGCGTGCGCTGTGGATCGGGTTGGCGGTGCTGATCGTTGCCACGCCGTTGGGGCTGCTTGCGCCGGGGACAGCCTGGGGCGAGTGGAGTTCACAAGAGTTGGCCCATCGCGGTATGGGCTTTGTGCCACAAGGGCTGGCCCAGCTCGAAAGCCTATGGGGTGCGCCACTGGCCCGGTACGACCTGCCGGCATTGGGCAATGCGAACTTGGGTTACGTGCTCTCGGCAGTGCTGGGCATTGCACTTGTCGCCGTGGTGATGTGGTTGCTCAGCCTGTTGTTCACCTCGCGCAAAGCGCAACCGAGCCAATAGAACGAGAATGGCGTTGACAGATTCCCCAACGGAACCGATGCGACCGCATAGGCGGCGCGGCGTTCTGGAACGCACCCTGACCGACATCAGCAACACGTTGGAGCAATCGCTCTTTGCCGAAGATATTGCGCGGCGACGGGGATTGCTTCAGGTGCTTGATCCGCGCATCAAGGTGGCGGCTATTCTCTTCCTGCTCATCGCGGTGAGCCTCTCGCGCAGCCTGGCCGTCATCGCGGCGCTCTACGTCCTCACGCTCGTACTGGCGGGGTTATCGTCCGTGCCGATGGGTTTTTTCGTCAAGCGTGTATGGCTGCTCATGCCGTTCTTTACCGGTGTCGTCGCACTGCCCGCGTTCTTTATCATACCGGGGCCGCCGCTGGCACATCTGCCGCTCGGGCTGGTCATCACGCGCACCGGCGCGATGACGGCGTTGTTCCTCTTGCTGCGTGTCGGCACGTCGGTTTCGGCGGCAATGCTCCTGGTGCTGACGACACCCTGGAACAGTGTGCTCAAGGCGCTCGGAGTGCTGCGCGTGCCCGATGTGTTTATCGTGATCTTGGGGATGACCTACCGGTACATTTACCTGCTCCTGCACACCGTCAATGACATGTTCCTTTCGCGCAAGAGTCGCGTCATCGGGCGGATGAGCACGGCAGCCGAGCGGCGACTGATGGCTGCCAGCGCCGGAGTGCTGCTGACCCGATCGCTCGACTTGAGCGGCGATGTGTACCTGGCGATGCAATCGCGCGGGTTTCGCGGCTATCCTCGCACGATGGACACGTGGAAAATGCGCGCGCAGGATTGGGCCTGGGGCGCGGGGATACTGGCGGTCGCCGCTATTGCAATTTGGTTGGGAAGGTAGGCCGCCATCCCCATGGCGGCGTTCGAGGTGGATGTGGAAAACGGCGCAGTATTTGAACTGCAAAATGTCTCATTCGGTTACGATGGAAAAGTGACGGCGTTGGACGGCGTCAGCCTGACGGTGAACGCAGGTGAGCGCGTGGCCGTCTTAGGCTCGAACGGATCCGGGAAAAGCACGCTGCTCAAAATCATGGACGGGCTGTATTTTCCGACGAGCGGCATGGTATGCGCCTTCAACACGGGACTGACAGAGCAAGCCTTCCAGGACGACACTTTCAACTTTTCGTTCCGTCGCCGAGTCGGCCTGGTGTTCCAGGACAGCGACGTGCAACTGTTCTCGCCCTCGGTGTGGGATGAGGTGGCCTTTGCGCCGCTGCAACTCGGGTTGAGCCGAGATGAAGTGATTGCGCGCGTGGATGCGGCGCTGGGCGCGCTGCGCATCGAAAAGCTGCGAGATCGCGCGCCGCATCGCCTCTCCGGTGGGGAAAAGAAGCGCGTGGCACTCGCATCGGTGCTCAGTCTCAGTCCAGACGTGTGGCTGATGGACGAGCCGACCGCCGGGCTTGATCCGCGCAGCCAGTCGTGGCTGGTGGACTTTATCATCGAGCAGGGACGGGCGGGCAAGACTGTCGTCACCGCCACGCACGACTTGAACATTGTCGAGTCCATCGCCGACCGCGTGTACGTCTTGAACGAAGATCATCACGTGGTGGCCGAAGGCACTCCCGCTCAGGTCTTGGCCGATCACGCGTTGCTCATCGCCTGCAACCTGATGCACGAACATCGTCACCGGCACGAGGCCGAGGAGCACGCCCATCCGCACATCCACATTCCGCTGCACGAGCATAAGCACGGTTGAGATGGGGAGCACGCGGCATCGGTGAGCACTCGATGGTGCGGACGATTCCGGCCGTCGCCAACGCGATTTACGATGCAGTGGGCGTGCGGATGCCCGGCCCGCCGTTCACGGCGGAGAAGGTGTTCTTGGCGATGCAAGAAATGACGAAGGACGAATGACGAACGGGTAACAGCAAGGTTTTGCCAAAAACGCCAAGCGCGCGAAGGACACGTTCTTGGCGTTTTTGATTATGCGCTGTGGCAAAGCGGTGATACAATTGAACAAGTGAGCGTGTGTTCGAAATCGGCTGTGGCGATGGCTGCTGGACTTGGCTGTATGCTGGTTTGGCGTGCTTTGTTTGACCGCAGTGCGAGCCTGCCTTATAATCTGAGTTGGGCGCTTTGCCCATCACATAAGCGAGTGTGTCAATGATGGCAATCTTGAGAATGTCGTCCATTTTCGCAGAAGCCGCAAATCGCCTGCCCAAAGAAGCAAGAGCCAAATTGCCCAAAGCCTTCATGCTTCTCACAAATGACCCGCGTCATCCATCTCTCCAAGTCAAGAAGATAGAAGGCGCTATCCGGCCCAATGTGTATGAATGCCGACTCGACCAGTCATGGCGGATAGTACTCCAAGAAATCGGAAACATGACATTCGACTTGGTTTACGTGGGCGCACACGACGAAGCGATTAGTTATGGTGCGCGACTCCGCGAAACGGGTGCGCACTATGGTGCTCATAGGCCCATAACTGAACGCCTAAGTCTGTATCTTGCCGGAGATGACCAAGCACTCGAATTTGCAGAAGTGACGCCAGATGACTTGGAAGGATTAGTTCAAGGATAAGCCAGTGATGACCTATCATGTCTACGAAAACTGGCGTGCCGAAGGCCACAAAGCCCGAATACACTTTTCTGATTGCCCTTCGTGCAACTACGGAAAAGGAGTTCATTCCAATGCGGGCTATACAAATGGGAAATGGCACGGCCCATTTCAAACATTCCAACAGGCCCTTCAGGTCGCACAGAGCACAGGTGGGATTGTGAGCAGGTGTAAGCGTTGCACTCCTCACTAGAAAGCGCAAGCGCGCCCAACAAGCGGCTGGAGCCGACCGCGCCAAGGCGCCGGCCCACGGAGGCTCATTTCCATTCGGAGCATTCTGGTAGAGGGCGCGGCGGTTCAGCCACAGGTCGTTGTCCTTCGCATCATCAGCGCACGCGAATTGACCCGTACAGAAAGAGAAGCGTATGAACGAGGAAACTAGATCTGAATTGGATGATGAATTGCGTCCTGAATACGACCTGTCCAAGTTGCTCAAAGATGGCGTGAGAGGCAAGTACGCTGAACGATACAAAGCGGGCACAAATCTAGTGCTGTTAGCGCCAGACGTGGTGCAAGCCTTTCCTACTGACGAGGCAGTAAACGAAGCCTTGCGGCTGGTAATACAGCTTACCAAAATCCAGGTCAAAACCGGAGTTGAGGCAACGGGAAGGTGATCATGTCGGAAGTGGTCCTGCGTGCGTTCCCGCCCCGATTTACCCAATTTCCCTCACGTTCACTGACCGGATGGGCAAACCGAATCCTCGATGCTGATTGGCGATCCAGCCTATGACCTGGATCAAACCCGCATTGAGATCGAGGCTCTCCTCACGCAATGACAAGGCCCGACAAACTCATGCCCATCCGACTTGACCCCGAAGGAAATGAGCCCGCCGCGCTGTTCGAGTTTGCCGGCAGCTTGGCGGGCAAGCGCGTGCTGGAAATCGGCTGCGGCGATGGCCGCTTGACGTGGCTGTTTGCCGACCATGTGGCGCACGTCGTCGCGCTCGATCCCAACGCCGACGACATTGCACTGGCAATCAGGAATTGCCCGCCGCGTCTGCGCGAGCGCGTCGAGTTCCGGGCGGGCACGCTGCAAGAGTTCGAGTCGCCTGAGAAATTTGACCTGGCGCTCCTTTCGTGGTCGCTCTGATGAATGGAACCGGCGGGCATGGTGCATGCCCTTGAGAAAATCCATCAACTCTTGGCGCCAGATGGCAGGTTGATAGACCTTCACCCCACAGGCGATCCGCCGCCGATTGGGGTTCGCGTCGGCCAGCAGACCACAATCGTCGGCTGGATGAAAGAAACGGACGACTTTATCGAGTATGCTCAGGCCAGTGGTGCGCTGGCGCAAGTCATTCAGCGTGGATTGTTCGCCGTCGAGCGCGAGGGCACATTCGAGTTCGTCACCTATGCCGATTCGGTGTTCGAGTGGCGCGAGTACTTGGCGAAAGAATGGAAAGATGCTATCCTTGATGCTGCTGTTGCGGCAAGGGCGGAAGAACTGTTGAGTATGCAGGGGCCTGACCGCGAATTGATTCTGCGCGAGCAGGTCCGCATCGCGCGGCTGAAACCGCTGCGGACGCAACCTTGATGGCAGGTCGCTGAGCTATCTTCATTGGAGTCGCCGGTATGGACTTGATGGAATTAGGCATCGCCGCCGCGCGCGCGAACAACCGCGCCGAGGCCCGCATGTTTCTGGAAGCGGCCACGCTCGAAGACCCCACGAATGAGCAGGCTTTCCTGTGGCTCGGCTTTGTGTTGGACGAGCCAAAGCTCGCCATGCGCTGTATGGAACGTGTGCTGGAACTCGACCCCGACAACCAGCAGGCCAGGCGCGGATTGGAATGGCTTCGCTCGAAAAAGAGCGGCACGGGCACGCTGTTGCCGCAGCGCCTTTCGGACACCGAGATATCCGCCGCGCTGCAGGCGCTCCGTCACCCCGACGATCAGGTGGTGGTCAAGGCCATCCGCCGGTTGGGCGAGGCGGGTGATGCGCGTGGTGTTGATCCCCTGGTCAAGCTGTTGACGTCCACGAAAAGCAAGACCGTCCAGTCTCAGGCTCGGACGGCGCTCATTGCCATCGGCACGCCGTCGGTTGATCTGGTGCTGCGCCTTGTGTTGAATGAAACCAACCTGGAGATCGCGTCGCAATTGGCGGCAGTGTTGGCGCGCGTCCATTCCATAGCAGCGTTGACTGCCTGCCGCGAGGTGATGGAGCAAGCCAGGCATCCGGCCGCGCGTTATGCGATGGTGCTCAATCTAACCGCTTCGGTTCACGGCGAAGCTGCTTTGGGCATCGTGCGAGATTACGTGGAAGATGCCAGGCAAGACCAACGCGCCCGCGCGGCAATCTTGACGGCCATCGGCCAGGCGATCAAAGGCAAGACGTTGGACGCCAACCAGGGCGCGAGATTCTTGATGGATATTCAGGCCGACCCAAACCTGGGGGCGTCGCTCGGTTATGCGGCGTTGATGGCGCTAGGTGTTTCCAGCCAGCCGTCCGTCATGCGCTATATCCTCGAAGCGATGGGCGACAAGGACGCGCAGCGGCGCGTGGTGGCCGTGGACGCGATTGCCCGTTTCACGCCGCCGCAAACTGCTCTTCTGGAAAAGTTGGCGCGCAGCCCCGACCCCGTCGTGCGCAAGCGAGCCAATCAAATCCTCGACCAACTTCAAAAACACTAACTTTCGCGCGCTAGTCCGCCGCGCCATGTTGCCGCATCAGCGCCGACTCGACAATCTGCGCGAGTCACGCCGCAGCCAATCACAGGGCTGATGTGATTCTCGCACAAGTTGAATAGCGGAACAAGAACCGTGACTGAGCACATAAAAAGCGCGGGAGCAGAATTTGCTCCCGCGTTCTTCATGGCGCTGTATCGGTTTTAGCCTCCAAACAATTTGGATAGCCAGCCGATGCCAAACGATCCGCCGTAGGCAAAGATAATATTCTTGATGATTTTGCCAATGCCTGCAGCCAGCAGAAACTTCCAGGCGGGAAACCGCAACGCGCCGGCGACCATGCCGGCCGCGTCAAAGAGCGGGTTGGGGATTAAGGCAAGCACAAAGACGACCAACTCGCCGCCAAACTCGTTGTGTTTCATCCAGCCTTCGACGCGCTCGTAGGCTTTGGTGCGCTCGACCAGGCCTTGCCCGCTGTAACCGGCCATGTAGCCCGTCATCTCGCCCAGCGTTTGTCCGATCCCGGCGACGATGCCCACGGCTAGCGGATTAATCAGGCTGCCGACCAGCGTCGTGATCGCCAGCCCAGGCACAGGCAAAAACAGCGTGGCGCTGCTGATGACGCTGGCGAGGAACAAGGCGGGCAGCGCGAACGGCGATTGCCCGATGCGCCGGAGCAATTCCTGTTGCCCTTGCAGCCAGACCGTGCCTGCCACCGCCACGATGACGATGACGACGGTCGCCACCTGCACGATGCGCAAATTGCGCGTCGAAGGTGGGGCAGTGGGCTGAGGTGGAACGGCAGTATCGCTCATGGCTTTCTGATCAAAAACCCGTTGCCTTCAAGACAACGGGTTCCATTTGATCACTGACCGCTGATCACTATTTTCTGAATTACATCGCCCTTGGCGATCTTTTTCACCACATCCATCCCTTGCGTGACCTTGCCAAACGCGGTGTAGGCTCCATCAAGGAAGGGCGTAGGGGCCAGTGTGATGTAGAACTGGCTGCCCGACGATTCACGCTTGGGGTTCACTTGGTCGCTGGTACGGGCCATCGCAATAGCGCCTTCCACGTGCGGCAGCTTGATTTCAGCAGGGACGGTGTAACCTGGGCCGCCGCCGCCCGTGCCCAATGGATCGCCGCCCTGGATGACAAAGCCCGGCTCGACGCGGTGGAACGTGAGCCCATCGTAAAAGCCCTGGTTGGCGAGGAACACGAAATTATTCACGGTCTGCGGCGCAGCGTTGGCGTCCAGCGATACGACAATGTTGCCTTTGCTTGTCGTGAGGGTGGCAACGTAGGCCTTTTTGGCGTCAATCGTCATGGACGGTGGAGCTTTGAAATAGTTGGCCCGTTGGGCGGCCGGCACCGCAGCCAGCGGGCGAGCCTCAGTCTTGGATGAGGGTGATGCAACCTGCTGTCCACAGGCTGCAATGACGGCAAGGATGACCAATGTTAGCAAGGCACGAGTGCGCAGAGACATGAATTTCCTCCTAGATTAAGGGTGCACCAAGACGCACGATTTTTTCACGGCCCTGCGTGACGCCGGCCGTGGCGTTGCAGGAATCCACTACGAGTTTGGACTGGGCCACCACGTGGGCGTAATCTACGGCGCGATGGCCGGTGACGATTACCACGCAGTCATAGTCATCAAGCAGCTCGTCCGAAAGCGGCTGGGATTCGAGCCACAACAGTTCACGGTGAAAAACGTTGCCGCCCACGTGAAAGCGCGGAACATGCGGGTCATGGTAAGCGACCGACGCGCCGCGCAACATGAGCAATTCGATCACGCGCTCGGCGGGCGATTCGCGCGCATCGTCAATGTCGCGCTTGAACGCGACACCCAGCACCAGCGCCTTTGCGCCATACAGCGACTTGCCTTGACGTGCCAGTCCTTGTGCCGCCAGGTCCACGACATGATATGGCATACCCTGGTTCACTTGGGCGGCCAAGTCAATAAAGTTGGTGTGAAAGTCAAACTCGCGCGCTTTCCATGAGAGGTACAACGGGTCAATCGGAATGCAGTGACCGCCCACGCCCGCGCCGGGGTTGAACGGCAGGAATCCGAACGGTTTAGTGCTGGCGGCGCGGACGACTTCCCAGATGTCAATTTCCATCCGCTCGCACAGGAGTGCCATCTCGTTGACGAGCGCAATGTTGACGCTGCGGAAGATGTTTTCCAGCAGCTTGGTCATTTCGGCAGCGCGCGTGCTGGAGACGATTTCAACCGGCGCGCCGATGCGTCTCAGCAGGTCGGCGGCGCGCTGTGTGCTATGCTCGTTCACGCCGCCTACCACCTTGGGTGTGTTGATGGCATTGAACTGCTTGTTGCCGGGGTCAATCCGTTCCGGGCTAAACGCCAGGTCAAAGTCCACGCCAGCTTTCAGGCCCGACCCTGCGGCCAAAATCGGCAGCACGACTTCTTCTGTCGTGCCAGGGTAAGTGGTGCTCTGCAAGATGACCATTTGCCCACGCTGCAAGCGCAGCGCAATGCCATTGGCTGCCTGCTTAACGGCGGTCAGGTCGGGCGCTTTGTTCGCGTCGAACGGCGTGGGGACGCAGATAAAAATGCTGTCCACCTGGCGCAGTGTGTCATAGTCCATGACGGCGCAAAAAAGCTTTTGGTTGACCAACTCGGCGATCTGGTCGGTCGGCACGTCGGGGATATAGCTCTCGCTCTTGTTGAGCAGTTCGATCTTGCGCGGATCCAGGTCAATGCCGATGACCGGGATGTCGGCGTGGCCCAGCGCCATCGCCAGCGGCAGCCCGACGTATCCCAGCCCGATGACGGCGACCGGTCGCTCAGGATGGTTTGGCGTCACCAGGGACCTCCGCGGACGGGGTGGATGGCGGGGGCGCTAACACACATCGTTCGAGCCGCGCCAGGCCGATGAGACTTGCGCCAAAGACGACGCCGCTGATGATATAACTTTCGATCACATCGGCTTGAGTGATGAACATTGCCAACACGCCCAGCGATCCTCCAAGCAAGTACAGGATCAAGACGGCTTCGCGCTGCGTGAAACCCATCGAGACCAGGCGGTGGCTGGTGTGATCCTTGCCTGGCGTCGTCAGGGGATTCAGGCCGCGCCGCAGGCGCGAGATAAATACCAGCGTCGTGTCAAAGATCGGCACGCCCAGCACCAGCACGGGGATCATCCACGTGACGAATGTGATATTGCCCGGAAAGCGCAGTTTGATGCCGACGGCGGCTAACGTGTAACCGATGAACATAGCGCCCGCGTCGCCCATAAAGATGGTGGCCGGGTTAAAGTTATACACCAGGAAGCCGAGGCAGACGCCGAACAGCGCAGCGGACAACGCCGCGACCAGCACTTGGGGCGGGCGACTCATCGCCGCCAGCAGCGTGAAAAAGGCTGCCGCGACTGCGCCCACGCCGCCCGAAAGCCCATCCATATTGTCCAACAAGTTGAACGCGTTCGTGATGCCGACAACCCACAGCACCGTCAGCGCCATATCCAGCACGGGCCAGGGGAATAATTCGGTGTGAACGCCGGCCATGACCAAAATCAATGCGCCAAGGATTTGGCCGATGAGCTTGAGGATAGGCCGAAGCCCCCAGCGGTCATCCCAGATGCCCAGGAACGAGACGAACGTCGCGCCGATCAGGATGCCGGCGAGTTGTTGGAAATTGTATCGGTTCTCGAACACCACGAGCGCCAGGATGAAAGCCAAGAAAATGGCTGCCCCACCCAGGCGAGGCATGGGGCGCGCGTGGACTTTGCGCGCGCTGGGGTGGTCAATCACGCCGACGTGCGGGGCAAGCCACCGCGCGACCGGCGTGGCGCCGATGGCGAATACCAACGCTCCGGCAAAGATCAGCAGAATTGAAGTCGGCATAACGTTACTGGCTCACAGGCGCAGTCTGCGTCACAGGTGGCGCGGCCATTTGCGTACGCAACTGCACCGCGTAGGCTTGCAATTGCAGCCTGTCGTTGGTGGGAGCAATGCTGGCGGCGATTTGCGCTTCGTTGATCGCCGATGGGAGATCATTTGTCTGTTGGTACAACAAGGCCAGGTTCTTGTGCGTGTTCCAGATGTTGGGGTCAGTGGGCGACATGTTGATAAGCTTCAAATTGGCCTGGATCGCCTCGGCGAGCTTGCCTTGTTGGGCGTAGATATAAGCCAGCACGCCCTGCGCTTGCGCAAAGTCAGGCCGGAGCGTCAGCACCTTTTGATAGGCCTCGGCAGCCTTTTCATAGTCTTTCTTGGTCATGTACGCTTCGCCCAGATAGGCGTACGTCTGATCAAATTGGGTATCCAGGCTGAGAGATTCGTCGAGCTTTTTCAGCGCCGCGTCCGGATCACCCTTGAGGTAGAGGTCAATTGTGGCCCACTCGTTCCACAGGATGGCATTGTGCGGGCTGAGGCTGGTGGCCTCGACATAGTATTGGCTGGCTTGATCAGCCAGCTTTGATTTTTGCGCGGGATCGGTGGTCATGTCGGCCCACGTCCGCATGAGGCGGGCTAGATTGGCGCTGTGATCGGTGTTGAGCGGGTTGATCTCGCGGGCGCGCGTCAGCACGGCGCGGGCGGCAAGGAGTAAATCTGTTTGGCCCAACCCAGCGGTTTGTTGGACATTCAGGTTAAGGATGCCTTCCAGTTGCGTTTGGTCGTTGAACAGCGGGGTGGTTGTGGCTTTCGCCGTCTTGGCCTTTTCCAGGTATGCGCGGCCCAGCCAAAGATAATAAAAGTCCTCGGTGGGAGCCAGGTCAATAGCGTGCTTGTAATGGGCGATGGAAACATCCCACTGGCCCTGCCGATCCGATGGGTCAGCTTGTTTGTAGACAATGTCGGCGCGGATGGGGTTCAAGTTGGAATAGTTGATCCAAAAGAAAGCCACCAGAATGGCGGGAAGGATAGCGATCAATCCCCACGCGCCAGGCGCCGACCAGGCCGCCGGCAGGCGTTTCATTTCGACCATCAGGGCCGCGCCGGCTAGCAAGATCAACAGGAACACGCCGATGTAATAATAGTTGAGGATACCGGCCACGCTGTCCGAGATACTGATCATGTCCTCTACGCGTGCTGCCTGGGTGTGCGTCAATGCGCCCAGCTGCGAGGCCAGCCCCAGCCCAAAGATCACCGCCACACCCATCGAAAGCGAAGCGAACAATGCCGCGCCGGACAACCCGTCGCCCGATTTCTTGAACACTCTGGCGCGGGCCATTTCGGATAGGGTGATCGTCGTCGCCAATATCCAGACCAGCCCGATCATGCCCAAGACGGCGTAAGAGGTCATGTTGCGCAGGCTGACGAACGTCAGAGCGCGCCAGAAGATGCGCACCGGGTCTGAGAGACGCTCGGCGTTCGTGACGAACTCGTAGAACAGGGTCGAAAAAATGACGGCACAGATGAAGGCATAACCGGCCACGCTGCCCACCCAGGCTGGCAAGGGTTGGGCGGTTGACGTGGGGCGCTCGGAGGCAGCTGGGTGCGCTGCTTGGCGGCGTTTCTTGTGGCGCGGGACATTTGTCGGCGCAGGAGTGGCGCGTTGAGGTTGCGGCGCCGGTTGAGCGGGTGCGGTTTCCGCAACATGGACCCAGCCGGAGCCAACCACCACTAACATGCCTGCAAAGGCCCAGAACATGATGCGGGTGGAGGCGATGGCAATGCCAAAATGGATTTCGATATAGTGAGCCAGCACGCCGGCCAGCAGAGCGGCAATCAAGATCTGGTCGGCGCGGCTGAGCCTGGTTTCCTGCTCGTGGCCGTAGAGGACGATGGCAAAGATCACCAAATAGAGAATGATACCGGCCAGGATGCCAACGGGGACACCCACGCCAAAATACTTGGGCTGGCCCACGACGATGGTAGCCAATCCGCCGATCAAGCCCAGGCCGGCCCATAGCCCGATAAAGATATTGCGCTCGCGGGCGGTGGGCATCAGCCCTACCCAACGCAAGCCGTATATAAAGACACTGATGAAAAGGAACTGGTAGGCCAACAGGCCGATAATCCCTGTGATGACGAGGGAATCCCACGTTTCGTTGTGGCTGCGGTCGGGCGAAGCGTTGCGCGATTCAAGATGGGCCAGGTCAGGCGGGTAGAAACGATTGTAAGCCACGTACATGGATTCCGGCCCGTAGCCGACGAGCGGACGAATCACATTGAGCGGGTCTGGCGTACCGTCGGGAAAGCGGATCGGCTCGTGCGGTGGCACCAGCTGGGTGTCGCCTTCCCAGATGAGGGTACGCACCTTGCCGGTACCGCCTTCGGCTTCAAAGATTCGGCCCAATGTGCCAAAGTAGGGCATTTCGCGCAGTTTTTCGAGAGGGGTATTGGGCAGGTTGAGGACGATCAGGAACACAATGCCGGCCACCCCCAGGCCGATAAAGCTCAACATCAAGACTCGCTGGCGCAACACGAGCGCCAGCAACAGGGCAAACAAAAACATCCCCGCAAACCAGCCCAACCACGGCCCGCGGCTGCCGGAGAACACGATACAAATGGCCTGCACGGCGGCGATGAAGACATACCCGGCCGCCCGCAAGATGTCTGCCGTGACCGCTTCTTCCTCGGTCAGGATGGCGCGAAAGCTCTCGACGATCTTGCCCAGCGTGAGAAAGAACGCTATGATGAGATAGGCCGCCACGAAAATGGCGTTGCCCATGTTCGAAGCCACGCGGCTGGTCACGTCGCCGCCCCACGGCAGCGGGTCGAGCTTGTAGCGTTGAATCAGGCCATACAGCGCAATCGGCAAGCTGGTGAAGATGATGGTCAGGATGAGTCGGTCGAGCTGCTGGCGCGTCCGCAGTCCTTGCACGAGCATGAAAAACACGACGATGTAGGCAAGGGTCGTGTACGTCCCTTGCAGACGTTGATACGATCCGAAGAACGACACGCGCGGAGTGATCGAGGTGAGCGTGGTGAGCAAATAGACGCTGACCAGGATCAACGTGGGCAGCACCAGTGCGCTGCGCAGTGATGGGGCATCCGAGGCCCGGGGCTGACTGCGCTGCTCAATCCACTTGACGATCCACGCGAGGGCCATGACGCTCGCAATCGAGCGCACCAGGGTCAACTTGTCCGGCTCGAAAACGCGGCTAGAGTAGACATTAAAGAACAGGGGCGCGGCGATGACGGCGACTAACCAACCTGCTTCGATGATCCGGTCGCAAAACACGCTCAGTTTGCTGGACGGCATACATTCCTCTCGACTTGAGATTCTGGATTTTGGATTTCAGATTGCCGGGGACAGTTCATCTCGTCCAAAATCTCAAATCGGCAATCTAGAATCAGAATGGCATTGTACCTCAGGCTGGGCAAACAATCAAGCATTTGAAGCGACGCTTGGCGCTCCACTACGACGCAGGGCGAATCAGCGAGGCTCAAGGTATTGCCAAAGCGGGCAATGGAGTCGCATTGACGGAAGGTGTATCCCATGGTCGTCGCCGCGCTCCCCCCCAATGCCGCAGATCGATCAGACCGTTCAGGACGCTGCGCAATTCTCCTCGGATCGGAACAATGGTTGCATTGTCCTTCATGGACTCCAGCGCATTATCAACATCTTCCAGCGCGTCAATGGCGTCATCCACGTTAGCGCCAGGCTGTGTGGCTATCGCCATCCGTTGCAACGCAACGTCTGGCGCGCCTGCCGCGGCTAACTTGGCGCGCATCTGTATCAGGTATTCCCTCGTGCCCGCGTCTACTGTTATCTACGAACCGTACCACCATGTGCTGTGGATCAAGCCCCACAGCGCTAGCGCCGCCATGACCAGGCCGAGCAGGATGATGATGCCCCACACCAAGCGCCGTGGCACACGGATGTGGCGCGGCTCCCAATAGCTTTCTTCTTCTACGTCCGCCCCTTCTTCCGACTCATTTTCCAGGTCAGCTTCTTCCGGAAAATCTTGTGGAAGCTGCTCACGTGCCAAGCCGTCGTCGGGCGTCGCCCAAACAGCCCGGTCAGTTGGGTTCCCTACAGAAACAAAGTTGGGATTGACGACTGCGCTCATGTCTCCTGGCTCCTTTCGTTGATCTCGAGTAACTGTCGTCCTTAACTTACTCACCCTTGCGAGGGTTGCGGTTGCATTTGCCAAATGTTCTGTGTATCTCGCCATTCATCTGACGCGGCGGATTCCCATAACCCCTCGCAAGGATGGATGCCCGGCAGCTATAGGTTCTCGCTGTTTAGGGAGCGATGGTGATGGACCGGTCGAGTAACACGCCATCGCCCAGGCGCGCGCCGCTGCCAGGATCGTACAGGCCCACGGACAGCCGGTAATCGCCCGCTGTGAGGGTGTTGGGCAGCACGAGCGTGTGCGAATCGGTGATGGGTTCGCCAATGCGCCAGCCCCTCGTCGGGCGAGTTCCTTCGGCAGGGGGCGCATCGTGACTGGCCATCAAGCGACCGGCTGTGTCCAGCAGGTGAATGAACACGGTGTAATCGCCCACCAGATTGCGTTGGGTCTGCCAGTACAGTGTGATGGTAAGTATGGCGCCGGGCGCGAGTTGAGCTGCGCTCAGGTCATAGCTCATCAGGCGCAGTTGTTCGTTGTCGGCGACGGCAATAGATGCGGTCAAGACTGCGCCCATTGCCACCGAAGGTGGCTGGGGAATCATGGCCGGGCTGGCGCTGCCCGATGGACGACTGATAGCTCCAAAGAGGGCGGCCAACACAACCACCAGTGCGGCGAGCGTCGCCAACATCGTCGCGCCAGAGAAAAATCGCCGGGACTGTTCCCCTCTTGGGGTGACCCGGCGCGAACGTTTCAGACGCGGCGCAAGAGCGGCAAAGGTCATCTGGGGTGAGGGGTGCGCTGTCCCCAGATCAGCCTGCAGGCCGTGCTGGATGCGCTGTTGTATTGCCTGGTGATCCATGAGAGCGGCCTGGCAACGAGGACAGGCCGTCAGATGATCGTCCATCGTTTCTCGCAGAGCATCCGCGAGGGCGTGATGTGCGTAATTAACGAGTTCTGTGTCGCTTGGGTGGTTGCTCATCGTACTTGCTCCTCTCCTAAATCCTCCAGGGCGGTCGGGGCAATGGCCGCCCGCAATTTTTGAAAAGCCAGCCGCACGCGCGACTGTGCGGTGGGAACCGGACAGCCGGTGATGGCGGCGATCTCCTGGAAAGTATGTTCCGCCCAGTAACGGAGTAAAATGGCCTCTCGCAAAGGGGGACTCAACGCCTGGATAGCATTCCAGACCAGGCTGCGCGTTTCCAACCGAATGGCTTGGGCTTCTGGATTGGGGGCCGGGTCGCGCGCATCGCCGCCCTGTTGCAGCCACGCCGTCAGCGAAAGCCACGGCAAGCGGCGGCGGCGCTGCCGGTCGCGGCAGCGGCTGACAGTGATGGTGTGCAGCCAGGTCGAAAAGCTGCTGCGCGCGGTATCGTACTGGCCGATGCGGTTCAGCGCGTAGGCGAGCGCATCTTGCGCCACCTCTTCCGCGTCAGCCGCATCGCCCAAGAGGCCATAGGCCAGTCGGAAGATTGGCTCCCGGTGGTGATTATACAGGGCTTCGCCGGCGCGTTCGTCGCCGCTCTGCCAACGTTGGATCAACGCGCTGATGTCACACATTCGGAGTACACTCGATCAGGTCGCGTAGGGTGCGGTACCCCGTCCGTGAACCATGGTTCTACAACATTATACGCGAGAAATGGAGGGTTTAATCACCAGAAGTGGGAATCCAGTGGGGCAAGTCATGTTGCATGGGAATCATTCAGAGGACGGGCGCCCGAGAGCTAGCTGCCCACACGTCACGATACACTTGTTCCACGCGTTCAATCATCGCCGTCTGGCTGAACTCGGTGTGGGCGCGTTGATAGGCGGCGCGGCCCATCTCGGCACACTTGGCGGGATCGGACAGGAGGGTATTGAGCGCCTGGGCTAACGCGGCGGGATCGCGCGGTGGGACGATCAAGCCGGTCGTGCCGTGCAGATTGACCCATGATGTGCCGGAGCCAAGTTCAGTGCTAATAACCGGCAGACCGGAGGCCATGGCTTCGAGAAGGACCTTGCCAAATGCCTCGGCTCGCAAGTTGGATGGCAACACGAACACATCGGCCAGCCGATAACAGGCGGGCAAGTCGGCATCGTCAACCTCGCCCGCGAAGGTCACACGCGTGGAAAGGTTCAGTTCGCGAGTCAGTTGCTCCCACGGCTCGCGCATGGGGCCGTCACCCACAATCAGCAAATGTGCAGCAGGGATTTCCGTGAGGGCGTGCAGGAGATCGTTGATCCCTTTATAGTAGCGGAGGCGACCGACGAATAGAAGGATGGGACTCTGGCAGACCTGGGGAATCAGCCGGTGGCGCACATCTGCGATCCGTGCCGGGTCCACCTGATCGAATCGTTCGAGGTCGGTGCCATAAGGAATGACCGTGCACTTGTCGCGAAAGCGACTGAGGTAGGGGGAGCTTTCGACGTAAGCCGGGCTGCCGGCGATGAGCCGGTCGGCGCGTTGCAGCACACGCCAAAGGAAAGGGCGGTACAAAGCGCCCAGCAATCGCTGGCGGACAATATCGCTGTGATAGTTGACGACGAATCGCCTGGCGCGCCCCAGCCACAGGTGCGCTATCTCACCGGGCGGGTATGGAAAGTGCAGATGCGCAATGTCCGCTTCGATGCGGGCTACCCAGCGAAACGTCGCCGGGCTGACCGGTGTGGAAGCGACAGTGGCCCATCGCCCGGCCTTGACCACGCGCACGCCGTTAGCGGTCTCGATCACCGTGTGCCGCTCTGGGTTGGCGACGAGAACCGTTACGTCGTGCCCGCGCGCGGCCTGCGCCTCGGCCAGCACCTTGATGTGGTTCTCGATCCCGCCCAAGACAGGGAAATAGTCTTTGTAGATATGGAGGATGCGTAAGGGAGAACTCATGCCGGTCACCTCGCGGCCGTGTTGGCGCTGGATTGGGTGATGGTAAAATGCTGCCGTCCCCCGGCCTTCCAGATGCGGTAAAAGACCAGTCGCTTGAGAATCGCCAGACCATACTGGATGCTGCGCAAGAGATCCACCGACGAGGCGTGCGCAAAGTAGCGGGTGGGAATCGGGATTTCGATGATGCGGAAACCGGCCACGAGCAACTGGATAATGATCTCGGTGTCGAATACAAAGTTATTCGAATTCTCGATGAAGGGGATAGACGTGAGCAGGCGGCGGCTGTAGGCCCGATAGCCGGTGTGGTATTCGGACAAGTGCTGCTCCAGGACGAAATTCTCGATCCAGGTCAGGAGGCGATTGCCGATTTGCTTGTAGATGGGCATGCCCCCGGCGCTGGCGCCGCCTTCCTGCAACATGCGCGAGCCGAGGACACAATCGGCCTGGCAGTTCTGGATGGGCGCGATCATTTGCGGGATCAGCGTCGGGTCGTATTGGTAATCGGGATGCACCATGACGACAATGTCGGCGCCGCTCTCCAGCGCGGCGCGGTAACACGTTTTCTGGTTGCCGCCATAGCCGAGGTTTTTTTCGTGCTGGATCACCTTCAGGTTCAACAGGCGTGCGATTTCGACGGTGTCATCCTGACTGGCGTCGTCCACCAGGATGATTTCGCTCACTACGTCCTTGGGAATGTCGCGATAGGTGCGGACGAGCGTGCGGGCCGCGTTATAGGCTGGCAGAACGACGACGATATGTGGTTTGGTGTCTTGAGGTGCGTTCATTGGGACAACTCATATCGCGGCGCAATTATGGCAGAGCAATTCTATCATGATGGGCTTGCCGCCAGGCCTGAATCTGAATAAAGCCGAGCCCGGCCAGAATCATCAGGTACGGCATCGCCGGCAGCCGGTAACGGCCTGTTCCAACCGGGCCGGCCACGGCAAGAAAATAGACAATGATGACCAGCAACAACGCCACAGTGGTTCTGTGCCCGCTTCTCCATCCGGCAATAGTCCCGGCTATCGCCAGGGCATACGTCAGAAACATTATTGCCATTTCGCTCAACAGGGCCGCAAAGAACAGTGCCTGGTCAGGCGACCCGGCCAGGAAGCGAACGCTAAAATCAGCCAATGCCTGAGCGTTCTCTGTGAGACTGCGCGTGCGCATATCGGCAATGATCCCGGTAGGGCGGTCGAGAATCCCCAGGATATTGGCGAGAAAGTTCGTGTTTGGGAGGGCGAGCATCAAGGCGACGCTTTTGGTGTACAGGGCGACATACTCTACCGGATGTTGCATGATTTCGGCCTGGGCTTTGGCCTGAACCAATTTGTCCATCTCCACCCGGCTGACGGTGCGCCCCTCCAACTCGCGCAGCACTTGGTTGTCGAAGTAAGATTCTTGCTCGGCGAGTGTTGTGTGATACAGTGCAGCCCGCAGGTACTTGGCATGATAAGTGAGGGTGATAGATTGAGTCAATGCAATGTTCGGTGAGCCAAAGGTCTGCAAATTGCGATATGACCACGGCGCCAGTACCAGCAGAAAAGCTATCAGCATGACGACCGCTCGGCGAGCTCTTTCACGCCAGGGTCGCCGCATGGCCCACCACACAAAAGGCAACAGTAGCACAATCAGGTAAAGTCCAGCGGGGCGGGTGAGTGTGGCAAGGCCAAACAGCGCGCCGGCTCCTGCCATCCAGCCCATCCCGCGGGGTGAGTTCAGTCCCACAAACAGGCAATAACAGGCGGAGACTAGTAGGAATAGGAAAAGTGATTCGGTCAGCGTCACATCCGCCAGAATGATTGTGCCAAAGTCCAGAACCATAAGCACGGACGCAATCCAGGCTGCTTGAGAGCCAAATAGCCGCACCGCCAGCCGGTAGGTGATGTACACTGTCATCAGGCTGAAGATGTTCTGTATCAGCGCGACTATTTCGGGCCGGTAGCCCACCGCCAGGTAAATGCCGGTGATAAAGAGCGGATAGACCGGTGTGCGTGTCATATCTGGCGTGTAGGGTGGCGCCGAGTCCAAAGAAAAGCCGTGCCCCTCGATCACGTTCCGCGCAAGTTGCTCGTAGCCCCGGCCATCTCCCTGAAGCAGCAGGGGAGGACTCTGGCTAACCCGCAGCCAGAGTCCGAGGCGGATCAGCACGCCGACCATGATCAGCACGGTGGCCCAGTTGATGGCGGCTCTTTGCTTGTGGCGTAATTCTGGCATGAGATTATCTTCTGGAAGTATAGCGTCTGTCAGGTCGGATGGTAACGGAATGATCGTCCACCATGATGACGTTATCCACGACATCTTGGGGAATGTCTCGAAAAGTGCGGACGAGTGTGCGGGCCACGTTGTACGCCGGCAGGACGACGACAGGGCCTGGCCGGGATGCTCGTTCCAGGAAATGTCGGCTCGGTCTGGTTGTGTTCCATCGCGTCAGTTTGCCTTTGCTGGCAGTATAACATTGGCAGCGGTGAGTGTCAAAAGTGGTATCGGCCAAATCGGCTGGCAGGTAAAACTCGACGAGGCTGTCGCTTTCACAACCGCATCCCCGGTGCAGCTTGCGCCGCAATAGCCGGGCAAGCGCGTCTCAACGCTCCAGGCCATTCAGAGTCTCATAGGCGCTTTGGGTTTTCTGTGCCGTTTGCTCCCATGAGAATCTGGCTGCTTGTGCCAACCCTTTTTCCCGCAAGTTGCGACGCAACTCGTCATTCATCAAGGCGTGCCCAATAGCCTCGGCCAAAGCGTCCACGTCCAGAGGATTCACCTGGAGCGCTGCGTCTCCGGCTACTTCGGGCAGGCTGGACGTGTTACTGCAGACCACGGGCGTTCCGCAAGCCATCGCCTCCAATACCGGCAAACCAAAGCCTTCGTAAAGCGATGGGAAAACAAACAGCGTTGCGCCGCTGTAAAGCGCGGGCAGGTTGGCTTCTTCCACAGGCCCGGCAAAGACAACTTGGTCTAGTCCCGTCTCTTCTGCAAGTTGCCGGGCCTCCGGGTAACGCTCGTCCCACTGTCCTGCAATCACCAATTTGATGTTTGATATTTGAAAATTGATATTTGATAATCTCCATGCCTCGACCAGCCGTGCCAGATTCTTGTGCGGCTTGTTGATGCCCAAGTATAGCACATACTGTTCGGGCAGCGCGTATTTGGAGCGCGCGGCGGCTATCTGCGCGGCTGAACGCGGCGCAAAGGCCGCGTCTGCCGCCAACGGCGTGACATGGACTCGCTGCGGGTCAACGTGAAAGGCGCGCACCAAGTCGGACTTGGTAGCTTGCGAGATAGCGAGAATCACGCGAGCGGTTCTCAGAGCCAGTATATGTGCCAGGCGATACATCAGCCGTTGCGTTGCAGTAAAATATTCCGGGTAGACTAGGGGAATCAGGTCGTAGCAGGTGACCAGGCTCGGCACGCCGGGCAGGTAGGGCATCAAGTAGTAAGGGCTGTGGTAGAGCCTGGCTCGCGCCCGGCGCAGTATCCCCGGCACGCTCCACTGCTGCTGAATCGAGAACGGCGAGATGGAACAAGCGATGCGCGGCAGATCGGGCAGGGTGAGGCGCGTGGCAGCCGCCGAGGGATCATATAGCAACGTGAGACCCAGGTCGGGAGCGATCTCTGTCAGGGCCTGCGAGAGGTTGACCACGTAACGGCCAATGCCGGGAAAATGGTCGGTGGCGGTGCGGGCGTCGAGGATGATGGACATGGTCTTTATGCGTCGAGCGCGGCGGCGTAAGTGGCTTCCATGCGCCGCGCCATGTGTTCCAGCGAGTACTCGGCCTCTGCCCGGCGGCGGGCGGCGCGGGCCATGTCGAGGCGGCGCGCATCGGACGTGAGCAGATCGCTCAGCGCGGCGGCCAGCGCAGCGACATCGCCGGGCGGTGTGAGCAGGCCGGACTGCCCATTTACCACAATCTCGGCCGGGCCGCCCGCATTGGCCGCGACGACGGCGCAGCCGGCCATCATCGCTTCGATGATGGTGCGTCCAAACGGTTCGGGCAATGTGCTGGTGTGGGCGATCACATCGGCGGCCGCGTAGGCGATGTCGGGTTCACGCACGAAACCGGTGAACGTGATGGGCGCGCCCAGTTGCTTTGCGAGCGCGCGCAGTTCAGTAGAGTACGCTTCGCCGCCGCCGAGCGGCCCGGCGTGTTTGTCTTCCGGATGCCATGCGCCGACGATCAGTCCCTGCGCATTGGGAATTTTGCGGCCTATTTGCGCGAGCGCGCGAATGAACACCGCCTGACCTTTCCAGCGCACCAAGCGCCCAACGTGTGCGACGATCAACGCATCGCGCGACAAACCGAGTTCGGTGCGCGCGTCCTCTCGCGAGAGGTGAAGCGATGGCCGCGCACCATCGGGCACGAGACCGTCAAAGCAGAGTCCCGGATAGCAGGTGGTGATCCAGTGCGAGACGCCGACGATGCGGCGCGGAACACGCCCGAACAGCGTCATGGCCCACGCGGGCAGTGTATCATCGCCGATACGCCACACGAGTGGGATGCCGGACAAGCGCGAGGCGACGGCGCCGATGAGATGCGTGCGAGCCGTGAAGGTGTGCAGCAGATCGGCGTGTGAGGCGCGCGCCAACTGCGCCAATCGCCAGCCCGATCGGATCAGCCGCCATGCAAAAGCCGGACTGCGGTTGATGCGGGGGAAGGGCGTGGTCAGCACGGGATCGCCGGCCGCGCGCAACCGATCGAGAACCGGGCTGCGCGTGTCGCTGACGACGATCGGCGTGTAAGTGCGCCGATCGAGAATGGACAGCAGATCAATCAGAAAGGATTCCGATCCGCCAAAGAAGGGCGCGTGGTCAATGAGCAGGAGGTTCATGTGTAATCACTGGCGCGTGAACGCGACGATGCTTCCGGCGCTTGCCTGGACGCGCCAGCCTTCACGCAACAACTCACTGGCGGCGCGTGTCACGTCGAGATACACATCGCCGAGCACATCGTGCATCAACAAAATGCCATCGCGCTTCAAGTGAGGTGTCCATAGATCAAGGTCGCCGCGCACATCGGCGTAAGTGTGACCGGCGTCGATGAACAAGATCGCGCCGTCCAAGTCCCATTGTCTTGCCACCTCATGCGTCAACCCGCGATGTGTAAAGACGCGCTCCTCGACCTGGGCGCGGTGAAGATTCGCTTGGAATCGCGCAAAGACCGCGTCGGCGCTGGTTATTCCGCCGCCGAACGCGGACAGGTCGGCAACGTCGAGACTCCACGCATCAACGGCATGAACCGTGCGCCCGCCCCGTGCGAATACCACTGTCGAACGTCCCGCGTACGAGCCGAGTTCCAACACGGGTCCTGGTGCGCGCCACTCACGCGCCGCCCAATGCAACACCCCGGCTTCTTTGCGGCTGAGGAAACCATCGAGCGGCTCGATGGCCGACCACGTTTCATCGGGAAGCGGGAACGTGCGGCGCGTTTGAAACGCACGCACCACCAGCGGCAGATCGCGCCGGTACGAGATGCGCGTGAAGAAGCGGGCCCACAACCGGACACGCGCCGTGAAGGGAAAGGGGTTAATCATTGGTTGAGTCCAGTGTGCTTTGATCGCGGGTGTGTGCCAGCAGTTCGCGGTAGATGGCAGCCGTTTGTTCGGCGATGCGCTGATGTGTGTAATGAGCTAGCACACGCGCGCGGCCGCGCGCACCCAACTCGGCGCGCAGAGTTGCATCGTCGCGCAGGCGAATGATCGCTTCACGCAAAGCGGCCACATCGCCTTCAGGGAAGATCAAGCCGGCATCAGCGATGACTTCGGGAATCGCGCCGGAGTTAGAGCCGATAACGGGCACGCCGCAGGCCATGGCTTGCGCCAGCACTAGGCCGAATTGTTCGCGCCAGCCATTCGGCACGGTCCGCGATGGCAGAACCAGACAGTTCAGGCAATTCATGTAGTCGGCAACTTCGGAGTGAGGCACGGTGGGCTGGAACGTCACCCGATCGGCCAGCCCCAGCCCACGCGCCTGCTGTTCAAGGCTATCACGCAGCTCACCGCCGCCGACAAATAGCAACTGGCAGTCGGTTGGCAATCCAGCAAAGGCCTCGAGCAAATCGGGGCAGCCTTTTTCGGACACCAATCGCCCGACAAAGCCGACAACGAATTGCGGTGACAGTCCCAGCGATTCGCGCAACGCAGAGACGAACCGGGGCGAGAAACGATCGGGGTCTACGCCGACATTGGGCACGACGGCCAACGGGCCGCGATATCCCTTTTGCCGGAACACACCCAGCCCGGCGGTATTGCCCACCAGTAAATAATCCAGTTGCGCCAACTCGATGCGCTCAAGGTAGTGGCGAATCCCCGGCTGACGATAACCCAGGTTTTCCCAGGTGAACGCAATCAGTTTGGCCCGCCGCTGCAACCGCGCCAACACCATCAACTGGAGTAGTGAAAAACTTCCCGGCTCTTGCTCGGCTTGAATGATGTCTGGCCGAAATTGTTGTATGGCACGCCACACCGGTGCGAGCGCGTACGAAAAAGCGAAGACACGTCCGGTATTTCGAATCGGAATCGGAAAAATCGAGAGCGGTCTGTCTGCCTCACTTGGCTGAAATTCGTACCGGCCAAAGGCGTCGTGCTCCCAGGTCGTCGGCACAATCAACCCGACGGCATACCCCAGCTGCACGGCGAAGTACGCGAGTTTTTTTCGGCTCTCGCCGGTAATGTAGGATTGGCTTGCAAACAAAATGCGATTCATGATCAACTCAGCGCGTGGGCGGCGAGGCGGGCTTGCTCGCGCCAGGCGTGCCACCGTGCATTGAACTCGTCCGGCGCAAGAACGAGTTTCAACACGATCAGCGAGATCAAACGCAGGGAAGCGCCGACGAGATAAAGCAACGCCAGGGCGCGGCGACTGGTGCGTCCAAAATGTTTTTCGTGAAAATACAGGTTGGCGCGTAGCACGTTGGCAAGCCGGTGTGCGCCAAACGCCTGCTTGCCCGAAGCGTTTTCGTGGTGAAGAATCGACGCGGCAGGCACGAGATACACTTGCCACCCGGCGCGGCGCGCGCGATAGCAAATGTCCCAGTCTTCGCCATACATGAATTGCGTTTCGTCGAATCCGCTCACGGCGGTCAGGCACTCGCGGCGAAAGAGCAACGCTGCGCCCATCACCCAATCCACTGCGCGCGGGTTGCCCAAAGTCACACGCCGCCAGGGACCCAACCGCAGGCGCGCGGCCAGCGTGTCGCCGAACAGCAGCAAACGAAACGCCTCATATACCAGCGTCGGATCGGGAAAAGCCGAAGCCAGCGGAGAGCCAAGTTCGCCGGGGCGCGCAGGGTCCGGCATGTACTGCACCGGCGCGAGGATGCCTGCGCGCGGCAATTGTTCGCATGCAGCCAGAAGAGCGGGAAGGGTTGTGGGGATCAGTTCAGTGTCTGCGTTGAGCGCAAGAATGAAAGGCCCTGTCGTCGCCTGCAGGCCTTGATTCATTCCGCGCGCAAATCCGACATTGACTGAATTCGCTATCAGATTCATCCCTGGGAATTGCTCGCGTACGGCCTCGACGGAGTGATCGGTCGAGGCGTTGTCAACGACGACGATCTGGGCGTCGGGTGCGGTGCGCCGGATCGAGCGCAGACACGCCGTGAGCAAATCGCGCGTGTTGTAGTTGAGTACGACAATGGCGAGGACCGATAGCGTCATGGGGACACGCTTAGGCATTCGGCCGGGCGGCGACGACGAGCAGGCTGCCCATCCCAAAGCGTGCTGATAGCCAGCCGAGTGGGGCGAGGAGCAGGCGCAGCCCACGGGGCAATAAACGATGATGTCCAGTGCGCATCTGCCGCCAGCGCTCAATACTTTCTGCGGGATCGTTTAACCACGAAATATTGCGACGTTGCCGCACAGACCACCCAGCATGTTCTAGCATAGCGCGCAGTGTCGCCGGCGTAAATAGATAAAAGTGGCGCGGCGTATCCAGGTGATACCAGGCTGTGCGAAAAAAGCGGGCTTCCCAACCGGCCCAGTTGGGCACGCCCAGCCAGAGCACGCCATCGGGTTTTAGCACGCGCCGGGCCTCCTGCAAGACTTGCAACGGGTTAGGAATATGCTCCAAATACCACCACATGGTGACAACATCAAAGTGATTCGCAGGCAGGCGAGCCTGAAGAAAATCACTCTGGGCAACGTCAAGATGAAGCACCTCGCGCGCATGTTGGACCGCATGCGGATTAATTTCAATGCCCTGAACAGCCCAGCCCATCTGCCGCAAGCCGGCCAGATAATCGCCTGTACCGCAACCCACATCAAGAATGCGGCCACCGGATCGCCATGGCATGATCGGAAGCGCGAGAGTTCGGTATAGCCGATGATATAGCCCGATCAAGGGAACCAGCCAGGGTGAGTTTGGGCCCAGCTGGGGATAGCCGTAGTAGAGCGTCTGAAGAGACCGACGGATCTGTTGCGACAACGAAGTCGCATTGGTGTCAGCCTCGTGATGGCGGCTGGGGGCATATTCGTAGTTATCAGGATAATAGCGCGAAATGTTGGCTGCCGTCGGGCGCGGATTCAGGTAGACTAGACCGCATGTCTGACATTCCACAATAGTGAATTTGTCAGGGCCACCGTGGAGCCAATCCTGGCTAGTGAGCCGTTGTCGAGTGTTGTCTTGGCCGCACAAGGCGCAGGGGGTGTATTCAAGCGCCGGGAGGCTGTCAACGGATTGAGTGGTATTTACCATGCAAACCTGCAGATCAAGATTAGTGACGAAACGCCGTTGCGTTGAGTCGCTCGAAATCGACGGCTTCGCTTTTGACGGCGGCGATGGCACAGCCATAGCCTGTTAGCCAACGTCGTGGCAGGAACCGCCGGCGACCCAGCCAGGCATCGAAACGGATTGCACCCCGCGTGAAAGATTCGCCCAGGCCGATCACGCTGAACGCTTTACGCAGTCCATGCACAACCCGCGGAAAACTCACCAGCCCGCCGCGTTCGATATACTCAATCGGTTCAAAGCCGCTGCTCTGCAAGAGACGTTGAATGGTCTTGCGGGAGTGAATGCGGACGTGGTAATCCGGCAAGTCATTGTAAAATGGCACAGTCACAACTAATTTGCCGTCGTCTTTCAGCACACGCCGCGCCTCATGCAGGGCGTCAAAGTCATTATAGATGTGCTCTAACACTTCTGGCAGCAATACAGCGTCAAAAGTCCGATCGGGAAAGGGTGCCACCTGGGCGATGTTGGCAATCGCCAGCCGGGGCAAATGCTGCTGAATAGCAATATCCAAATTATAAACTTGGTGCCCAGCATCAGCCAACGAATAGTAATCGCGCCCCCACGACGGGCCGACATTGAGTATGCGCGGGCGACCTTGAACGAGCCTCGCAATGAATGCGGCGGCTTCTAGTTCTTGAAAAGCCCGCGCCATGCGCTGGTATTGAGGCGGAAGATTGATTCGAGTCACAAATGGGCCTTTAGAGTTTAGAGATAAAAGTGATCAACCGCAGGGTAACGGCTTCTGGCAGGAGCCGCCCGATCAAGTAGATTGCTCTTTCACCGATCAGCGCGCTCACTAATTTCCAGTCATGATGGCCCATGGCTTTATTCAAGCCCGGAATGCGGTCGCGTTTCATGCGATCGGTTTCCTGTAACGTGCTCTGCCCACGGGCGCGGCGCTGCAGATGACGCCTAACGCCCAGCGCCATTTCGAACGCCTGAGTAAAAAAATCATTCCAAACGTAAGTGCGCATATGCAACACGTTGACTGGCACATACAAATAGCAATCATAGCCGCGCGCGCATAGGCGCTCCCGCAGCTCGCGCTCTTCACCGGCAATGTGGCGCGCAAAGCTAGTTGAGAAACCACCGACGTCGAGCAATATCGAGCGGCGATAGGAGACGTTGCTGGTCGAGCCTGGCACGCTCAACCCGCTTGCCACATATTCAGCTTTATCGGGTGATAAGCCGTAAGCATACCAGGTATGCCACAACTCCTGGCGGGCCAGAACATTGGCACGCCAGACGGACTCAGGCGGGGTACAGGAGCCAGCCACACCATAGACTTCGGGATATCGTTGGTAACCATCCGCTAGACGTGACAGCCAATTGGGCGGCACCAGGCAATCATCGTCGGTAAAGGCGACGATCTCACCGGTAGCCACCTGAATACCGAGGTTGCGTGCCACGGATGGTCCAGATCGTGGTTCATATAAATATCGAAAGCGCGGAAATTCCTGCGCCATCATTTGTTCCGTACCGTCGCTGCCGCCGTCCACCACCAGTACCTCGTAGTCTGGGTAATCCTGGGACTGCAGGGCGGTCAGACATTTGCGGAGAACGTCTTTGCGGTTGAAGGTGGGTATGACGACCGAGAATCTCAACTGGCTCACTCCTTCCCGACAATAGCACGATACCGTGCCAGAACCTTGGCCGCATGGCCCTCCCAGGAGAAGTCAGCAGCCCGGCCTATTCCCTGGGCAACCAGTTGGCGATGCAGATCGCGTGACCGTAGCACCTTCTCCACACATTCGGCCAGGGCTATCGGGTCAGAAGAAGGAAAGAACAAGGCCGCATCGCCCATCACCTCGTGGAACAACTCATAATCGGAACACACCACTGGTACCCCGCAGGCCATCGCCTCTATTAGAGGTATGCCGAATCCCTCGTACCACGATGGAAAGATGAGAAGATCGGCCGCATGGTAAAAGGGTGGCAATGCGTTAGGAGGGATCGTGGGTATGGCCCGCGCGGTCTGCCCGATGCCCAATTCCTTGACAAGTTCTTGTTGGGCGGCCGAGAATGTCTCACCCACGTGCAGGAACAGCAAAGGCTCCTTCAGATGTTGCCTCAGAGCAGGAAGCGCTTGCAGAATAACCTCTACGTTCTTGCGCGGGGCGCTATTGCTGACGTGCAGCAGCACCCACGTGTTCTCATCTATGCCAAGAGTGCGGCGCGCTGACGCTCGCTCGGCCGGGGACGCCGGCCGAAAATAGGAGGTTACTCCGGGGTAGGTGACCACGATTTGACCGGGATCGGCCATGTAATCGTCCAGCAACTCCCGGCTCGTATACGCGCTGACTGTAAAGATATAGCGGGCCTTTAACATCCCCCGCGTTGCCCACTCGAAGTAACGCAAGTGAAAGCGGTACGGCATCCCTAGAATGTGATGAAAGGTCTTGGGGGTACCACTATGGAAGGTTACCACGGTACGCGCCGAGTCCAGGAAATGAACCAGTTGGGCATACTGATTATCCATAACATGGTTAACGTCTCCTTGCTTGCCCCTGGCGTACAGTCCGTATAGGAGACCCACGTCCACATAAAATGCGAATCTTGCCAGAGGCCGTATGCCACCGAAGAGTCTCCGCAAGACATTAGGGGGCCGGTAAATGACTGTTTCCAGTTCGTCGCCGGCAATCTGTTTCAGGGCGTGCATTAGTTGCTGTGTGACGATCTCCACGCTGAGTTCACCCAGCCCGGTAAAGACCGAGACCTTCATGGCAAGTACCTCTGGAATACCCCATGGGCCATCCGCAGGAGACTCTGTTCCAACGTGTGCGTCACCACAGCACGGTCGGCTACGGTTAGTCCCAGAAGGAAGATGCTCACAGCATGGATGATCCCCAGGATTGCGCCATGCAAGACAAGGATGCCCCAAGAAGTTGGTGAGACAAGGTTGACCAGCAGCCCGGCCATGATGGCAGTGGGCACCGCGGCCCGTAGGGCCGGCCACAGGGTTTGGCGTGCCCAATCCTGCAAGGGGATGCCAAGATCGCCGTGAGACCTGGCCTGCAGATAGATCGCCGTAGGCACGTGGGCGATGAGGGTAGCCAGGGCTACACCGTGCAGACCTAAACGGGACCCCAGCAGGAACGATAATCCCAGGTTGGCTGCTGCCTCCAGGGTAGTTAATTGGCTGAAACCCCGTATAGACCCTGAAGCAAAGACAAACATGAGGGGCACCTGGCTCGCCGACTTTAGCGCCGCAAAGGCGATCAGCCATAACACCAGCCACTGTCCGCCGAACTGGCTGGGACCGATCCATATCTTGATCGTGGGTTCCAGGTAAAACCACCCGCCAATCACAACCAGGGCCACGATGAGTAGCGTTAGACGTTGCAAACGCAGGAAAACATCGCGCAGCTTCTCCCACTCTCGCTTTGCCCACAGATCATTGATTCCTGGCGCGGCGTTGGCCGACAGTTGCCAGACCAGGTTCATGGGGACGCTGACTGGCGTCTGCGTGTTGTAATACACACCGGCTGCTGTGGCTCCGTACAGGTTGCCAACGACGATGTTATCCGTAAACAAGATCACCCGGCCTGCCAGATTCCCCCAAAAGGCCTGGAAACCAAACCGCAGCGGTTCCTGAAGGACAGAGAAGTTGAAACTGGTAGGTCGCATTGACCAGATGGGTCTCAACTGCCTGAAGCGTATCAGGATGCTTCCCGCTAACAACGCTTCAGAGAGAACGCTGGCTGCGGCAAGACCAACAACACTCCAGCCGGCCTTCACGGCTAGTATGGCGAATACCATCCGGAAAGCATTAGCCATAGCTCCAAGTAGTGGAGGAATGCCCAAGTCCTGCATGGCGAATAAGGCCGTGCTGTAAATGCTAGAAGGAAAGCGCACCAGCCCCCAGCCCGCTAAAAGGAGCAGAGCAAATCGCGTCTGTACCTCCACCGGGCCAGAGAGGTGAAACAGGCCTCCCAGAACAAAGGCCAGGGCTGTGCCCAGGAGAGCATAGACCCCTCCCAGGAGGGCCAGAAAATAAAAGCCTGAGCTCATCAGGGAGCGGAAACGATCCGGCTCGTCCGTGGACTGGCTTAGAAAGCGTGCCAGAGCCGTGTTGATCCCCAGGTCCGCCAGTGCCAGGTAGCCGATGATCTGCATGATGATGGCGTAAGACCCCAGGACCTCCTGTCCCGCCGTCCGCAGGATCAGAGGCATTAAGACAATCTGCAAAGCAATGGCTATGAGGGTCTGCAGACCGCTAGCCAAGGTACCCCAGATGACTTTGCTCGTTCGCTTCACTTGTTCTGGATCCGATAATATGTGCCGACCAACTGTGACCGGTAGGTCTGCCAGGTGAATTGCGCCACGCGCTCTCGCGCCGCTTGTCCCATTTGCCTTCGGAAGGCCGCCTCATCGCGCAAGTGTTGCAGGCTCTCGCACAACGCCCCCACATCGCGTATGGGCACAAGGAGTCCATCCTCACCATCCCGTATCACCGAACCAGCGTTAAAGGTGGTGATGACAGGCAGCCCGCAGGCCATCGCCTCATAGGTGACCAGCGCGCTTCCTTCTTCAATGCTGGGAAAGACAAACGCGTCGCCTTGCTGGAATAGTCTCGGCAATTCGGCTGAATGTCCCCAAAACTTGACGCTGGCGAGATCGGCCCAACGATGGTGCAAGGCGGCGAAATCTGGGGTGATCCCCCCCACGATCCACAACTCGGCGTCTGACCATTGTAGCTGTCGCCATGCCTCCATCAAGTAGGGTACGCCTTTTCGAATAGAGACCTGGCCGGCAAAGATCACCCGAAAAGGGTGCGCCATTGTGGCAGGTGATGGAGAGAACTGGCTCAGGTCCGCGCCGAAAGGGATCTCTATCAATTTCCTTTCTGGTATTCCTCCAGCGATCATACTCTGTCGTACAAAGTCGCTAGGGATCGTGATGTAGTCGGCCTCGGCGATCTCTTGAAGCAAGCGCTGGTGATTCCACATGGGCAGTCGGAGAGGCACGTTCCAACGCTGGTACTCCTCGCGCAACAGTTGGGCCGCGGTGGCAGGGTGTGACGAGGCTCGTTCAATGACGGTGACCATTGTTTTTTGCTTCGCCTTTCGTAGGCTCCACAGAGAGTGACCGTGCCAACTGTGAAAGATATCACCCTTGGGCAACTGCGCGGCAACCCAGGCATCAAATAACATGCTGTCAAAATAGTAGATCAGTCCGCTGCTGTCTTTGGCACCCAGGTATTTTAAGCCCCGGTTAACGATTCCCCACTGGCGGATGAGCGCGGACGGGATGGTCGTCTGGGCATTGGAACCGACGAAGAGTCGCGCAAGTACGTCAGCCTGGTAAAGACCCATCGCTGCATTGTAACCGGTATAGCCAACGCCGCTGGCCCCCAGTCGCGCATCAATGCTATAAATTACCTTCAACATGGCCTTATTGTGATCAGTCCCACACATCCTGCTAGCGCAACGACGCTAATCACTGCGCTTAACCAGAAGAGGTCGGTACTGTACCAGAACACTACTTTGTGCTTGCCGGCGGGCACGTACACCGCCCGAAAGTTGTGATTGGCCCGGTACAACGTCGTGTCCCCGCCGTCCAAACTGGCCCGCCAGCCTGGAAACCAGGTATCGGACAAAACCAGCAGGCCGGGGCGATCCAGATCGGCCTGCATTTCCACGCGCAATGGCTCGTATATCGTGATGGTTGGCTGCCGGGTCGTTTCTCCGCCGGGCAAATCGGCGGGCAAGGCGTCCTCCAGAATGGTCACGCGGCGCGGGTCAAAGGCCGGATCGGCCAATCGGTCGGCTGCCTGCCCGGGTGTCACTACCCAGGCCGCATGGGTCACGTAGGCGCGCGGCATTACCGTGGGGTTGCGGTAGATGCGCATCTCGTCATCCCAGACTAACTTCCACCCGGCGCTCACAATTTGCGCCGTCACCGAGTCGTCTGGCCAACTGCGTGATGGAAAATCCAGCAGATACTTGACATTGGCCATATCAAGCAGCACCTTGTTGGCCGGATTGGATTGTCCGAAGAAGGCAGTCTTCGATGCCTGCGTGTAAACGTCCGACCGTAATGACCCTTCGTCGGCGATTTGTAGAAACTCCAGGTAGCGTCGCACCATCAATGCATCTACGTTGCGGGCATCGTATAACCCAAACTGGCTGGCAGTCTGGGCAACAATTGGCGATGTATCAAAGCTGGATTCCGGGCGCTGTACACTGCTAATGCGAAACAAATCAGGATCAGATTGCAGAAAAGCGATACTATCGGTGACTTGGTAACCGTACAAAGGTGAAGAGTTGTTTAAGCGGAATCCAGCGTACCACAATTGGGCGATAACTGCCAGCATTAGACCGCCAGTCACCAATGCGGCCCGACGGGGAAACCGTGTGACGGCCCACGCCCAGCTTATTGAAATGAGCACTCCGACTATCCCCAACGCGTTCTGGATCAAAAAAAACGTAATCCAGCTGGTTGAGAAACGATCTTGAAGAAAGCTCACCGCATCAGAAAGCGCGGCTATCGTTGGAAAATTGAGCCCAAGGCAGACCAATATTACGCTTAGCCAGATGCCGGCGGCTCCCGCTACCTGACGGCGCGTTATCTGCCCGGCCAACACACCCTCAAGCCCGGCGCCAGCCAATACCGTTACACCAACAGTCACGATAAACACCACCCACTGCATGTTAGCGAGGCTGATAAGTGGCATTGCGGCAATTTGCGCGCTTCCCGGCAAGCCCATGATATACCATAACCAGAAACCGAGCACAATCACGACAGCCAATAGACGGCGAGAAGTCCTGGCATGAAACATCGCAGCAAGCGCCAAGATAACCACAGTCGCCGATACAAACAGCATCGTTGAAGTAGCAGGCTCACGCTCGGACCAGGTTCTACCGACAAAGCCGGTATAGTAGGGAACACCCATTGAGGCGATGTGCGAAATCGGCACAAAGCCTGACGCGCCACTTTCGAGATGAATGCTGCTAAAAGATGAAAGACTGGTGGCAAACGGAAGCAATTGAATCGCGGCCAACCCAACACCAATCAGGCCGGCTATCGCCAGCTGTCCAAGCCGTCGCGTAACAGCGAGCAACGAGCGGTCAAGCATAAACGCTCGCACAATGGCATAGACCACAATCGACAAGATGAGGTGGATCGTGGATTGTGGCCATCCTCCCAGGAATTGTGCGCCAATAAACAGTCCCGTGACGACAACCCGCGCGGTCGCCCGGCCTGTCGCCGTCAGCGTTCTTTCGACGGCGGCCAGCAGCCAGGGATAAAGCGCCGTGACATTAGGTGCGGGCATGGTCAAGAGCAGCAGTTGCGAACCAGATAGCATGTAGGCAACACCGGTTAACAGCGCGCCCCATCGTCCAATGCCCAGGGTGCGCGCCAACACGTACGCGCCCATGCCCGAAAGCCACAACCGCGCCAACCAGATCACATCCACTGCCAGCCAGAACGGCAGTACATAGTAGGCCAATTTGAGCGGATAGAAATTCGCGCTTTCTAGAGTTGGCAACAACGGTGCGCCGAAGCCCGCATAAGGATTCCACAAGGGTGGAATCCCCGTTCGTATCTGCGTTACAGCCAGGTGTTCTGGCGGCAACACATGGGTGCGCGTCGCCGGGTCAAACGCAAACAGCGGGCGAAAGTCCGGCATGTCCGCCCGCCACGGATAATTTGCGTTCATATTGACCGTGGTGGATAGACTCTCGCCGCGCAGAAAACGACCTGGAAACATCACGATCAGACAGGCCAGTAGTATGAAACCGGTGGCGAGGTATTCGTTTCTTAGCAAACGTGATATAGCGCGTGGTGTGCTCATACAGGCAAGGGCGCTCACGAGTAAGCAACCAGATTCGAACGAAACAGTCCCGGCCCGATACCGACCCGTTTTACGGTGATCGGGCCTACCTCGGAAAACAGGTGTATCAGTTCGTGCCGTGTGAGCAGATGAAGGTGACGCTCGTCGGCCCAATAGCGCAGCGACGTGCGCTGCAGCACTCGCCGGTAGATGGCGGCCGGCAGAAAATGCAGCAAGGACACGCCCGTGTGGTGTTCGACCGGGAACCAGCGATTGGGGGTAGCGATGAACACCCGCTGCCGAGTCGGCAGGCCTGACGGATGAAAGCGCGCTGGCTGTCCATGTCTCCGACATGCTCGATGACCGCGTTGCTGAAAACAATGTCGAACTCTCCGTTCGAAAGTGGCAACGGCTCGCCGGGTTGAACCGGGACAAATTTCAGGCCGGGATAGCGTTGCTCCAGATGACTTGCATCTTCCGTGCCGACGCAGGTGGTGCGCCCGGGATACGGATAAAACTGCTCGAAGAAGTTTGACTCGCGGAAGACGGTGTCACTGGTGACGCCAATGTCCAGCACGCGCGTCTCCGGCGTTGGCTGCATCACTGTCATGAAGCACTCGAAAATTCGCCGCCGCGCAATCAGCGATATGCGCGACGCCAGAGGTACACGTCCCGAATCCCGGCAGTAGACCGATCCGTTTAACTCATTTGAATTCATGGCTTTTCCCGGTAGAGTGGTTGGATGCGATACTTGATGAGCGCGCGCAGCCAGGTAATCGGATCGCGTACCGGCGATACTTTCTTGCCCTCTGTGAACGACCGCGCGTGATAGTTCACGGGGATTTCAAGCGGCGTATAGCCTTTGCGCAGCAGCTTAATGACCAACTCAAAATCAAGGTCGAAGCGGTTGCTCTCGAACTCCAAACCATACAAGCAATCGCGCCGGAAGACTTTATACATGGTGAACGGATCGCGCAGCCGTTGTCCAAAGAGAAAGTTTATTGCCGCCGTGAACAGCCAGTGACCGACATTGAAGAAGGTCGCGATACCAAGCTGATCGTTAAAGTGGCGGATCTTCCAGTCACCCGAATGGCGCGAGCCGAGAACGAACGCGCTGCGATACGTGACCAAGGGTTGAATCAGCGCCTCGTAGTCGTTGACATCATATTCGCGATCCGCATCCTGTATCAGAACGTAATCGCCCGTCGCGTGAGCCAGGCCGGTTCGAACCGCGTGTCCCTTTCCATAGGGACGATTTTCCAGTAGCAGTTTCACATTCGGCCGATGCTGATAGCGGCTCGCCAGTTCGCGGGTACCGTCGGTCGAATTACTCTCCACGATGACGATTTCTTTATCGAGGTCGGGCAGGGACTTGGCGATCACTTCGTTCAACGTGGCTTCAAAAGACGCACGTTCATTATAAACCGGCATAATGATGGACAGCCTCGGCCGTGTCCGTTGTTCCGCGGGTTGCGCCGTGACAACCATGCACGACGTCGTTAACCGGATGCGTGCAGTGCGTCGGACAGAAGTCGGTGCAACAAGATAAACCAATTGGATCGCGCGTGTCAGCATCGTGCGCGGAAAAGCGCGAGCGCGCTCGTTCAGATGGTCCGGCGTGTAACGCCGGCGATCGGGCCGGATACGAATGTGCTCGAATCCGGCCCGCAACAGGGCCGACTGGATTGTCTGTGAATCGAAGTAATACACACGCCCTGACTGCCACTCGGTCCATTGACTGCGGAAGAAGCGGGCCGGCCAACTATCCAGCGATGGGGTGACCAACAGCAGCAACCCATCCGGTTTGATCAGCGTGCGCAAACGTTTGAGCGCGTCGATTGGATCACGCGATTCTTCGATCTGAAACAGAACCACTGCACTATCAAAATGGTTCGCGGGCAGCGCTGCCTGCGCCAGCTCGTGAATGCTGAAGCGATGTTCAACCAATCTGCCGGCCTTTGCAGCCAGTGCTGCAAAAGGGTGCTCGCGTGGCGCGATCAGTAAGATGCGCGATCCCGACGGTGACAAAGTGTGAAGCAGCCGCCAATAAGCGGCGGCGGCTTCTTGTTCAGTCGGCGACGAGAAATTCTGATTCCCGTCCAGCTCGTCGACACCCTCTGCCCCCACCTTCTGCCGCGTTAGCGTGCAATTGCTGCATCGGTACACACGTGCGCCGTGACGGCTGAACAAGTAATACCATTGTGCTGAGCTGCAAAGCGGGCAGACTGTACGGGATGCGTTCGTCAACATGATTGTCGCTGCGAGGTTACTCAGTGCGGCGCGCCAGCACCACTATCTCGCCGATGTTGTAAGCCAGCGGCCACGTGCGAACGCGAGTAGGCAATATGCGCCCTGCCTGCTGATACGCCCGCGTCAATGCCGGCAAGTATACACGCACTTGCTGCATCAGGTAGTCGAGCGTCAGCACTTTTTGAGCCGCGGTAATCTCGATCACGTGAAAGCCCGCCTTTTCCAGCGCCATCGGAAGCGACTTGCGCGAGAACAATACCGTGTGCTGAAAAGGCTGAAGCATGGGCCAGCGTCGCCCCATGAGCCAGCGGAGAATGTGGTCGGTGTCGGGCGTTGTGATCACTACTAAACCGCGATCGTTGAGGGCGCGATACAAGGAGGCTAAGAACTGCACCGGATCGAGCGTGTGCTCGATAATGTCGAAAGCCGTCACGACATCATAGCGGGCTGAACGCTGAATGTCCAGCACGTTCACATCGCCTTGCACAATCCGTGGGCGAGCGGCATCAGATGCCGCCGCAATTGCCCGTTCCGAGAACTCAACTCCATGCGCGTCAAATCCGGATTGCAACGCCACGTCGATGAAATATCCGCACGAACAGCCCACATCCAGCAAACGCACTCCGGTTGCAAATTGGCGAATCACAGGAATTCGCCGGCGGAAGGTGGCATATTTGAGATCCCGGGCGCGAATGTACTCCTGATATAGCCCGCCGCTGCCATATTCCTGTTCGGCGTAGCGTTGCATCTCTTCTACACTAGGCGGGGGTGACTGGAATATTGTTCGACAAACGGGGCAGCGGAAGTATTGCGCCGAATCCTTCACGCAATGCAGGCGTGCGGCGGTGCGGCAGATAGGGCATAGGGCATAAGTGGACATTAGGATAACCGTTTAGTCTGTTGTTTGCGATCGCGTCGTCGGTCTTGCAGCATACAACGATTTGACTCGGCTAATCATGAGCCGGCCCAGTAGAGGTTTGGCGATGAACGGCGCTACTTCCGATAGCCATACCAGCGGCCCGAACGCCCAGGGCACGTATGTGATAAAGCGGTCGCGCCTGATGGCCTGAAGCGTTGCCCGTGACACATCTTGTGCCGTGATGGAAAAACGGGTTTCAGCGCGGGGCAGACGTGTCCGAAATGTTTCATGGTCAAAAAACGCCGTATCAACCCGGCCTGGACAGATCACATTCACCTGAATGCCGAAACCATCCAACTCATAGCGCAGTGCTTCCGACCACGCTACCAGGGCATGTTTGGCCGATGAGTAAATCCCGTTGGGCGTTATGACCACACGGCCCGCGATAGAGGCCATGTTGACGATCGCGCCAGTCCGGCGATCAATCATCGCGGGGAGAAACGCTTTAGTGCAGCGCATGGCGCCAATCAGGTTCACGTTAACCAGCCGCTCGATCTCTTCCAGATCGCTTTCTTCGAAAGTGCGATAGGTGGCAAATCCGGCACAGTTGACAAGAATATCGGGGCAGCCGTGGCGATTGAATACCGCCTCGGGTAGGCGGGACACCTCGTCTCGACTGCCGACATCGCACACGATTCCGTCAATTCGCTCTGCGATGGCGGTCAACTCGTGTGTCGTCTGTGCCACACGCGCAGCATTCTCGCTAACCACTATCACGCGAGCGCCCTGGCGAAGAAAGTCGGCGGCGAGTTGCCTGCCGATTCCACTGGAGCCGCCTGTCACGACGACGAGCGGGTTAGAGGGCAATGTTTTCCGATTCATGTGTGCTCTTTTCTAAAATCGACAGGTTACTCGCGTTCGCGCACAAACGCTTCGAACGACTCGACCATGTGATCCAGCATCGGCTGCGTTAAGCCCGGCTAGACTCCTACCCACAGCGCGTCCTTCGTCACACGATCGGTATTGGCGAGCGTCCCCACCACCCGATAGCGCGTGTCGCGATAGGCCGGCTGCCGGATCAAGTTGCCGCTGAACAACAAGCGTGTATGACCCTATTTTTGCGCAAAAATCAGGGAGTATCAAATCAGTCCAGCTTTGGCACCTTTACAATTGAGGTGGAAACCGTCCAGCGTGAGGCGGCTAAGGATTGCCGAAATGCTCCATCAACCGTTCCAAGCCAGCCGCGACATGACTTGCATACGGCTGGAGTTCATTCAGATGGGCCTCGACCAATTGCTCACCATCGAAGATCAAGTGACCTGGAATTGCCAAGACATCTTCGACAAGTCGCGTGGTGTCGAAAGCGGCCAGTGGCCCATCTGGGAACATCCAATCACTCGGATTGTTCGGATTGGCAAGTATTCCAGCCCGGTCAGACATGGAATGAACTCAATCGCACAGGTCGGCAGCAGAATACTTTTAATTAAGGCCAGAAAAGGACCTCGGAAATCCGTGTGTCAGGTCTGAGAGAAATACTTTTCGTACCAACGGATGGCGGACTGCAGGCCCCTCTCCAACGTGAACGACGGCGACCAGTTCAACACTCGCCTGGCTTTGGCGGCGTCAAGGTACTGGCTCTTGATCTCGTTGGATGCCTCGTTGCGCACGTCGGGTTTTAGGTCTGATCCCATCGCGGCCAGAATCGTTTCCACCAGCTCCAACACCGTGATGCGCAGCTCGTTGGAAAAGTTGAATGCCTCGCCGCGCAGTTCGGGCCTCGCCGCCAATTGCTCGGCGAGCAGGGTGTAGGCGGCTGCGCCATCTTCGATGTAAAAGTAATCGCGCACGTAGCTGCCGTCCGACCGAATCACGGGGCGCTCGCCGCGCAAGATGGAGCGAATCGTGCCGGGAACGATGCGATTCCAATTCAGATCGCCGCCGCCGTAGAAATTGCCGCAGCGGGTGATGCACACGGGCAACTGGTAGGTCTTGGCGTACATCTGCCCGATCAGGTCGGCGCACGACTTGCTCGCATCGTAAGGATGTTGCCCTTGCAGCGGCGCGGACTCGGTGTAAGGCAACACGGCCTGGTCGCCATACGCCTTGTCCGACGAGGCCATCACGATTTGCTTCACCGTCGGGCTTCGACGGCAGGCCTCCAATAGCGCCCACGTGCCACGGATATTGACATCTAAGGTAGAGACAGGATTACGGTTCGCCACCCCCACCGTCGTCTGCGCGGCCAGGTGGAAGACGGAGCGGATTTCATATTCTCCGAGGATTCTTTCCAAAAGCTCCTGATCGCGCACATCGCCGCGCACGATTTTGACTTGGTCAATCAGCCGCGCGCGCACCAGCTCGCTTTGAGGAACCCAATCGCGCACGAGGCACACCACTTCCGCGCCCAGCCCGAGCAGACGCCGCACCAGCCAGCTACCGACCAACCCCGTGGCGCCGGTGACAAACACCGGGCGGTCTTGCCAGAATGTAGAAATAGCCATGTCCATTGACAACTCCTCGAAGAGATGCGTCATTCCCACGCATCTATTCTGATGGCGTCCGCGCGTATGCCCAACCCGCGCAACTCTTGCGCAAGGGCTTTCAGCATGGGCGGTGGGCCAGAAAGATAAAAAGTCGCCTCAAAAGGCTCGCGGATATTCGGCCACACCGCTGCCGCCGATAGACGCCCGATAGTTTCTTGGGGGCGACTGATGCCCATTGCCGCAGATGGCGTGTCCGTGTCTCGCTCGACGAAACACAATACCTGCAACTGTTGGACGCCTAGGGCGCGCTGCTCCACCATGTCGCGGTAGATCAAGAGGCTCCGGTTGCGAGCGCCATAAGCCAGATAGACGCCATGTTGCAGGCCGGGCGTCAGGCCATCCAGGAACGCCGTAAAAGCCGTGATGCCCGTGCCCCCGGCAAATAGGACCACGTCGCGGGTGTCGTCAATCAGGAATTCACCGTACGGAAGTTTGACCCAGACCCATTTGCCTTCGACGAGTTCCTTTTCCATCCGGGCCGTAAAGCGGCCCTGCACGGAATACGAAATGCGCAACCGGTCCTGTTGCGCAGGTGAGCTGGCAATGGAAAAAACACGCGAGTCCGGCCAGAATCCGCTCGGGTCGTACTCGTCCAAGGCCAGGTGCAGGAATTGACCGGGCCGGAATCGTGGGGCAGGGCGCTCGGGCCGCAGCGTCACCGTGTAGACGTGTTCGCCGTGATGGATGATCTGTTCCACCTGGCAATAGAGTTTTTGCGCTACAGCCATGCTTTCACCGAGACATCCTTGCAAAGTTTCGAAAACAGCTTGGCCCACACATTAGCCGCGAAAACCAAGTGCCTGTGCCAACGCGAGCGCCGCTGGAAACTTCCAAGTCCAAAGTTCATGCACGCTCGCCGCGCATGAACCTGGCAAACACGCTGTCTAAATAATCGAGTTGCGGCTCGTCAATTCCCGGATAGACCCCGATAAAGAATGTATTGTTCATGATGAGGTCGGTGTTGGTCAGATCACCCACGACGCGGCGCGGAATGGCTTCAAAGGCAGGGTGGCGCAGCAAATTGCCGCTGAAGAGATTGCGCGTTTCGATCCGGTTGGCTTCCAGGAACCGGGCGAGTTCGTTGCGGCTGAACCCGGCACGCTGCGCGTCGCGCACCGTGATGACAAAACTGAACCAGGCAGGGTCCGAATGTTCCGTGGCGGTGGGCAGGATAAGACGATCTTGGTAAGGCCGCAAGATTTCCGTCAACATCTGGAAATTGGCTTTGCGTTTGGCGATAAAGGTGTCGAGCTTGCTTAACTGCGAGCAGCCGATGGCCGCCTGCATGTCCGTCACTTTGAGATTGTAGCCGATGTGACTGTAAACGTATTTGTGGTCGTAGCCGAAGGGCAGCGCGCCGAACTGTTGGCTGAACCGCTTGCCGCAGGTGTTGTTTTCGCCGCCGGCGCAGTAGCAATCGCGTCCCCAGTCGCGGATCGAGCGGGCAATGCGCGCCAACGTCTCGTCATCTGTTACCACACACCCGCCTTCGCCCATCGTGATGTGATGCGCCGCGTAAAATGAAACAGTAGCAAGTTGACCAAACGTGCCGGTCAACCGGTCTCGATACCGCGATCCCAGGGCGTCGCAGTTGTCCTCGATCAGCCACAGGTCATGCGCTTTGACCAAATCCGTCACCACATCCAGGTTGAAGGGCACGCCGAGCGTGTGCGCCATCATGATCGCGCGGGTCTTGGGACCGACGGCTTCGGCGAGCCGCTCCGGGATGGCCGTATAGTCCCCCAGGTTCACGTCCACAAAGACCGGCACGAGTTGGTTCTGCACGATGGGGGCGACGGTGGTGGGGAAAGCGGCTGCTGTGGTGACAACTTCATCGCCTGGCTTGAGCCGGCGTTCGCCTAGCTTGGGAGAGGTGAGAGCAGTCAATGCGACCAGGTTCGCCGACGAACCCGAGTTCACCAGCAACGCATTGGAGAGCCCCAAATAGTCCGAGAAATCGGCCTCGAATCTTTCGGCATATCGGTTGGCGGTCAGATAAAAATCCAGGCTGGCGTCCACCAGATTGCAGAGTTCCTCCGCATCAAAGACGCGGCCTGCATAGTGGACCAAATCGCGGGAAGCATCAAAGGTCCTGTTCGCAAATTTCTCCTGGTAATACTGGCGGACCAGATCCAAGATTTGTTCTTTCAGAGCAGCAGCATCTGTCATGAGTAGGTCTTCTCCGCGTGGGCTGGTGTTACATTCGACTCTGACTCATAGATCACCTTCCCATCGCGCAGGGCAGTGGCGATAAAGGCGCGCTCTGACATGGCGGATAGTCCTTCCGGTGTGTAGATCAAAACGTCCAAATCGTGGTCTGGCACAGCCCAGCCCAACTCGTACCAAAGACCATCGTAGCGATCCAGGGAGCGTTTCTCGGTCTGCTGCACCGGGATTAGATCAACGTCGCCGTGTCGAGATGTCTCGCCACGGGCAAAGAAACCAAACACCATGGCTTTCTGGATGTGATGCCTTTGCAAGGCAGACAACAATTGTTCACGCAGTTGGAGCAGTTGACGAGTCACTTTTTTCCCCGACCATTCAACCTGCCGCATCCGACTGTGCTGACCGCCCGCACTCCAATCAACTCTGCCTGTTATTCCCATCCGGCCACTGGATGGCAAACTCCGTCCCTTCGACATGCAGAGTGGGCACGCGCGCCGACTTTTTCACGGGCATATTCTGTTCCAGGCACGTCAGGCTCAGGATTTCGGCGGCTTCGTCGTCGCCTTCGATGCGCACAGCGGTGTAACCGGCCTGACGCACTTCCGACAAGGCTTGCCGGGCGGCCTGGCGCAGCTCTCGGTACACGCGCAACGACACATCCACATAGCTGCGCGTCAGCTTGACTTTGCGCGCCAAGCCCGACGGCGTAAGAAAATAGTGCAACTTGCGCCGCTGGAGATGCGTGACCTTGATGTAGCCTTTGGTGATGAGCCGCTTGACGTACCAGTTGACGCTGCCCACCGCCACGCCCAATTGAGCCGCCAGGTTGGCCTGAGTCGTCTCCGGGTTTCGTTCGATTTCTTCAAGAATGTGCAGCTCGTGCTGGGCGTTGGGCATGTGTGCTCGCTCAATATTCAGTTATTGAATTTTACAACTGAGCGTCACGCAAGTCAAGGTGCACACAGCGCCCGCATTTCCAATGCCCCATCAGCTGGAGGCGTGGCCTGGATCACGCAGCAGGGTTTCGATGCGCGCCACGACCATGTCCAGCGCCACGGTGTTAAATCCGCCCTCCGGGATAATGACGTCGGCATAGCGCTTGGACGGCTCGACAAATTCCAGGTGCATCAGGCGGACCGTGTCCAGGTACTGCCGGACGACCGATTCAGTGGAGCGACCGCGCTCCTGGATGTCGCGCTGCAGCCGGCGGATGAAGCGAATGTCGGCATCGGCGTCCACGAATATCCGCACGTCGAACAGGTCGCGCAACGCTTTTTCGGCGAACAACAGGATGCCTTCCACCAGGATCACGCGGCACGGTTCCACCCGCCGCGTTTGCCCGGTGCGCGTGTAGCGAGCAAAGTCGTACACCGGCACATCCACGGCCAGCCCCTCTCGCAAAGCAGCCAGATGTTGAATGAGCAAATCACTCTCTAGCGCGTCGGGATGGTCAAAGTTGACCTGGACGCGCTTTTCGTGAGGCAGATGGCCCAGATCACGATAGTAGCTGTCTTGCTGGATGTAGGCGATGCGGTCTCGCCCGACGCGATCGAGGATGGTCTCGGAGACGGTGGTCTTGCCCGACCCGGTTCCACCGGCCACGCCGATGATGATAGTATGCCCCGTTTTTCTGGGCATGGGAGTTGCTGGCTCAGTCATAGATACGAGCGCCTGTTCGGAAGAATGTCTCACACGCCTGGCGTGAGCGCCAAGCCGGGCCAAATCACGATCACAATCAACGCAATGACGGCCAGCGCCGGCGTTACGCCACGCAGCGCCCGGTGGGGCAGCACGGCAGCGGCGCAACCGATCAGCCAGGCGGCCAGGAAAGCCGAGCCGGTTGAGCCGCTGGTCCACAACATTCCGGTGTGCAGCAGGCTGCGCGCGGTGACAAGAGTAACCAGCGCAAACAAAACCGCCAGCCCAACCTGCCACCCCTTCGATGTGAGCCATCGCTTCAGCCGGGTCCGCGCAAGAGTTGGGCCGAGTGTCGGAACGAAATCGGTATCTCCCGCAACCCATGTTCCACGGGTGTCGGCCCCGGCAGCAAATTGCTTGACCGGCCAAAGCGACGCCATAGCCAACCCCAAAGCCAGCACAACTGCGCCTGTCAGCGTCACCGGCTGGCCGGGGTCGCGCATGACGTCGAGCACGGCGTAGGGTTCGGCCTTGAGCGCAAAGACGACACCTTCGGCTGCGCGTACCTGACCATCGGCTGGGATGTCGCCATCAAAGACTACTGCGCCCGTCAGGCTGCGATAGACCTGAGCGCGGACGCTAAGAGCTCCGGCGAGACGCGACAACCGCACCACCAACCCGGCTTCTGGCGCAGCCAAATACCGGTCCGGCTCATCGCGGGTGAGGAGTAGCACCAGTTCTTTCACTGGCATAGAAGTGGCCGAAGCCTGGAGCGGTAACGAATGGCCGTCGGTCAATGTCGCAGTAGCGCGGATGGCCGGCCCGCTGCCTCGGACGAGCACTTGCAGACCATTGAATCGCAGCGGGCGTTCGGGCGACAGGGTGCCTTCGCCGACCACATCGGTTTCCTGCACCAGGGAGATGTGTCCGACATTCGCCTGGTCGAGCGCATCCAGGCGCAAATTGTAGGGCGTGCCATGTTCCACGGGAACCATCTGTCCGACGCCCAAAGTCAAATCGCTCACGCGCCACCCGGCGATATTCGAGATCAAGAGACCGGCGACCACCAACAATGCGCCCGTGTAGGTGACAATCTGGCCCATAACGGCCAGGGGGAAACGGTCGGCGCGCAGTTCGTCACCTTCGCGGACGACACGGAATCGCCGGCGCTCTAGCGCAGCGGCGATTTCATCGAGCGATCTTTCGGTCGTGATCTTGTGCGCGGTCAAAGGGAGCAGGAGGGGCGAGCGGCGCGCGGTCCAGCCCGCGTGGAGACTGGCGAGCCATCGCACGATCAAGCCCAGCGTCGCCAGCGCAATCAGCGCGCGAAGCGCCAGGCTGCGTTCGAGCGAGAAAAACTCGATTTGCCGCAAGGGCGCAAACGCGCTCCCGAACCGGACTTGGGTTTCGCCCAGCCAGCGCGAGTAGGCCACCGGAGCCATCGCGCTGTTGGGCGCTTGCGGCAGCCACGCCGATAGCGCCATCAGCAGCGCGATGCCCAGGAGAGCAACGGCGAGCAGCGCGTCGCCGGCTACAATGTTCCAGGCGACTCGCCAGGGATCAGACTGCCGTGTGAGTTGATTGTCGGTTGGGGTGGCAACTGTATTGCTCATGGATTCTGTGGAAGGCCACGCGCACGAGTTGAGTGACACGAAAAAGCCCCGTGAAGCTTCGGGGCTTGTCAGCCGTCGCCTGGCATTATACCGGGCTTTACCCTCACTCACAAGCCGCAGAATTGTTTTTCATGGCGCTGGCAGAGTGGTTGTTGGGACTGGTGTAGGAAGGCCATCGCTGGGCAGCCGCACTCGCGTGCAAGGTTGATAGTCTGCGCCAACGATGATGCGGTATTGCGCCTGGCTGTTGGCGTCCGGCTGCGCGATGGTGTTGGCCGCGTTCACACGAAAGATGTTGGCGAGCGCGGCGCGGCGCGAGCCTTTGGACGTCATCGAAAAATCAACGATCTTGGTCTGGGCGTAATCGTGACGGTCCGCCGGGGCAATGTCGGTGACGAGAAAGCCTTCCCACCCCAACTGATCGGCGGCCAGAATCCCCCAATCCGAGTACGGCGAACCGTTCCAAACTTGTACGCGCGCCTGCGCCTGCGCGGCCACATTGGTCGGCGGGCTAAAGATGTCCTGCAACGCCGGTCCCAGCTTGCCCGGTATCGGCGAGACGACCCAGGCGTGAGTGTCGGGCGTGTCCCAATGGTACACCATAGAGCCGTCGAGCGTGCGGCTCTTGATGCGGGTCGAGTCCAGCCGCGCGCCGATGGTCGCCAGCCAAATGATGTCGTTGAGCTTGAGGTCGGTGATGACGGTGGAGGATATGTCGTTCCACAGTTCGGGCAAGCGCGTGACCAGGCCGAGCTGGGTTGCCTTAGCGTACATGGCGCGCAAGACGCGCTGCTGGCGCAGGCTGCGATCCCAATCGCTGGTGTTTTCGCGGCTGCGCGCATACCACAGTGCGTGTTTGCCATCCAGGTGTACCACGCCGGGTCTGACAATGGAGATGGTCCCCGTGACAGTTTTGTTTTCAGTGATCGGATCGTCAGGGAAAATGTCTTCCAGCGGGCAATTGGCGATCACGTCAATGCCGCCGAGCGTGTCCACAATCTTCATGAACCCGGCAAAATCTACGCGGGCATAATAGTCCACGTGAATGCCCAGGTTATACTCGATCGTCTGCTTGAGCAATCCAGCCCCGCCGCCCGGGAAATGGGTGAACTCACCGCGCTCGTCGGCCACGTTGATTCTATTGAATTGATAGCCGGGGATGTAGACCCACAGATCGCGCGGAATGGATAGCAGGGTGACGGCGGGCAGATTCGGATTGATGTTGACCAGGATGATGGTATCGGTGCGATAGTCGCCACGGTTCGGGCGCTTGTCGCTGCCCAGCAAAGCGATCGTCACCGAGCCACGCGGGAGCGGCACGGGAGAGGCCGGCGCAGGGACCGGCGTGCTGCTGATGAACGTCGTCGCGTTGGGTGTGACGCTAGGGACATAGACGCCGCGCGCTGGGAAAGATGTGGCAGTGGGCGGCGTGGTTGCGGTGGGTGACGCGGTGGCGGTAGGCGTGCGTGTGGGACTGGGTTGCGTAGCGGGACGAAGCGTGACCGAAGGCTTGAGTGCTCGAGTCGCAGCAGGTGGCGCGGTGGGAGCCATGGTTGGCAGCGTCACCGGCGTGACCAGGGCGATAGCCTGGACGCCATCGCCGGCCAAGATGCGCGCGATGAGTAGCGCCAGGATGACGACGATCGTCAACAATATGGCGTCAATGAAATCAAACAGGCGTTTAGGCATGGTAACGTATGTATCTGCTCTCTTGCGAAGATTGTCGCGGATTTTTGCGCGTTGCAGCAACGCCGAATTTCGAATAAACCTTCGCAAGGGTGGAAAAGTTTTTCACTGCAGCCCGCATTCTACCACAGGAGCCAACGGGGTGCGTGTTGCGTATTCCGTACTGCATATTGCTTGTTCCGTGCATACAATACAGAGCACGTTATGACTCCGGCGACGGTGACATGAGCACGGTCGGTGGCGAGATGCTCGTCGGCACAGGAGTAGCTGTCGGCGGTAGCGGCGTTGCGGTCGGCGGAAGAGTTGCTGATGGAGGCAGCGGCGAGGCCGTCGGCGTCGCAGATGGTGGCACTGGTGTATCCGAAGGCGGTACGCTCGGGCTGGCGGTTGGCGTGTGGGTAGGGGGCTGCGATGTGTCGCTGGCGGTCGGCGTGACCGGAGGCGGCGTCGGGCTGGGGCCGATAGTGGGCGTTGCGGTAACGGTCGGCATCCGCGTCGGTGTAGGGCTGGCCACTGTCGCCGTGGGCGTCGGCGGCGTGATGCCGGGAGTGGTCGCAGATGGTGTGACTGAAGGCGCGCGCGTGCGAGTCGCCGGCGGTGGGATGACGATGAAGAACGGAACATATATTCCCTGTCCGACGCGCAGCGTGTAGCCGATCAAACAATTGGCTTGCGCTAAAGCCGAAACCGTTGTGCCGTAGCGCAGCGCCAAGCCATAGAGGGTATCGCCTGGCTGGACGTGATACATCACCCAATTAGGAGGCGGGCCGCACGGCGTTCGTGTGGGCGTTGGCCCCGGGGCGCGAGTGGGGACGGGGGGCAGATATAGAGTTTGCCCTGGCGTCACATCCGGGTTGACCAAGCAATTCCCCTGGATCATCAGAAAGATATTGGCCCCGTTGGCTTGAGCAATTGAAGCGAGCGTGTCACCCTGGCGCACGACATAGGTTGTCCACCCGACCGGTACCGGGCAGGCGATGGTCGGTATAGGCGTGGTAGAGGGGCTGGGCGTTACAGATGGGCCAGGCGTGTTAGATGCAGAATGGGTGGGCGACGCGCTAGGAGGCAAGGTAGCGATGGCGGCCAGTGTGGCCAGCGCAACCCGCGTGGGTGTTGGTTCACTGGATTCTTGCGAGGCGAGCAATCCGCCGGCCAGCACGGTGGCCACCACGACGATGCCGGTCGCGATTCCCCCCAGTAATTGCCGCCCCCCGCTATGATGGGATGAGGTTGATGTGACTGTGTTCAACTTGGCCCCACGGTCAGTCCAAGGTCCTCTTCATCAGAGGCTGGAAGGATTGGAAACATGAACGTGAATGTGGATCCGCGACCCATCTCGCTTTCCACCCAGATGCGCCCACCGTGCGCTTCCACGAGCGTCCTGGCAATCGAAAGTCCAATGCCCGTGTCGCCCAAGCCTTCGATGAGCGGATTATCGGCGCGGTAGCGTCGCGAGAACACCCGCTGCCGGTCGGCCGGGCGGATGCCCCCGCCGGTATCGGTGACGCTGACGGACCAATAGTTTTCTTGGGCCAGGTGCGCCGAGGCGAGCACCTCGGTGCCGGACTGGCTGCATTGGCCGGCATTGGCCAACAGATGCGAGACTATCTGATACAGGCTGTCGCGGTCCGCGCGCAACGGCGGCAGGTGTTCGTCCAAATCGAGTCGGATCGTCACGTTGCGTTCGCGATATTGTGACGCATTACCCATGATAGCTTCTTCGATGATTTCGATAATGTTGACCGGCTCCAGCCTGAACTGTTCAGTGTCAATGGCCGTCACCCGGACCAAGTCGTTCAGCATCACACTCATCCGCTCGGTGTTGGCCTGGACACGCTGCAAGAACTGGCGCTGCATCGCGCCCAAAATTCCCGCCGACTCTTTGAGGAGCAAATCCGTATAGCCGCTGATGGACGTCATCGGCGTGCGGAGTTCCTGGGCCAGGCTGGCGATCACTTCATTGCGATTTTCAGATTCTTGCTCTGCGCTGCCCGGCGCAGTCAGCACAGCAACCAGCCCGCCAGGCGAAGAGCTGTCGTCTGCTGCCAGTTGAGCCAGTTCCACATTGAGCTTGCGGCCCGCAAACTGCGCCGTGAATGGTGCCGGCGCTTGGGCGGCAGGCGAACCGCCCGCTATTGTGAGCAGGTCCTCAACCCTCTCCTTCCAGTGCGAGTCCGGGCAGGCGCATGCCAGCGGCTGGCCGATGAGGGCGCTGCGGTTCTTGCCCAAAAGCTGCGCGGCTGCGTCGCTGGCTGTCACCACTTGCCCATGCGCATCGCTCACGAGAAGGCCGTAGGCTGTGACGTCGCCGGCCACTGGCGCGAGCGCGTGTTTTACTTGCTCCAATTCCTCTTCGAGCTGACCGATTTGTTTTCGAGCTTTTTGGAATTCGTTTTCCAGTGGAGCTTGTAGCGCCAGAACTTGTTCGGCTTCCTCTCTCCATCTTTGCATTTCGGATATGGCCTGGTCGCGCTCGAAAGTCAATTGCTGCACTTGCTCTTGCCAACCTGCCGGCGAGGGCGCTTCCGGCCGGTCACGCATGTGCAGGTCAATCAGCGCAGCCAACTCTTCGGTTTGCTTTTGATAGTGAGCCGCTTGCTTTTGCGCTTCGGCGAGCTGCGCCTCTGCCTGCTGCAGGTCGGACTGGCTCTGCGCGATTTGCGCTTGGCGCTCTGACCGCATTCGCGCGTCGCGCGTTTCGCTTTCGCGCAGTGAACGGGCCAACTCGTCGGCACGCCGCGCGAGTGATTCGGTCTTGCGCGCTATTCCGAGCGCCGAGGCAAGGTGGGCGCAAGCAGCCTGTGCACCGCGGACCTGGCTCTCGCCGGTCAGGTCGTCATCCACTCGGCTCAAAATGAGGACTCCGAGTGTTTCGCGGTTGTAGACGAGCGGCTCCACCCGCATCAGGTGCGGCGCGGGGCTGCCCAACAATGCGGCCAGTTCCATTGCTTCAGTGTTTTGCGCCAAAGCCGCCGGACGTTGATGCGAAATGGCGTGCTTGATCGTGGGTTGGCTGTCGAGCAGAAAAGCTGCGCCCAGTTGCGGCTCGGCTCCAGGGTGATGGATGGCGACAAATTCCACCGTGCCGGCTGATTTGCCCGGCACGCCGATGGCGGCCAGGTCAACATTCAAAGTCTTGGCAATCACATGAGCGGCTTGCTGAAGCGCAAGGGGCAGGTCGTCGGCTTCGGCCACGGCGCGGCATGCTTCTGCCACAGGCCAGAGGTCGGCAACGCCGGGCTTTTCCGCTGGCAAGCCAGCCGGGAATGGCAAGGGAGAAGCCGGCACTGCCACCGCTTCGCGCGTTTCCATGATTTGTGTATAGACCAGCGCGGCGAACAACGGGTAGGCGGTTAGCGTTCCCCACCGCGCCCATTCCGCCACATGAATCTGTTTATCGGGCGATAGAAGATGCAGCGCCTGACCGGCAGCCATCAGCGCAAACGCAACAAAGCTGGTGGCCCATCCATTCTGGCGCCGAAGCAGTGAGCCGACCATGGACAGAGTCGAGATCGCTAACGCCCAGGCTCCCCACACGATGTCTTGCGGCGAGCCGTTAAAGCTGAGACCCGTCCCAGAGGCGACGAACCATTGAGGCGCGAGCCAGGCGTAGGCGACGGTCGCCAGGATGAAATTCCCCACTGCCCAAATACTGCCTACTTGCGAGTATTTTGCCAGCAGCGGCACGAATGCCCATGCCAGCAATCCCAGGCTAACGACCTCGACAAATCGTTCGAGCGGCGGGGTGATAGCAATCGAGGGGATGACGCGCAGCGCAACCAGCGCAGCCGCCAGAATGAGCGCGAGGCGGCCCAAATTCAAGCCCGTGGCAGCCAGGAACCATCGGCGTGGACCGGCAGCTCGCCTGTGCTGCCATGCCATGACGGTTATCGCTTCAATAGCGAACAGGACGATAAGGTGGTATACCAGATCGCCTGGCGGAGCACTAAGGGATCGCGCAATTTCTTGGAGCCAGTTCATCACCTGAATTATACACCGTATGGTCTGCGAACCCAAAACGCAATCGCGGGGCCAGTGGGTTGCTGCAATTATACTACCAGGCAGACGAAGGCAGGATTACGGATGAGTTTCAGTTCGGCTACGAGGCGAGTCCACGGAAGAGGCACGACATTGCCCTTCCTGTGAGCTTGGAAGCATTGGATTGCAGAAAACTCGGCTTGACAGTGCCCCTTGTTTTGTGTTATCCTGCTTCCTATAGAGCTACCCCCAGTGAGGCAGTCGAATGCAGCGTGAGCGTATTTCTGACGATATTTTTGTGTTCACCAGCGGCATATATGCCCAGGTGACAGCGGGCGCCGTGTTGACGTCCGAAGGCGCAGTAATAATTGATACTCTGCCGTTTCCCAGCGAAACCCGGCAGATGATAGAGTTTATTTCCAGGCGCAGCGGCGACAGCATCGGCCACGTCATCTTGACGCATTACCATGCTGACCATACCTATGGCGCGTATTTGTTTCGCGATGCTCAAGTTGTCTCTCATGCGCTCTGTCGCGAATGGCTCCTGAAATACGGGCCGGCGGGATTGGAGACGGCCCGCGTGCAGACACCCGAGTTGGCCGGAGCGCAGATTCGCATGCCGGATGTTGTGTTTGCGGACGGCGAGATGACGCTGCGGATGGGCGACAAGACGTTGCAGCTCATTCATTCGCCAGGCCATACGCCGGACTCGATCATGGTGTACGTCAAGGAAGACAAAATTCTGTTCGCCGCCGATACTTTGATGCCGGTGCCTTACATCGTGGACGGCGATCCCACCGTGTTTATCGAATCGCTGAAAAAGATTCGTGGGCTGGCGCTGGAAAACATCGTTCAGGGGCATGGCGAAGTTGTTCTGCGCGGCGAGATCGGCGAGGCGGTCGACAGTAGCGTAGATTACCTGGAAGTGATCCAAAATCGCGTGGCCAAGGCCCTGGCGGCCAAGAAACCGCGCGAAGCCATGCGCGAGATCAGCCTTGAGTCGTGCGGCAAGAGCCGGATCGCGTTGAATGGATTGGTACAGCAATTGCACGTCGGCAACTTGCTGTGGCTCTATGACCGAGCAACGGATGGCCGCAAGCGCAAGGCGCGCGAATAGAATTACCCTTGCGTGATGGCCCAAGTTGATCACCCCGCTCTCGTCCCTTGTGGGGCGGGAGCGTTTTTATTTCAGGACAGGTAGCGAGCCGCAAGGCGCATATCCCGCAACGTGTGACCTGTCGCCTGCGGCTTGTTACCTGCGATATGCAAGGAGATGCCATGACAGAACTCTTGTACCAGACCGATAGCTACCTGCGCGAATTCGACGCGACGGTGACGGCAGTGGAAGGCAATGCCGTGGCGCTCGACTGCACGGCGTTTTATCCGGGCGGTGGTGGTCAGCCGAACGACCTTGGAACGCTGAGCGTGGATGGCAGTACGTTGAAGGTGATCAAGGTGCGTAAAGCCGGGGACGTTGTGTGGCATGAAGTCGAAGGGACTCTCCCGAATGTTGGGGCTCAAGTTCTTGGCGTGATTGATTGGGAGCGGCGCTACCCGTTGATGCGCACTCACACCGCTATGCACATCTTGTGCGGCGTCGTTTTTCGTGATTACGGCGCGTCGGTGACGGGCGGCAACATGGAGTTGCTGCGCGGGCGGATGGATTTTGAATTCGAAACGATGCACCAAGAACTCGTGCGCGAGATCGAGGAAAAGATCAACGTCGAAGTCGCCAACGCGCGCGACGTGCGGGTCAAGATTCTGCCACGCGAAGAGGCGTTCCAGATTCCCGACCTCATTCGCACCAAGATCAATTTGCTGCCGGAAGGCATCGCTCAGGTGCGGACGGTCGAAATCGTCGGACTCGACTTGCAGGCCGATGGTGGAACGCACGTCGCTAACACGCGCGAGGTCGGTCGCATCCGCGTGGTGGATTACAAGAGCAAGGGAAAGATCAACAAGCGGATTGAGGTGGCAGTCGAGTAGGGGCGACCCTCGCGGTCGTCCTGTGTCGCGGCAAGAGGCAAGATGCAAGTCGCACGACGCAGATGGCACAAGTGGTTGTGGGTTATGCTTGCGTTGGTGATTGGGCTGGCCGGTTGCCAGGAGGACAAGCCACTGCCGCCCACGCCAACGCCTATGCCGACGCCTGTCCCGTTGACTGCCACGCCTACGGTCAGGCCGGCGCCGACGGCGACGGCATCGGCGAACCTGAACGTCAAGTTGGAAAACACCCTCGGCACGGGTTGGACGCGCGGCGAGGTGATCTGGTCGCCGGACAGCCGCTTCGTGGCGATGACGTTCTGGGCCGATACTCTGGCGCAGACCTACCTTGTGGATTCGCGCACTGGCGAATCGTTTGAGCTGACGACGGACGATGGCAATGTGGGGCTGGTGGCGTGGTCGCCCGACGGCAAGCGCATCGCGGGCGCCTCCGGCGGTGACATGGATTCAGAGCGGCAAGGCGTTTGGTCGTTCGCAGGCGGGTACACGACCAAATTGCTCGGCGGCGTGTGTGAAGACCTGGCATGGTCGCCCGACGGGAACACGCTTGTCGCAACATGCGAACTGGTCGCGCGCGAGCCGGATGCCGATCCGCGAATGGGTGGCGGGCAACTCTGGCGTGTGGATGCCAGCGGTCAAAACGCGCGCCGCCTGGTGGACCTGGTCATGCTGCCGCTGGTGGCCTGGTCGTCCGGCACGGCGTTTGACACGGCGCGTCACCCGGTCTGGTCGCCCGACGGAAAGCAAATCGCATTCGAGGCGCGGTCGGGAATCAAGAGCCTTACGCCGGAGATGGCTGTGGGCGTGATGGGCGCAGGCGGCGAATCGGCGCGGCTCGTCGTCGCGCGGCCGGTGTGGCTGGGCGGCTGGTTGGCTGACGACCGGCTCATCGTCCGCAGTCACACGGCGCCGCCTTCGGTCGAAGATTATACCGATGACTTTTACGCAGTAGACCTGACAACGGATCAGTTGGAAAACCTCACGCGTAGCAACCCGAATTGCGAACCGTTGCAAGATGTGACCTGTCGAGGCGTGCAGCGGCAGGTCAGCCAAGATGAGGATTATTTTGGGCTTGCGCCGAATCGGGCCAAGTATTTCTATCGCGCCGTATCGCGCAACGAAATCGTCGGCGGCCAATCGTTCAAGGACTGGCTCATCGTCAACACGTTTCCGTCCAGCGACCTGACGCTCGAGCAAAGCGTCGAGCGCACCGACCCGGCGGGCGAGCGGATTAGTTTTCCGGCGTGGCTTAACGACGGGCGATTGGCTTACGCCCGCACGACGGGCTTTGACCCGGAACAAGGTGTGCCGAATGGCAAGGTCACGGTGCAGTTCATCGTGGATGGCAAAGTGGTACGCAAGGAAGATGTGGGGACGTGGGGCGTGTTCGCCGTGGGCTGGTCGCCGGATGGACGGCGCGTGGCCGTGGCGACGGATTTCGGGGTGATCCTGTATGGCTTGCCGTGAGAGAGTTTTAACGCAAAGGCGCAAAGACGCCAAGACGCAAAAGGTTGGAAACCAGAAATGAATGACTCAGTTACCTTCATCAGGCACAACTTTGACAATTCTGTTGTGATGCACGAGTACTGCATAGAGAATGAATATATTGCCATTCATTTTGCCCCAGAAGGTCACTTTGACTGGGAAGACTACTCGGCGCAGGCAAAAGAGACGAAAGGCTTCAAACGCGCATTCGAAACTCTGAAAAACTTGGGGCGAATCGGTGGCCTTGTTGTTGCTCAGTATGACCCTCGGCACTTCTATGTGGGTCAAGTCAATCCTGGCACAGAGATTAGGTTGTACAATTTTGGTCACGAGCGCGGGCAACAGGACAACTATTACAAATTACTGAAGTTGGCAAAACGTACTGTGGCTCATAACTACTCTGATTACCTGCTGCTCGCTGCTTTGAGGCCGCCCTTTGTGGCAATCAGTAGGATGTCGGATTATTGCCGAGGAATGGTTCTTCATCTGTGGGATGGCTCACCGCTTACACGCGAATTACACAACCTTCATCCCAAGATGCTAGAGCAAATGTGTGAGGAATGGTTGCGGACAGATTACGCTGGCGAGTATCGAATCAAGTATGAGCTACTCAAAACAGGCGAGACTTTACCCGTTATAGATATCTGTGCAGAAACGTGGAGCGGCCATAGGCTTTTTGCCCAGGTCACATTTGCGGAAGGCAATAAAGCACTGTCCAAAGCAAGAGAGCTAAAGCAGTACTGTGACGAGAGTGCTAGCACTGTGCCTACCATGGCCCTTTTCATGGGACCCAAAAAACTGCGAGACAGCGTCACAAGACTGGGTTTGAACTATGTTTCCATTGACTCCATCTTCGATCAATTCGATGCAACAGTCCTTTACGGCGACATGCTAGACAAGATGATCGGTATCAAGTGAACCTTGAACTGTGCACACAAAAAAGACTTGCCTTTGCGTGAGAAAAATCGTGCGACCTGCAACTTGCAACCTGCATCTTGCATCCTGTGAGGTGAACCATGTTTGAACCCGTATTGTCTCGTGTGAACTTTCCGCAACTCGAAACGTCCGTGCTCGACTTTTGGAAGCAGCGCGACATTATCCATCGCACCATGTCGGAGCGTGAAGGTTCGCCCTCGTATGTCTTTTACGAAGGCCCGCCCACGGCCAACGGGTTGCCCGGCATCCATCACGTCCTGGCGCGCGTGTTCAAGGACCTGTTCCCGCGCTACAAGACGATGCGCGGCTATCACTGCCTGCGGCGCGGCGGGTGGGACACGCACGGTTTGCCAGTGGAACTCGAAGTCGAAAAAGAGCTGGGGCTTGAATCCAAGAGCGAAATCGAAAAGTACGGTGTGGCCGAGTTCAACGACCGGTGCAAGCAGAGCGTGTTCCGCTACGTCAACGAGTGGGAGCAACTCACCGAGCGCATCGCCTTCTGGGTGGACCTGGACACCGCCTACGTGACGATGACGAACGATTACATCGAGTCGGTGTGGTGGATTCTCAAGCAACTGTGGGACAAGGACTTGCTCTACCAGGATTACAAAGTCGTCCCGTACTGTCCGCGCTGTGGCACGCCGCTTTCCGACCACGAGGTGGCGCTGGGCTATGAAGAGAACACGCCCGACCCGTCGGTGTTTGTCCGCTTCCCGGTCAAGGGCGAGAGTGGCACGTACTTTTTGGTGTGGACGACGACGCCTTGGACGCTGCCCGGCAACGTGGCGCTTGCCGTTGGCCCGGACGTGACCTACGTCACCGTCGAGCAAAAGGCGGAAGACGGCGATGATGTAGAGAAACTCATCCTGGCGAAAGAATTGCTCGCGAGTGCGTTGCACGGCGAGTACAAGGTGCTTGAAGAATATAAAGGCAAAAAGCTCCTGGGCAAACGCTACTCGCCGCTGTTCACGTTCTTGCCGGTGGATAAGGACTATTGTTACGTCCTCGAAGGGAGTTTTGTCAGCACGACAGATGGGACGGGCATTGTCCACATCGCCCCGGCGTTCGGCGCGGAAGATATGCAGGTGGGACGCGAGCACGACCTGCCGGTGTTGATGACAGTGGATAGCCGCGGCGAGTTCATCGCCGAGGTCAAGCCGTGGCGCGGCCTGTTTGTCAAAGACGCCGACCCGCTCATCATCCGCGAGCTGACCGAGCGCGGGCTGATGTATGACTCCGGCACGTATTTGCACACGTACCCGTTTTGCTGGCGCTGCAAGACGCCACTGCTTTACTATGCGCGCGCGACGTGGTATATCCAGACAACGCGCTTCAAGGAAAACCTGGTCCGCAACAATGAGAAAATTGCCTGGTACCCGGAACACATCAAGGACGGACGCTTTGGCAACTGGTTGACCAACAACGTTGACTGGGCGCTGGGCCGCGAGCGGTACTGGGGCACGCCGCTGCCGGTCTGGGTGTGCGACGACTGCGGGCACAAAGAGTGCATCGGCGGGTTTGTGGACTTGCGCAAGCGCGTGGAATCGGCGGGCAACCGCTGGCCGGAGCCGTGGGACCCGCATCGGCCTTACGTGGACGCGATCGTGTTCGACTGCTCGGAGTGCAAAACACATAACTCGATGCATCGCGTCCCCGAGTTGATTGATTGCTGGTTCGATTCCGGTTCGATGCCGGTGGCGCAGTGGCACTATCCGTTCGAGAATCCAGAGATGTTCAAGGCCCAGTTCCCGGCCGATTACATCTGCGAAGCCGTTGACCAGACACGCGGCTGGTTCTACACGCTGCACGCCATCAGCACGATGCTGTTCGATCAGCCGTGCTTCAAGAACGTCATCTGCCTCGGCCTCGTCCTCGACGGCGAGGGGCAAAAGATGTCCAAGTCGAAAGGCAACGTCGTCCGGCCTTTGGACGTGATCAACGCGCACGGGGCGGACGCGCTACGCTGGTATCTCTACACCGCCACGCCGCCCGGCAACGAGCGCCGCTTTTCGTCCGACCTGGTGGGCGAAGTCGTCCGCACCTTTATGCTGACGCTGTGGAACACGTACTCGTTCTTTGTCACATACGCCAATCTCGACAAATGGACTCCCGCCCGAATACCCAATACCCAATCCCCAACCTCGAATGAACTTGACCGCTGGATTCTGAGCGAGTTGGACTCTTTGACGCAAACTGTCACCAACGCTCTTGAGGAATACGATGTAACCGGCGCGGCGCGGCCCATCGCGGCGTTCGTGAACGACTTGAGCAATTGGTATGTGCGCCGCTCGCGCCGCCGCTTTTGGAAGTCGGGCGACGACGCGGACAAGCAATCGGCTTACGCCACATTGTACGAGTGCTTGGTCACAGTGAGCAAGCTGCTCGCGCCGTTCATGCCATTCACGGCTGAGGCGATGTATCGCAATCTCGTCGGCTCGGTGGATAAGGACGCGCCGGAAAGTGTTCACCTGGCCGCCTGGCCGGAAGTGCTAGAGGGTCGCGTTGACGAGCAACTGATGAGCGACACGCGGCTGGTGATGAAACTCGTCAGTCTGGGGCACGCTGCGCGCAACTCAGCCCACGTCAAGGTGCGCCAGCCGTTGGCGAAGGTCGCCGTGCATCTCAAGTCGGATATGGAAGCCGCCGCGATTGAGCGATTGCGCGAGCCGTTGCTCGACGAGTTGAACGTCAAATCGCTCGAACGACTGCAAGACGCGACGGACGTGGCGCAGATGAACTTGAGCTTGTTCCCGCAGCAACTCGGCAAAAAGTTTGGCGCCAAATTCCCCGCACTGCGTGCTGCCGTCGCCAAGTTAGACCCGGCGCAACTCGCGCGCGAGCTTCAGGCGGGTAGGGCGGTGCAAATTTCCGTTGATGGCGAGGAACTCGAGATTGCACCAGGCGAGGCAGAGGTCAAGGTCGCGCCGAAAGCCGGTTGGGCCGTGGCGACCGAGGGCGGCTACACCGTCGCCGTCAGCACGGAACTGACGACAGACTTGGTACAGGAGGGGCTGGCGCGTGAGGTGGTCCGCCGTGTGCAGGACTTGCGCAAGAAAGCCGATTTTCGCATCGAGGATCGCATCACGACCTACTACACGGCGGAGGGGAAACTCGCTAAAGCCATTACCGCGCGGGCGGATTTCATCAAGGCCGAGACGCTCACCGAAGAGCTGATCGTGGCCGGGTCGCCGCATGGCGCGGTCGCGGACAAGGCCACGCTCGACGGCGATGCGTTGACACTGGCTGTGCGTCGGCGTTAGTCTTGTGGTCAAGTAGTCGTGTGGTCTCATGGTCAGTTAGTTGTGCAGTTTGACAACGAGACTACTGGACTACCAGACCATCCGACTATTTGACTAATGTGGTACAATAGCGACCGTCCGTTAGGAGAATTGCAATGGCGGTGTTGCACGAAAAACTCAAGAAGCAACTGAAGGAAGATCAAAAGCGGCTCAAATCAGAACTGGCCGCAATGCCTGTTCACGATGGTGGCGCGATTGGCTATAGCACCCATCAGGCCGACGACGCGACCGAGGCGTTCGAGCAGACGAAAGGGTTGGCGATGCGCCAGAACATTGAGCGGCTACTTGCCCAGGTGGAGCGCGCGCTGGCTCGCTTTGACGATGGAACGTACGGCTTGTGCATTGATTGTGGCTGTCCCATTGATCCGGCGCGGCTGGAAGCGTTGCCCTACGCGCAGCTCTGCCTCGATTGCCAATCCAAGCAAGAACGCAAGTAATGTTATCCGTGAATTGCGCGAATGAATACGAATATAAAAGGATTAGTGGAGATTTGCGTTATTCGTGGAGAAGAATAGTGCTTATCAGGGGATAGATTTTGAAATCATCTCATAGTACGCGGGTGCTCCTGGCTATCGCCGCCGCGACGTTCCTCGCGGATCAGGCGACCAAGTTCTTGGTCGTGACGTACCTTGCGCCTCACGGAGCCTGGGCGCCCATTCCAGCCCTGTCCAACTTTTTCACGATAGAGTACACGACGAACACAGGCGCGGCGTTTGGGCTGTTCAAAGACTGGGGGCCGATTTTTATCGGCGTGGCGGTCGTCGTCATCGCCGCCATCATCATCTATCAGAATCAGGTGCCGCAAGAAGCATGGCTCGTGCGCCTGGCGTTAGGCTTGCAACTCGGCGGCGCGATGGGCAACTTGACTGACCGGCTGCGCGTGGGCCACGTGACTGATTTTATCTATTTCCATTTTTGGCCGCTGTTCAACGTGGCCGATATGTCCATCGTCGCCGGCGTGATTCTGCTCGCATTCACCATGCTGCGCGAGGAGCGCAAGCCTACCGCGCTGGTGCCTCAACCCAACGAGTCGGCCGACTCGACTCCACCCGCATCTGCGTGAATCTCCGGGCGGCCTGCGGGCCGCTCGTTTTGTGAGAGACTGGCAACTGCAGATGTGCTATAATGGATGCGAAAAACGAGGTGTGACATGAGTGACAACGGAAGGATAGTTTATCCTACACCTTACCCTCACATCGTCAAGGTTCCTGGTGTGTGCGGCGGACAGGCAACCATCGAAGGCACGCGCATTGCGGTTTGGCACATTGTTGATTATTTCTACAAAGTTGGCATGTCCGTCGAAGAAATCCTCGCGGATTGGGATTACCTTCAGCCTGCCCAGGTATTCAGCGCCTTAGCGTACTATCACGATAACCGCGAAGAGATTGACCAGGTACGTGAGCGGAACAGCTACGAATACTGGTTAGAGCATTACGCCCATGCCGTTGGCCAACCGGCCTAAACTTCATCTCAACGAAAACCTCTCGCCGCGCCTGGCCGAGCAGTTGCGCCGGTATGGGTTCGACGTGACATCGTCGCAAGAGTCGGGCTTGCTAGCTGAGCCAGACAGCGAGCAATTGGCTTTCGCCAGCGCAGAGCACAGGGCGATTTTGACGTTCAACGTTGGAGATTTTGTCACCTTGCATGACGAATACATGGCAGCGGGCAAGGAGCATTGGGGTATCATCTCGTCTACCAGAGAGCCGATTGGACTTTTGCTTCACCGTCTGCTTCACCTATTGAATGCTCTGTCTGCGAATGAACTGAAGAATCAAGTCCACTGGCTCAACGAGTTCAAGTGATACTGACAACGCGCACACCTTTGGCTGGCCGCCCCGCGCATCCTGTGCGCCGTCGCCAGCCTTTTCTGTCTGTGAGAAACCTGTGAGTGAACAAATCATTACCCTGACCGCCGACGATAGCTCCGCACGGCTTGACCGCTTTGTCGTCGAGGCGTTGCCCGCGCAGAGCGTCACGCGCGGCGCAGTCCAGCGGTTGATTGATGACGGCGCGGTCACGGTCAACGGCAAGCCGAGCAAGGCCGCGTACAAAATCAGGCCGGGTGATGCCATCGTCGTCCGCGTCCCACCGCCTCCGCCCACCGAAGCGCAGGCGGAAGCCATCCCGCTCGACATCGTCTACGAAGACGCCGACCTCATCGTCGTGAACAAACCGGCGGGGATGGTGGTGCATCCAGCGGCGGGACATGATTCCGGCACGCTCGTCAACGCGGTGCTGGCGCACTGTCCCGACTTGCGCGGCGTGGGCGACGCGCAGGGCGTGCGCTCCGGCATCGTGCACCGATTGGACAAGGACACGTCCGGCCTCATTATCGTCGCCAAGACCGAGGCCGCGCGCGAAAACCTTCAGCGGCAGTTCAAGAGCCGCAGCGTCCACAAACTCTATATCGCGCTGGTCGAGGGACACCTCACGCCGCCGCAGGGGTTGATTGATGTGCCTGTCGGGCGCGACAAGCAACAGCGCAAGCGCATGGCGGCCTTCAGCGATGGGCGGCCCTCGCGCACCGCGTTCAAGGCTGTCGAGTTTTTTGACGTGGCGCCGCAGCCGTACACGCTGGTCGAGGTGAGGCCGCAGACCGGGCGCACGCATCAGATTCGCGTTCACTTTGCGTGGCTCAAGTTCCCGCTGGCGGGTGACCGGGTGTATGGGCGTCGCCGGCCCAAGCACGCGCTGCCTTTGCACCGGCATTTTCTTCACGCGCAGTCCCTTTCGTTTTGCCTGCCGTCCGATGGACGAGAAGTCACGTTCACTGCGCCGCTGCCGCCGGACTTGGCGGCTGTTCTTGAAACATTACGGGTGCCGTAGAGGCGTCCCTTGTGGACGCCCTTGACGCCATTGCCTTTTGCATTATACTATCAGCCAGAACACCAGTTCCAATCAACTACCGCATGGAGGGATGAAATGAGAGAGATTACGGTTGCCGTCGTGCAGATGAAGCCCGTCCTCAACGAGATGGAAGACAACCTCCTTCAAATCTCGGACTGGATCAAGAAAATCGCCACGGCGCAAAAAACCGACCTGATCGTGTTCCCTGAACTGTGCACCACCGGTTACGAGTGTGGTGTGCGCTTTACCGAGCTGGCGCAGCGCGTGCCGGGGCCGACGATGAACCTCATCGCCCAACGCGCCAGCGAGTTTGGCGTCCACGTCGTCTTTGGCATGGCGAGCAAGGAAAAAGTCGAAAGCGTGCTGTTCGACTCGGCGGTGCTCGTGGGGCCGGACGGCGACCTCGTCGGCGAATACCGCAAGGTTCACCTCAAGGGCGAAGAGCGGCTCGCGTTCCGCGCCGGGTTCAAATTCCCCGTGCTGGAAACCGAGTTCGGCAACGTCGGGCTGATGTTGGGCTGGGACCTGGCGTTCCCCGAAGTGGCGCGCGCTTATGCGCTCGACGGCGCCGACCTGTTGGTTGTGATGGCGAACTGGGAGCAGCCCTACAATGAAGAATGGCGCACGTACCTGCTCGCGCGCGCTTACGAGAACACGAGCTTTGTCGCGGCGGCGAATCGCATCGGCCAGGACGTGACGTACTCGTTCTTTGGCGAAAGCATGATCATTGGCCCGCGCGGCAACGTCTATGCGTCGGTGGATCAAGACGTTGAAGGCTACGCGGTGGCGCGGATTGACCTGGACGAAGTGCGCAAGAGCCGCGAAGAGTTCCAGATTCTCCAGTGCCGCCAGCCGAGCGCATATCGCTCGATTGTTCGGGCGTATTAACATTGTAGCTGGCGCACGCTTCGCGCTATGCGCCAGAAGGTGGAAAAGATGGCATTCATCAAGGATGGCAAGCGCAGCGTAGATTTGCGCAGCGATACGGTGACGCAGCCGACGCAAGAGATGCGCGAGGCGATGGCCGCTGCAGAGGTCGGCGATGACGTGTTCGGCGACGATCCAACCGTCAACCGATTGGAGGCGATGGCGGCGGAGCGGATAGGCAAGGAGGCGGCGCTGTTCGTCGCCAGCGGGACGATGGGCAATCTCGTCGCGCTGCTCACGCACTGCCAGCGCGGGCACGAGGTCATCCTGGGCGACCAGTCGCACACGTTCATCAACGAGGCGGGTGGGGCGGCGGCGCTGGGTGGCATCCATCCACGCACACTCAAGAATCAACCGGACGGGACGCTGCTGCTGGCCGACATCGAAGGCGCGATCCGTGCCGAAAACGTTCACTATCCACGCACGCGGCTCATTTGCCTGGAGAACACACACAATTCCTGCAATGGCGTGCCGCTCCAGGCCGAGTACATGCGGGCGGTGGGCGACCTGGCTCATGCGCGCGGTCTTGTGCTGCACGTGGATGGGGCGCGCATCTTTAACGCGGCGATTGCGTTGTGTGTGGATGTGAAAGAATTGACCGCGCCTGCCGACTCGATTCAGTTCTGCCTTTCGAAGGGATTGGGCGCGCCGGTCGGGTCGCTGTTGTGCGGCCGCCGCGAGTTTATCTACGAGGCGCGACGGAATCGCAAGATGGTGGGTGGTGGGATGCGCCAGGTGGGTGTACTGGCGGCGGCGGGCATCGTCTCGCTCACCAAGATGGTGGATCGCCTGACGGAAGATCACGTCAACGCGCGCCGGCTGATGCAGGGTATTGCCGAAATCCCCGGCCTTGCCGCCGAGCCGGTACATACGAACATTGTCTATTTCCGATTTGCGCCAGAGACCCAGATGAGTGAAGCCGAATTCGTCAAGCGATTGGAGCAACGCGACGTTCGATTGCTTTCACTCGGCCCTCGCCGCTTCCGCGCGGTGACGCATTGCTGGATTGACGCCGACGACATCGAGGTGGCGCTGGGCGCGATGCGCGAGGTGATGCACTGACCAAATGGAAACGCTCCTATCCCTTGATGCTCACGCTCACCTCGACCCTGCCCGAACCGCGGACGAACTGGCAGACTCGGGTGCGGTCCTAGCCATGACCAGCTCTCTCGACGAGGCTGCTCTTGTCGTCGGTCGCCGTGAACCCTACATCGCATGGGGCGTGGGATGCCATCCGCGCCGACGCGAGTCGCAGGAATCATTCAATGTAAATCTGTTTCGCGAGTTAGCGGAGCGGACTGCGATCGTCGGTGAGATCGGTCTGGATGCCAAATCACACGTTCCACTCAAGATTCAACTCCGAGCGTTCAGGCAGACGCTTGAAGCCCTCTCCGACCTTCCTCGGTTGGTCAGCATCCACTGCGATGGTGAAGAGGAACAGGTGATCAAAGAACTACGACGGAGGCCAATTACCGTACTACACCTGGGCGTAAATCCGCCCACCATTTTATGTTTAGACAATGATGTGGCATAATCAAGGCTTCCAACATCTTATTGGAGGTCGAGCGATTAT